>Ga0172378_10000508_pt1 | contig 34353 bp, 28 predicted proteins | sample GrowelOW332metaG_FD_119755 | JGI IMG/M metagenome (GOLD analysis project Ga0172378, IMG submission 119755) | Groundwater microbial communities from an aquifer near a municipal landfill in Southern Ontario, Canada - Pumphouse #3_1 metaG | ecosystem: Environmental > Aquatic > Deep subsurface >...
GGACAAAGAGCCGCCACCGCCGGTACTCTCCGCTGATATTCTCGGCAAAACGAAGGAACGTTATGAAGAGGCTGTTGAGAGAATCACCGGTAAAAAGTTCGTTTGATATGTTAAGACTTTTTTTAAGACTGAAGGGGATTTTGAAACATCTTGTATTTCGTTCATATTCGAGGCACGGGAAAAAATTTATCGCAGGCATGTCTTTGCTATCTCGACGTCTCATTCCTCGCCTTGTCGGATGATACTTTTGGGACTGTAACGAGGGATAGCGAAAGACTCGTTAGTCACAAGGTATCCTGAAGAAAAAAGCGCCGTTCCCTGTTACAGGAGCGGCGCTTTTTTCATAAAAATATCTCTGGAAACGCGGTACAGATGTCCTTATTTCGGACTCCATGTGGTGCTGTTCGCGTTGTCTTTGAGGACAATTCCCAGGTGCAGGAGATGGTCACGAATTTCATCGCTTTTTGCCCAGTCTTTTGCGATGCGGGCAGCAAGGCGTTCTTTGATCTTTGTCTCAATCTCCTCCTTACTGATTTTGATTCCGGCTGCACGTTCACTTTCCCGAGCCTTCAGCCAGATGGCAGGGTCCTCCTGCAACAGGCCCATGACTGTGGCGAGTTTTCGCATCTTATCCATGCAATCACCAATTTTCTGTACGTCGGAGGCCAGTGGTGTTTCAGGGAGAGAGCGCAGTGCCTTGCCGAGACTCTTACTGGTATCAAAGAAGATCCCCTGAGCCTGGGCAGTGTTGAAATCGTTGTCCATGGCTTCAAGAAAACGATTCTCAAGAGTTTTCATTCTTTGCCAGACCTTGTCGTTGATGGCACTTTTACCTGTTTTGCTGACCGGGCGTGAGGCCAGAGCATCGCAGTCGGCGGCGGTGTGATAAAGTCGCTCCAGTCCGCTGGAGGCCTCTTTTAGTGCTGTCTCGGAGAAGTCGAGAGGATTGCGGTATTGTGTTGAGAAGACAAAAAAGCGCAAAACTTCAGGGTCGTAGTGTTCACGAACATCTCGGATGGTGAGAAAGTTGCCGAGTGATTTCGACATTTTTTCATCCTTGATGGTAACGAAGCCGTGGTGAATCCACATATTGGCAAATGGTTTGTGGTTTGCCCCTTCACTCTGGGCAATTTCATTCTCATGGTGGGGGAATATCAGATCTTGCCCGCCACCGTGGATATCAAAGGTCTCGCCAAGATATTTTCGACTCATGGCGGAACATTCAATATGCCAGCCCGGTCGTCCGGGACCCCATGGACTTTCCCAGCTTGGTTCTCCAGGTTTTGTCTGCTTCCAAAGGACAAAATCAAGGGGGTTTTTTTTCTGCTCGTTTACTGCAATTCGTGCTCCGGCGCGCATATCCTCAAGATTCCTGCCGGAGAGTTTGCCATACCCCGAGAAGCTTTCCACTGCATAGTAAACATCACCACCGGCAGGATAGGCTTTGCCCTGTTCCACCAGTTCGGCGATGAGCTGGATCATCTCCTGCACGTTTTCTGTGGCCCGTGGTTCGAAGGTGGGGCGGTCGGCTCCCAGTCCGTCCATATCGGTGTAAAACTCTTTGATAAAACGCTCGGCGAGCTCATGGGGTGTGGTATGCTGTTCAGCTGCACGGGCAATAATTTTATCGTCTATATCTGTAAAATTACGTACAAAAGTCACATTGTATCCGCGATGACGCAGGTATTTTACCACCATGTCAAACACCAGCGTGGAGCGGGCATGACCGATGTGACAGTAGTCGTAGGATGTTATGCCGCAAACGTATATTTTAACGTGACCGGGTTCGATGGGGATGAGCAGCTCTTTTTTTCCACTGAGAGTGTTATGAATACGGATAGTGTTTTCCATGGATTTGTCAGATGATTTTTCGTGGAGGTTGGTGTAATTTCTGCGGTTCATGCAAACATCTAAAATACCCGTAAACCTCGGAAATTACAAGACAGCGAGAGAGAAGAAGATGATGTCTAAAGAGAGAGAGCGCAGACCCGGAGTAATGAAAAACTGGCTGCGGCGGGAATCGTGGGCGATGCTTTTTCTTGGTTTTTCGGCGGGACTTCCTCTCCTGCTGATCTTCTCAACGCTTTCTGTGTGGTTGAGAGAGGCGGGAGTTGAAAAGTCGTCCGTAACCTTCTTCTCCTGGGCTGCTCTGGGGTATTCTTTTAAATTCCTCTGGGCGCCGCTGGTGGATCTTTTGCCGCTGCCGGTGCTCACCGCCCGTTTCGGACGCAGGCGGGCCTGGATGCTTGTCGCACAGCTTGCGGTGGCTCTTTCCATTGTTGGCATGTCATTTATCGATCCGCAGGATGGTGGACAGCTTTCGCTTGTAATGATGGCTTTCGCCGCGGTGGCTCTCGGCTTCTCTTCCGCCACCCAGGATATTGTCATTGATGCCTATCGCATAGAGTCTGCAGATGCTTCTCTGCAGGCTTTCCTCTCCTCCATGTATATCGCCGGATACCGTATTGGCATGATTGCTGCCGGTGCCGGGTCACTTTTTCTTGCCGATAACCTCGGGACCAGTGCTGTGCACTATGATTACAGGTCCTGGCAGGTCACCTATCTTGCCATGGCGGTATTGATGGGTGTTGGCGTCTGTACCACTTTGTGTATCCCGGAACCTGTCGTGGAAAGGCCGGTGGAAGAGAAATTCGGGGCTGGAGAGTATCGACAGATTATTATTTTCTTTCTGCTCTGTATCTCTGTTTTTGCCGTCTCCTTTTTTTACGGAGGCGCTCTGCTGGAGGAGGCAGTCTCTTTTGAGCACGGGTTTGCAAAATTTCTTTTTGAGGCACTGCGCTTTTCATTTAGTCTTCTTCTCGCCAGCGGAGCTGCGATGATGTTGATTCGTCTCGGAGTGGTGAAAAAGGAGATGGTGAGGCACAGTTATGTAGATCCTGTTTTGGACTTTTTCGCTCGTTACGGCACAAAAGTTGCTTTGCTTCTGCTTCTGCTCATTGGCTTCTATCGTCTTTCAGATATTGTACTCGGGGTTATTTCTAACGTTTTTTACCTTGATATGGGGTACAGCAAAACACAGATTGCCACGGCAGCGAAGACCTTCGGTCTGCTCATGACACTGCTTGGTGGCTTCCTCGGGGGTCTGCTTACCCTCCGCTACGGGGTGTATGCTATCCTCATGCTCGGCGCGGTACTTTCCTCACTGACCAATCTGCTCTTTATGCTGCTCGCTTCGGTTGATGCACAGGTGGCCTTCCTCACCTCTTTTTCCGGGGCTGATTTTGCGGCTGCCTTTCAAAGTCTGGAGCTCTATGCGGTTATCGGGGCGGATAATCTCGCCGCAGGAATCGCCACAACCGCCTTTATAGCTTTTCTCTCCAGTCTTACCGGGGTCTCTTTTACTGCCGTGCAGTATGCGATCTTCAGTTCACTGATGACGCTGATACCCAAAGTGGTCGGAGGGTATTCAGGAACTATTGTCGAGGGTATCGGTTACAGTGGATTTTTCTTCAGTACTGCGGTGATGGGTGTACCGGTAATACTGCTGGTCTGGCTGGTGAAAAAAATGATGGAAAAAGGGACTGCGTGGAAGATCGAAGATTGAAAGAAGGGCGCAGAAAATAATTAAGATCCTGGCCCGGACGGGAAAATCTGACGGTTTGAAAAAGCAGTCAGCTAATTCAGGGTACCTTGAATAATCTTGTATTTCGTTCATATTCAAGACACAGGAGAAAATTTACCGGAGGTATATGTCTGATATTCCGAGGATAAATTTTTGACTGTAACGAAGAAGATGGGCGAAAGACTGATTATTCAAGGTACCCTTCAGTGAAGGGACTCTTTGATATATTTTTCCCTGACGTGGCTGGTGTTACCTTTGGTAAAGGATATTCCTGTCTTATAACCGGGCGGCGAAGGTTACCTCTTTCTTGCGGGGTTACCCGGCGGGCGCTGCGTTGATTTAACCGGCTCTGTTTAAGCGAGATCCTGCACGGCTGTTTTTTTGTCTGAGTCGGCCTGATACGGGTTGCATTCCGTAAAGTCGCAGCTGGTGCAGAATTCTACGATATGCTTCTCCCTGGGAATAAGAGTCCAACTGCGCTTTTCGTACACTTGCTGATGAGTAAAATCCAGTGTGGACATTGGCTGAATTTTTTTCTCAGCCAAGAATGGTTTTGAGAGCTTATTGGAACGGTGATCTCAATGAAACCGGAATAAAATATCCGTCGATGAAATGTCAGGGCTTCGGAGGATCTTGAAACAGCTTGTATTTCGTTCATATTCGAGGCACAGGAAGGAAGTTACCACAGGTATTTTGATATCGGAGTAGAGCATTTACCTCGATGTCTTGTTCCTCGCTTTGTCGGAGGATGAATTTTGACTGTAATACAGAATATGGGCGATTATTCAATGTTCCCTAAAGTCGTAAATGTGGAAAAAACTTCTCTGTCAGGGAAATGGGGGAAAAATTATTATTTTTTAACGGAGTTGTCGCGTATTTTTCAGGAAACAAAAAAGGTCACCTAGCAGAGGATTTTTTTTGGAGATTCGCTGTATCATCCCTTCACGGCAAAGGCGGATTAATTTTTCCGCCCCGCTGATTATCACCGCGGCAGCGGGGTGGCCAGCGGAATTCACTCTTGCCTGTTTTCCGACGAATCCAGTTGAGACTATTGCGCAGAGCGGGACGGGTGAGCAGGCCGAGCAGTAATCTCTGTTTGCCAGGAAAGGAGAGAAATATAAGCCCGAGGATGATGGTGAGAAGGCCCTGACCGGGGAGGAAGAGCATGGCGATACCGGCGATGAGGAGCAGTGTCCCAAAGGTATTTTTAATGAGAAGGATAACGAGGTTGGGCCTGATTGGTTGATGCCTGCGTACGATTATTAGAAAATAGTCCCGTGGCATGTGCGCGACCATTGCCGGAATCAACAGGAGGCTGAACAGAAACGTTATCAGCGAAGCAATTGCGAGGAAGGAAAAAAAAGGAGCTGCTGAAGCAGCAAGTTTGAGAAGGGTTTCCAGCATGTTATTTTGTTCCCTGCGAAAGAGTGGCGCGTTTTTCCCGGATAAAAACATGTACTGCGGGATTGCTCTCGGTCAATTTGTCCGCGGGCTCAATTTGAATTCTTTCGGTCGCACGTTCATCTTTGAGCAACGTCTGCAGTGTCTCTGCTACAGTGGCGCATCGTTTCTGTGCGAGGGCATTGAGAAGTCTTTCGGTTACCTTCACCTGTTTTGCCGCCTTTTTCCCCAACTTTTTACGGAGCTGCTTCAACAGTGCCTCATTATCTTTCGTATTGTTGGCGGAGGCAGTCAAGACCAGAACCAGATTTGGATAAGTCTTCAATAACCTGGCATAACTGGCGAGCAGCGGGGCATCCCTGGCATCAATTTCGCTCTTGCCGGGTGCAAAAATAATGGGCGGCTGCGTCGCAATATTCTGAAACTCGGGTGCAGCCATCAGCAGAGGGGCTGCTTCGCTGTGCAAAAGCTTTTTCTGCAGGGTCTGCAGGATAAAACTGACAAGGGATTCTTTTTCCGCTTTGCCCCCTGAAAAGGTGAACATTATTTTGGAGTTGTTTTCGCCGCCGTTGAGGAGTGCAATCGCTGCGGCGGTGTTGCTCAACGGGTTGAAGGCTTTCAGCCCGTTGAGGAGAAGGGATCCGTGGCTGGTTGCTGTGCCCGCCATCCACAGGGTATTCATCTCAATGGAGGCGACGCCGGAGCTGCCACTTATCAGTCCGCCTTCTTCAATCTGATTTTTAAAAAGGGAGAGAGGAATCTGATCGGCGATGAAGGCAAGACGTGAGTCCTGTTGCGGGTGCACAGTATTGGTTGTTCCCTTGATGGAAAATTTGGCTTCATTAAGAATGCCGGTGAAATGAAGTTCACTGGTTTCCCCAGGAAAAAAAGGTCCTATCTCGCCGGAAAAATCGCTGACAACCTCCTTCCACGGAGGCATCGTCCGGCTGTCTGAGATGAGCAGGTTCCCCTGCTGCAGCTTGAGACTGTTCACCTTCTGCAGAGAAGAGGGAAGGGCCGCAAGGGCGAGACTGCGCAACTCTGCGCCCCTTTTCAGAGGCGGAGAATCAGGGGCAAAATTGAGGGTTATTGCGGGCTGAAAAATATTTACCATACCGACTTTCATTTCTTCGCTGTGTTCAGAATCATGATGCTGATAGAGGACGTTATCTGCCGTAAGTTTTTTCCAGCGTATCAGAGGCGTGGTTGTATCATTGACGAGAGCTCCGTCGGTAATGAAGAGTTTTCCGCTGTATCTGAAATCCGGGAACGAAATGAGGCCCCGGCCGGAAAGAGTCCCGGTAACGGCAGGCTGATCCGGTTTCCGTGTCGAAGTAAGAAAAGCCAGTTCGCGTTCGAGTTGAAAATCTTTGAAGTCAATTTCACTGGAAAATATAAATGGCCAGAACCCAATGGTTCCCCGTCCTTCGACGGTGGCGCTTTCAAGTGTGTCCCGGCCGTCACGGAGGATTGCATGGTAACGGGTGTTCATTTGTTTCGGCCAGCCGTCACCTTTCACGGAGGGGTCTTTATCGAGGGTAAAATGGACTCTGGAGAAGTGCCAGTGGCGTGGTTTGCCTTTCCGCTTGAGGTGCAGATCAAAGTCGCCTTCATAGTGCAGGGCCTGCAGGGAGAATGGTGGCGGAATGGAGAGCAGAATCTGTGTAGTCAGCGGGATATCATCCGGGGTGAGGGTCGCGTTTGCGTGCTGCAGATTGATGGTGCCGAGCTGTATTGGGACGGACCGGGTGTCGACGGGGCCGATTTCTGTTCTGCCTGCTGTCAGCCTGAGAGCCTCTCCACCCGACAGGGGGGAATCGAAGACGCTGCTGAGGTCTCTGAGGCCCCTCAGGTTTTCTGCAACAAACCAGGCATCGTGAATCTCCGGGATTCCTGCGCGGTGATACGGTGCGACAAGGCCGCGCAGGGAGAATTTGAAGGAACTCTTGCCGCCGCTTTTCCTTGCAGTCTTGATGTCGCGGGTGGCTGTGAAATCAAAATTTCCCGAGGCTGTCTCGGGGGCATCGGCTTTGTGGCGGGTGTCAGCGAACAGGTTTTCAGCATTGAGAGAAATATTTTTCCACCTGTCGGCATTTTTTTCTCCCTGAAGAAGCAGTGTCCCCTGGCTGAGTTTAAATTGTTTGACCACAAGGGTGAAAATGTTGGTCTCAGGGATGGTGTTGTTGCTGTTTCTCAATGTTCCTGGTGAGGCTGTTTCCCTTAGAGAGGGAAAAATTGCGTGCACACAGGACTCCCTGTCCGGAAGAGAAGCGGTGATGTCCGGGCTGAAGATGTTGGCATTTTCCAGTGTAAGGGTGTTGGCGGTTGAGTTATAACTGCCGCTCAGCTGCGCCTTGTGGAGGCTGATTTTCTTGACTCCTTTGCGGCTGTTCAGGGTGAGATCTGCAGCGTTGACAGCAAATATAAGATTGAGCGTTCGGTGGTTGTCAGTGTCAGGTGAATGAAAGGTGATCTCCACCGTACCGTTGAGAATACCGCTCGACACCTGGAAAGGAATTTGTGTGGGAATAAATTTATCATATTTTGCAATATCGAAATCGTGGATACGGGTGCTTAAGACAGCGTTTGCTCCTTTGCCCCTGCTTTGAATCTCCACCGGGGTACCATCGACGATTGCAGAGAAGGCGGGGGTAACGTGGCGGGGAAGTGCCCAGTTAAAGTTAGAGAGGGTCGGCAAATGCAGGGAGATGTGATCGACGCTGTGGGTTCGGCCGCTCGGGATATCTGAAAAAAGCAGGCGTGAGTTCTCAATCTCAATGTTATTGAGAGAAAAGTAAAATGGCAGCTCGGAAAAGTCCATGATCTCGTAATCACGATTGCGGCCATACGTGCGCAGCAGAGATCCCATATTATACAGGCCATTTTTTCGACGGCGGATATCTATATCTGCCTGCAGGACCTGGACGCTTCGGCAAACCCATTCGGCACGGAGAAGCGGTAGCGGTGAGAGCTGTGTTTTCACCTCACGAAGAGTAAGAAGGGGGGCCTGTCCTTTTTCTGAGAGTACGAGATTGTTCCCCGTGAAGGTGAAAGTCCAGGGGTTAAAGGTGAGTTTCCCGGCGGAGAGAGAGAGTCCGGTGGCCTGCTGCAGTCGATCAACTGCAATACTTTTAAAGAGAACGGGGATGCCAAACCAGCCGATGACAGTATAAAGAGAGAAAAAAACGATGAGACAGGAGGTCCACAGGAGAAGCCTGCCGCTTGAATTTTTTCGGTGGTTACCCTGCCAGTCTGCTGCCCGGTTGTCTTCTCTTTTTTCAGCTGAAACAGAAAAGGAGGGGGAGGAAGCTTTTTTCTCTCGTTTGACTTTTGTCTCTTTCACGGGGGTCTCTGGTGCGTTGTGGGACTGTATGTAGCCGGGATAAATTCAAGGAGGTACGTGATGAGCTTCCTGATGGAGCCACTCATCGTCAGGTTTTCAAAATACTGCATTGCAGGCATTCTGGGAACATTTCTGTTGGCCGTACCCTGAGGAAGGAAACCTTCCTGTTGTAAAGATGCAGCCAAAAAAGAAGAGAGAAGAAAATTTCACTTCCAATAAACCATAATTCTGCGTAAAACGTAGTCATGGATAATTCAGAAGTACCAGCTGTGTTTCAAGTTTTCCCACAATCTTGAATTTTAATTTCCGTGATTGCTGCATGTTTTCTTTCTCGGGTTGATATCTTCAATCAGGTACTTGGATTTCCGCTAAATTTAGACAGGCGCCATGGCGGCTCCTCTTACTATTAACGTTTTCCTCCCGGGCAGGAAGCATGTTGCTGGAACATTTCTCTTATATTAGATGGCAGGACATTCTCGACATCCTGGTCGTCGCCATTGTTATCTACCAACTGATTTCTATCATTCGGGGCACCCGTTCCGTGCAGATGGTTGCGGGTCTCGGAGTGTTGACGGTGATCTATTTCCTCGCCAGTGTCCTTGATCTCTCCACGCTCAAGTGGATAATGCAAACTTTCCTCAGCTCCATCTTTATCGTAATTATAATTGTCTTTCAGCACGACATTCGTCGTGCATTGTCACAGGTTGGCAAGTCGCCGTTTCACCACCATGAGGATGTTGCTGTCCGTGAGCTGGATGAAATCGTGCGAGCGCTTTTTTACCTTTCCAAACGCCGTATCGGTGCATTGATTGTAGTTGAAAAGGATGTTGGTCTGGGGGACTTTATCGAATCTGGATTTGAACTTGATGCCCGCCTTTTCAAGGAGTTGCTGATTTCAATCTTTATGCCGGTCTCGCCTCTTCATGATGGGGCGGTGATTATCAGTGACGGGCGGATTCAGCATGCAGGCTGTATTCTGCCACTGACTCAAAATCCGTATATCAACAAGAAATACGGAACAAGGCACCGCGCAGCTCTCGGACTTTCAGAGGAGACTGATGCCGTGGTACTGGTGGTCTCTGAAGAAACACAGGAGATATCCATTGTCCGTCATGGGACTCTAACGACGATTGAGGATGAAATTCAGCTTACCACTCACCTGAAAAATACCCTCTCAGGACGCAGAGCTGTCAGTACACCCGGGTTGAAAAGCTGGTTTGGGAGATAAGTAATGGTGTCTGTGAAAAAAAGCGGAATGTACGGGAAACGTTTTCTTGAGTTCATCTCTCATGACTGGCTGTTGCGCCTCACCTCACTGTTGATTGCCGTCATTCTCTGGTATTTTCTCGGTGGTGAAGATCGTATTGATAAGAATATCATGGCTCCGGTAGAGATTATTAATCTCCCTCAGAACCTGGTAATTTCCAACCAGTACAAGCGTGAACTGGAGGTTACTTTGAGCGGACCGAGCTCGGCCCTTGCCGAGCTGTCTCAAAGCAGGGTTACACGGGTCGTTGACCTGGCTGCGGCACAACCCGGATCCATGGTGGTGAACAACACCCGCAATTCGATCCCTGTGCCACGGGGCGTAACCGTGCAGCGTATCCAGCCATCCTCAATTATCCTCTCCCTCGACAAGCTGGTGCACAAGGAGTTTCCTATCCAGGCGCGAACCCACAACAGGGTAGAAAATGGATTTTATCTCAAATCGGTACATACCAGCCCGGAAATGATCTCAATCACAGCATCGCAGACTGCGCTGCAGCGGGTTGATAAACTTTATACAAAACCGATTAAACTGACGGGGAGGAACTCCTCTGTCAGCCTGCAGGTCCCTCTTGAACTTTCACCGGAGCTCACTGACCTGATTGGTGAAACTTCCGTTACTGTCGACCTGCGTGTTCTGCCGAATTCGAAGAATATCACTCTCAGGAATGTAAAGGTTAATGCGAGTGTGGGCGGGGAAGGGGTAGAGGTTAATCCTCCCACAGTGAATATGGTTGTTGCCATCCCTGACCGCTACCTTAATGAGGGGCGCAAACCTGCCCGTCTGCTGACCGCCGTGGCAAGTGGAGAGGCAGGACAGCATGAGATTGCAGTGAAGGTTGTTCCGGCAAAGGACGTTGAGTTGCCCCTTGAAGTTATCTCTATTACTCCTGAGAACGTTGAGGTTATCCCTTCTGCCGGTGTCCAGGGTGAAGAGGTAAAAGGCCCTGAGGGTGGAATTTTAAAAAACATTCCTTTTCTCCGCCCAGATAAAAAGAAAAAAAGAGTGAAAGAGAGCGAAAAAAGATGAGAAAGCTGTTTGGAACCGATGGAATTCGCGGGGTGGCGAACACCTACCCCATGACAACTGAGATCGCCATGCAGGTGGGGCGGGCCATCGCTTTTGTGGTGCGGGAAGAGAATCGACGTCGGCGGATTGTTATCGGCAAGGATACCCGCCAGTCCTGTTATATGCTGGAAAATGCGCTTGCTGCCGGAATCTGCTCCATGGGCGTGGATGTCTTGCAGGTGGGGCCGCTGCCAACGCCGGGTATTGCCTTTATTACTACTTCCATGCGTGCCGATGCGGGGGTGGTGATCTCTGCTTCACACAATCCCTTTCAGGACAATGGCATCAAGATTTTTTCCAGCGATGGTTTCAAGCTTCCTGATGCCGTTGAGATGGAGATTGAAGAGCTGATATTTTCTCAGAAAATGTCAGCTCTGTGTCCGGTTGCCGATGAAGTTGGCATGGCCAGACGCATTGATGATGCCTGTGGGCGTTACATCGTTTTCCTCAAATATGTCTTTCCCAAAAATTGTACTCTGGATGGGGTTCACATTGTCCTTGACTGTGCCAATGGCGCAACCTACAAGGTCGCTCCCCATGTCTTTGAAGAACTTGGTGCAAAGGTAACAGCCCTTGCCGTACAGCCCAATGGGCGGAATATTAACGATGAGTGCGGTGCCCTCTATCCACAGAAAATGGCTGCCGCAGTCAGGGAGCTGGGGGCTGATATCGGTCTTGCGCTGGATGGCGATGGTGACCGGCTGATTGTCTGCGACGAGCACGGTGAGATTGTTGACGGGGACCATATCATGGCTATTTGTGCCAATGATCTGCTGAAGCGGCACAAGCTCAACAAAAACATCCTTGTTGCCACGGTGATGTCGAACCTCGGGCTGGAAGTGGCAATGAAAGAGATGGGGGGAGGGCTGGTGAGAACCGCTGTTGGTGACCGTTATGTTGTGGAAGAGATGCGGCGCGGTGGCTATTCTTTTGGCGGTGAGCAGTCCGGTCATCTGGTCTTCCTGGACGAGATTACTACGGGTGACGGTATTCTTGCCGCACTGCAGCTCCTTGCCATTATGCAGAAACAGGAAAAGCCACTTTCCGAACTGGCAAAAATTATGACCAGCCTGCCGCAGGTTCTAAAAAATGTCCATACCTCAAGAAAACTGGATGTAAAGACTATCCCTGGACTCAGTGCGGCGGTTGCGCTTTTCGAAACTGAGCTTGGCGAACGTGGCCGTATCCTTATTCGTCCTTCCGGTACGGAACCTCTCATTCGGGTTATGGTTGAAGGGGAAGATGAAGCACATATTAATGGTGTTGCCGATGAACTCTGTGCTCTTATTGAGAAAGCGGGCAACTGAATATGGCGATGAAACGGGAAGTCCTTGTTGTCGGTCTTGGCAATCCGGGTGCGGAGTATGAGAACACCCGCCATAATACGGGTTTCAATTTTGTTGATGATCTCTCCGCTCGGTGTCACTGTGGCATGTGGAAAGAGAAGTGGAACGCCCTTTACTGTGAAGCCTCTCTTGATGGGAACCGTCTTTTTTTTGTAAAACCCCTTACCTATATGAATCGCAGTGGGAACGCCGTCTGCCATTTTACTTCTTTTTTTAAGATTTCTCCTGAGAACATGCTGGTGATTCATGATGACCTTGATATGAATACCGGGCGGATCAAACTGGTACAGGGGGGCGGACACGGTGGTCATAACGGCATCAAATCGCTGATCGATTGTATCGGCAGTCGCGATTTCTTCAGACTCAAGATTGGTATCGGTCGACCGGGTCGGGGAGGGGTGCATCCTGACTTTCCCGTGGAGAAATATGTTCTCAGTTTACTGACTGATCAGGAGCATGTGATTTTCAATGCGAGAAAAGAGCCAATTTTTTCAGGCGTTAAACAAATCCTCGCCGGAAATGTCGCCCGTGCGAAAAACACTCTGAACAGCCTCAAGTAAAAAAGTACGGCAAAAAGCCGACTTTTATGTTATATTGTTTTCTTAAAGTAGAACCGGTTGTAATTTGTGCAATCTCTCTGTCGCGCTCTTTTCCTTCCTTTCTTTCGTTCAGCCAGGAGCATTCTCAGACGGCAGAACTCTGCAGAAAAATCGCAATTAAAACGTCCGTCTCTTTTGTTGACAGTGTCTTGTACAGGGTCGCATTTCAGTTTTCACTGCTTTGCGGTCTGGGCATTGTTGTTCTGCCCATCCCAATTTCGGGGCGCCGGTTCTCTCATACCCTTGTAGCCCATAAAGGAGATTCCAGTGTTTGCAAAAGGCGATATGGCTGTGTACCCGGCCCATGGTGTTGGTGTCATCAAAGATATTGAAACGAAGCATGTTGCCGGAGCTGATCACTTGTTCTACGTCCTTGAGATTCTTGAGAACAGAATGAGAATTATGATCCCCACCAATACCAGCAAAAACGTTGGATTACGCGCCATTGTCGGTAAAGATGAAGTCGCTGGTATCTTTGCTATTCTCTCTGAAAAAGATGTTGAGCTGGGAACCCAGACATGGAACCGTCGCTACCGTGAGTATATGGAAAAAATTAAGACTGGTTCCGTGCGGGAAGTGGCTGTTGTTCTCCGTGATCTCTTTTTGCTCAGCGTTGACAAAGATCTCAGTTATGGTGAGCGGAAAATGCTTGATACCGCCCGCAACCTGCTGGTCAAAGAACTTTCCCTTGCTCAAGATGTTAAAGAAGACGAGGTAAGTAAGGATATTGAAGCTATTTTTTCCTGATTTTCTCTTCCCGAGGTGAAGCCCGCTCCATGCGGCGGGCTTCACCATCTATTCTTTTTCCCATGACCAATCACAGCGCTCCACCTGTTACAGTATCAACATCAAGTACTGGCTCAGGTTCACTTTTAGTTAATACCCCCGTTGCAGGAATGCGGCTTGACCAGTTTCTTGCGCTCAAATTTCCTGGACATTCGCGGAGTGTGTTGTCAACGGCTATTCGCGAGGGATGGGTTCTAGTGGACTTACTGACCAGAAAAACCAGCTACCGCCTGAAGGTGGGGGAACAGGTTCTCTTGGATTTCCCTGCGCTGCCCTCCGCCCCTGGGAAATTGTTGGCGGAACCGATTGATTTTCCTGTTCTCTTCGAGGATGAATATCTGCTTTTCCTTTCCAAACCTCCCGGGCTGGTTGTTCACCCCGGCAGTGGCAATCCGCAGGGGACGCTTGTCAACGGCCTGCTCCATCACTGTGAGCAGATCAGTACAGCGGGAGATCCCGATCGTCCGGGCATTGTTCACCGCCTTGACAAGGATACCTCTGGAGTTATGGTGGTCGCCAAGACCCCTGAAACCCACCGGGCTCTCTCCACTCTCTTTAAAAACCACCAGTTGCAGAAAATCTACCTTGCCATTGTTTGTGGGGTTCCTCCGCAGGAGAAGGGAAGGGTGGTCGCACCCATTGGCAGACATCCAGTGCGCAGACAAAAAATGGCTCTGGTGTCGCAGGGTGGCAGATATGCAGCCAGCAGCTGGGAGTTGGAGGAAACTTTTAATGGATTTTCTCTTCTACGGGTTGAAATTGAGACCGGACGTACCCACCAGATTCGTGTTCACCTTGAAGGGGAGGGGTTTCCGGTTGCTGGAGATCAGGTATACGGTGGCAGCCGCAGACAGCGAAGAGCAGAGCTCTTTCCACGGCAGATGCTCCACGCCTCAACCCTTATCCTTACCCATCCCGTTACTGGAGAGATGTTAAATATCACTGCACCTCTTTGGGCGGATTTCCAAAAAACATTGATGCAACTCCGGAGTGAAATGAAATGATGATCGCTGTGACCGGTGGTCTTGGCAGTGGCAAGAGCACCATCGCACGGATTCTCGCTGCGTTATTACCCGCAGTTTTTATTTCGAGTGATGCTGTCTGCAGACTGGAATTGACCCCCGGACATGAAGGCTTTGACCAGTTTGTCTGTGGGGATGGGAAAAGGTTTCTCGAAAAAGATGGCAGCCTCAACCGTCTCACCCTGAGCAGGGCTGTTTTTGCTGACAGGGGCCTGCGTGAAAAGCTTGAGGGAATTCTTCACCCCATAGTTCGTAAAAGGATAGCAGAGGCCGATCCTGCGACAGGTTTTCTGGTAGCAGAGGTCCCTCTTGTTTATGAATCTGGCTGGCAGGGTGATTTCTCGACAATAGTCTGCGTTAGAAGTCGTCGGAATTTAACGATCTGTCGTGTCGCGCAGCGTGATTTTCGCAGTCATGAAGAAATCCAAAATATTATGTCTGCTCAGATGTCACCACTGGAAAAAGAGCGATTGGCAGATTTTTGTATTGATAACTCAGGGACCTTCTGCAGCACCTTCGAACAGGTTGCATTTCTTGCCCTGCAATTAAAAGGAATCTTGAAGAAAAGGTAAAGTTGAGGAAAAATGAATGGGATTTTTTTGGTGATTTTTTATTTTGGGGCCTTTTTTTAAAAAAGGCTTGACACAGTTAAATGTTCAATTTATAAAACCTCAAATAACATCTTACTACCTCGCTATACAATATTGTCTTTCCAAATAAAGGTTGCTGTTCCTGCCATCCACCATTCCGGTATAGTTTATTTTTCTCATCAATTTCATGATGAAAGTGAAATTGGTCACAATTCATTATTGAGAACCAGACACCTCAACCAGAAGTAACACTGATAGCAGTGAGAACTGCAGGCAAATGTATCTGCTGAAAGTCACTCAGACCAGTTTTTTCAATGTGCTCCCAATGTTGCATGTTCAAAGAGTCTTGCAATTTTTTGTACTATCAATTTGTGGCTGTGAAATTTTTGTGACATGCCACAAACTTCATGTAACTACCTGATAAATAAAAATCCCATTTATCGAAATTCCGGGAAGAATATTCATTTCTATTTAATATCTTTTACCATCCTCCCACCTGAAAAAGGAGAAGTACATTCATGAATCTGGCAGAGCTTAAACTGCTGAAAATCGGCGAACTGGTACAGTTCGCCCGAGAGCACAAGGTCGAAAATTACAACTCCATGAGCAAGCAGGAGCTTATCTTTGCTATTCTCAAGGCGCAATCTTCCAAAGATGGGCAGATCCGAGGCAGTGGTGTCCTGGAAGTTTTGCCCGATGGTTTTGGATTTCTTCGTGCTCCTGATTACAACTATCTTCCCGGTCCGGATGATATTTATGTCTCTCCCTCACAGATTCGTCGATTGAGTCTGCGGACCGGAGATACGGTGGAAGGTCTGGTTCGTGCTCCAAAAGAAGGGGAACGCTACTTTGCTCTTCTCAAGGTTGACAGCATCAATTTTGATCCTCCCGAGGCTGCCAAATCAAAGACACTTTTCCAAAACCTCACACCTCTCCATCCCAACAAAGCCTTCAAACTTGAATGGCAGCCGGACAATATGTCCATGCGCATTATGGATCTCTTTGCTCCCATAGGCAAAGGGCAACGTGGTCTTATTGTTGCTCCTCCGCGTACGGGGAAAACAGTGTTGATGCAAAAGATTGCCAATTCAATTGTGCGTAATCACAAGGAGGTCTATCTCATCGTTCTGCTCATTGATGAACGTCCGGAGGAGGTTACCGAAATGTTGCGCAGTGTCAAAACTGCCGAGGTGGTCAGCTCCACTTTTGATGAATTACCTCAGCGGCACATCCAGGTCGCTGAGATGGTTATTGAGAAAGCAAGGCGTCTGGTTGAGCACAAACGGGACGTTGTCATTCTGCTTGACAGTATTACCCGCCTTGCACGTGCTTACAACACGGTTACGCCGGCGAGTGGAAAGATTCTTTCGGGCGGGGTTGAGGCCAGCGCGCTGCATCGGCCCAAACGTTTTTTCGGAGCTGCACGGAATATTGAAGAGGGCGGCAGTCTGACTATCATTGCGACGGCGCTTATTGAGACCGGAAGTAAGATGGACGATGTCATCTTCGAGGAGTTCAAGGGAACGGGTAATATGGAGCTGGTGCTCGATAGAAAGATGTCAGAAAAGCGTATTTTTCCGGCAATTGATCTTAAACGCAGCGGTACCCGTAAAGAAGATCTGCTGCTGACTCCGGATGTACTCAACCGGATCTGGATTCTGCGAAAACTGTTAAGCTCCATGAATCCGGCAGATAGTATGGATTTTCTCCTCGATAAACTCAAGTCGGCCAAAACCAACGTGGATTTTATTGAATCAATGACAGGCTAAGCAGAAGACATAAAAAATGACCTTGAAATATTCCTTCATCATGGTATTATATGAGGTTATATTTTTGAGAAGATGCGTGGATCTGGGCTGTAGAGCTCCTGTCTGCGGATAATACCGTCACAATGCATGTTGGAGGAATTACAATGAAAGAAGGTATCCATCCGGAATATCATAAGATCAAGGCTGTATGTGCCTGTGGGAATGAAGTTGAGATTGGTTCTGTTATGAAGGCGATGAAGGTTGAGATCTGTTCTGCCTGTCATCCTTTCTACACCGGGAAACAGAAACTGGTCGATACTGCTGGCCGGATTGAAAAATTCAAACAGCGTTATGCCAAGCACTTCGCAGAAAAGGAAGAACAAAAAAAAGATTGATGCTTTTTCTTTTTTTGTCTGATTGATCTGAATGTCCACGGGATGGCGGGTGCCCTCCCGTGGACATTTTCTTTTTTTTACCTCCAGAACCTGTCTTCTGCTCATGTCTCTTTTTGATAAATTTACCAATATTGATGAAAAGATTTCTGTGCTGGAAGGACGCCTTTCTGACCCCTCTCTCGTCAACAATCAGAAAGAGTATCAAAAGGTGGTGTATGAGCATACCCATCTCTCCAGAATCAATGCAGTATACGGTAAATATTGTTCTGTCCTCACAGAGCTGGAAGAAAACAGATTACTTGCTTATGATGAGTCTGAGGATGCCGAGTTGCGCGAGATGGCCCGAGCGGAACTGGCGGAACTGGAAATACAGCGTGCCTCCCTGGAGCGTGATCTGAAGATCATCCTTCTGCCGAAGGATCCAAACGATGAGAGGAATATTTTTCTTGAAATTCGTGCGGGAACCGGTGGAGATGAGGCTGCACTTTTTGCAGGGGATCTCTTTCGCATGTACAGCCGTTTTGCCGAATCTCAAGGCTGGCATGTAGAGGTCGTAAGCAGCAACCCCATTGGTATTGGTGGCTTCAAGGAAATTATAAGTCTGATTAGTGGAGATAAGGTTTACTCTAAACTTAAATATGAGCGCGGAGTGCATCGGGTTCAGCGTGTTCCGGAAACGGAAACTCAGGGGCGTATCCATACCTCGGCGGTAACTGTGGCTGTACTTCCAGAGGCCGATGAGGTTGACGCCCACATTGACATGAATGAGTTGAAGTTTGATGTCTTCCGCTCCTCCGGACCGGGCGGGCAGTCAGTGAACACTACCGATTCTGCAGTGCGTATTACCCATCTGCCTACAGGAATGGTGGTTACCTGCCAGGATGAGAAGTCCCAACACAAAAATAAGGCCAAAGCGCTCACCGTCCTGCGTGCTCGACTCCTTGACAAGGCTGAGCAGGAGCACCACGATCGCATCAGTGAGCAGCGCAGGATTCAGGTCGGCAGTGGCGATCGCAGTGAACGCATTCGCACTTATAATTTTCCCCAGGGGCGGATGACCGACCACCGTATCAATCTCACCCTTTATAAACTCGATGCCATCATTAACGGGAAACTTGAAGATGTTATATACCCTCTCATCGCTGAGGATCAGGCGGCACAGCTCAAAGAGCTGGAGTAACGGCTCATTCCATGCGTTATCCTGAGTTATGGGCCTGGGGCAGAGAGGAACTTTCTGCCGCCGGTATTATTGAGGCTGAGTTTGATGCCCGGCTTCTGCTTGAGGCTGCATCCGGTTTAAACCATACCGCGCTTCTCCTTGCCGATGTGGAGGCCGATCTCACTGCAGTCCGGAGTTACCAGAAAATGGTGGCTCGTCGTCTGATCCGGGAACCTGTCGCCTATATTATTGGTGAACAGGAGTTCTGGTCGCACCCTTTCCACGTTACTCCCTCTGTCCTTATTCCCCGCCCCGAAACAGAATTCCTCATTGAACAGGTGCTGCAGCTGGCCTCACCGAAAAATCTTGCCGGGAATGTCCTCGACCTGTGCACCGGCAGTGGTGCAATCGTCGTGGTGCTCGGTCTTGAGCTGCCGCAGACCGCCACGCTCCTTGCCAGTGATATCTCTGCCGCTGCCCTTGCGGTTGCTGCTGAGAACAGCTCTCGCCATTTACCCGTAAAACGGGTATCTTTTTTACGGGGAAATTTATTGGAACCCATTGCGGGTAACAGCCTCTCGCTTGTTGTTTCTAATCCTCCCTATGTCTTGCGCCACGAAATCGAATGCGAAATTGAACCCGACGTACGCGATTACGAGCCCCGTCTTGCCCTTGACGGCGGAGAGGACGGGCTTGATCTGATTCGACATATTCTTCACCATCTGCGCCGCGTGCTCAAGGCTGATGGTGAGTTCTTTATGGAATTTGGGTCAGGACAGGGGGATGCCGTGCGAGAACTCTTTGCCACAGATTTTGACCATGTTCAGATATACCAGGATTACGCCGGACGTGATCGTGTGCTGCATGCACGGCTTGCTCCTCAACCGCTATGAAAGATTCGGAAAGAGAGAATGGAAAAACTTGTGATTGAAGGGGGCATTCCCCTGCATGGTGATATTCGGATAAGCGGCGCGAAAAACGCCGCACTGCCCCTTATGGCTGCAACTCTGCTCTGTCCGGGAGAACATACCCTGCGCAATGTCCCGAATCTGCGCGACACCCGCACCATGATACGTCTGCTGGAGTATCTCGGCGTAAAGGCTCGAAGAGAGGGTGATGTGCTGTACCTCAATTCTACCTGTCTTGAGCATGATGATGCACCCTATGAGATGGTGAAGACCATGCGTGCCTCCGTACTGGTTCTCGGGCCACTGCTTGCCCGCTGCTATAAGGCAAGGGTCTCACTGCCGGGAGGATGTGCCATCGGCGAGCGACCAGTTAATTTTCACACGGCAGGTCTGCAGAAAATCGGAGCCCGCTGCGATATTGAGGATGGCTATATACAGGCCGAGGCGGAAGGAGGACTCAAGGGGGGGACCGTCTATTTTGATATTCCCACCGTCACTGGCACTGAGAATTTGCTGATGGCCGCCACCCTCGCCGCAGGAAAGACGATTCTCAAGAATGCGGCGCGGGAGCCGGAGATTGGCAACCTCGTTGATATGCTTAATTCCATGGGTGCGAAGATCTCCGGTCGCGACAGTGATACACTGACCATCGAAGGGGTTCACGCGTTGAAACCTGCCGACAACACTATCATCCCGGACCGCATTGAGGCGGGGACCTACCTTATCGCCATCGCCGCGAGTGGCGGGGCGGGGCGGGTCACCAACTGCTGTTCTGCACATCTTCCCTCGCTGGTGGAAAAACTCCGTCAGGCGGGGCTCGATGTCGAGGAAGGAGATTCTTTTATCTCCATTGATTCCCGTCAGGGTTCTGCACTCACCTGTGTTGATATTCAGACTCGCCCCTATCCGGGTTATCCCACTGACCTGCAGGCCCAGTTCATGGCCCTGATGACACTGGCTGAAGGGAGCTGCACCATCCACGAAACTATTTTTGAAAATCGTTTTATGCACGTTGCTGAATTGCGGCGCATGGGGGCAAAAATAAAGACCGACGGTCGACTTGCTCTTATCAGTGGATTGGGGCGTAACGGGTTGCGCGGTGCCCCTGTAATGGCCACAGACCTGAGGGCCAGTTCCTCGCTGGTTATCGCGGCTCTTGCGGCTGAAGGACGCACAGATATCTCTCGCATCTACCACCTTGAACGAGGGTATGAAAATCTGGTGGAAAAACTCAGCGGTCTCGGTGCAAAGGTATGGAAAGAACAGGAGTAAGTACTGGTTATTCCTGAGAAGGTTTAAACCTTCATTCTATTTCTCAACAGATATAAAGAACGGAGCGTTATCATGGAAATCGCTTCGTTTTTTGTATCAGTGGCGGTCTGTTGCTGGACAAACTCAATTTAAGGTACCCTTAAGTGATAACAGGTCTGACTCCCTGGCTCTTCCGCCGCTCCCAAACCTGAGTAGAAGAAACCTGAGAAGGTTGGAACTTCGAAGAATTCCTGATGTTCTCTATTCCGGCAGCGGCAGCCAGAAGGTAAAGCAGGCACCCCGTGTTCCTTCAGAATTTTTCAGACCGGTGTTTTCTGCCACAATTCCACCATGATGCTCTTTAATAATCTGGTGCACAATGGCCAGTCCCAGCCCTGTGCCGTTCGGTCGGGTGGTGTAGAAGGGATCAAAGATGGCTGGCAGAAACTCTTCTGCAATTCCCTTTCCGTTATCTTCTACCTCAATTCGTACCACTGCCTGCCAGTTCCTTCCCTCTTTGAGCACTGTCTCCTCAGCCTTGATGCGAATAATCTCCCTTCCCCGTGGACAAAACGGGATGGCATTTTGTATCAGATGATCCAGTACTGTAAAAAGCTGTTTTTCATCTGCCCAGACGGCGAGATTGGACTGATATTCAGTGTGCAAGAGAGCCGTTTTCGGAAAAATTCCACCGGCTCGTAAGACCTGCATCACCTCAGTAATACAGGCGTCGAGCTGAATAAACTGAGGCTGCAGTTCCTCCGGGCGAGCGAATTTAAGAAATTCTCCGATGGTGAAGGAGAGTCGGTCGCATTCACGAATGATGATATCGGTCAGTTCAATGCTGGAGTCATTCAGCATGCTGCTTTCCTTAAAATCTGCGGCAAGGATTTGAGCTGAGCCGGAGATTGCAGTAAGCGGATTGCGGAAATCGTGGGCAATGGAGGCGCTCATAGTACCAATGGCCGCCAGCTTCTCTGCCTGACGCACCTGTCGTTCAAGGTCCTCTACTTCGGTAATGTCACGCATGGCGATGATCATGCGGGCATAGTCTTCCTCGTGGCTGAGATGGTCGTCATGGGCAACATTCATACAGGAAAATCCGAGTCGGCACCGCTTGCCGTAACGGTTTGTAAAATCGGCGGTGAGGCGTTCCACATCGCTTTCAATACGGGTGCCGGGGAAAATTTCCTCGAAAGTTTTGCCGAGCATCTCGCGCACTGTATAGCCGGTTATCCCGGCGAGGGCTTTGTTGGCGGAGGTTATAACACGCTCCGAATTGACAGTAAGCAATCCCGTGGAAATGTTGTCGAAGATGCGTTTATAGACTTCGGCAAGATGGTCAAGCTGTTTCAGCGAAAAGTCCAGCGCAGTTTCTGTTCGACGCAGGCGAATGCCAAAAAGAATACTGAGCAGACCGGCAAGGAAAAAAACCAGTCCATGGATGGCAAAGATGTTGAGGCTGTTATCCCATTCAGTATAGACAAAGAGATGGTAGGACTCCAGCCAGGGGGGAACTGTCTGCTGCTCCAGAAGGAGCAGGCTACCATAAAGAAGGGTAGATGCTGCAGCTGCTACCAGCCCTCCCTTGAGCGGCAGCAGCAGGCCACCGGCGATAATTGGGAAAAAATAGACAGGGGTGAAATTTGACGCCGAGGTCCCGGTGAAGAAAACCAGTATGGTTACAAAGAGTGAGTCAGCAAGGACCTGCGCGAAACCAAAGGGGCGCCCTTTATGTGGAGAGATGAGCAGATAAAAAGCGGAGAAAATGGTGAAGGTGTAGACCACCAGAATGAAGATGAACATCACCTCATGGGGCACAATGAAGGTGGTGCAGGGAGAGTGCCCGACAAAGTAACTGGCAACGAGCAGCAGGGTGTAGAGGGTGATGCGCAGAAAGAGCATCCACAGAAGCTGTTGCTGCAGAATGTGGTGTGTTGCCTTCACGGAGGAGGGGGTTCTCTTGATATAGGTCCGAAAGGCCTTTGCCAGTCTCATCTGTATATTCATCAGGGTATCTTGAAACAGCTTGTATTTTGTTCATATTCGAAGCACAGGAGGAAATTTACCACAGACATATGCTTCATATCGGAGTCTAGCGCTTACCCCCGATGATAAAATTGTTCCTGTAATGAAGAAGATGGGTGAAAGACTGGTTATTCAAGGTCCCCATCAGTTGATTCCGTACTTTTTGGTCTTGTAACGCAGGGAGCGAAAGGACATCTTCAACAGCTCAGCGGCTTTCATCTTCGAGTTCGTTTTCTCTATGGCATGGGCGATGAGGCGTTTTTCCAGAGTGGCGAGTGCCTGTTCTATTCCAATATCATAAAGTTCCTGCTCGCTTGAGGCGATCTGCAGCAGTGGTACAGCTTCGCCAGCCAGCTGAAATCTCCGGGCGACAAGAGTATTTCCTGTCCCGGATGTTTCAGGTGCTGCTGTTGTTGCCTCAGGAGCATTGGAAGTCGCTGCATGGCTGAAATGAATGGTTTCCGCCAAAAATTGAAACTTCCCTGGTTTTGGATTGTGCACGAGGGGGGTATTATGAGTAACACTGCCCTGAAAACTGAGACTTTCCGGTAGAATGATGTTGGAGTTTTCCAGTGCCACCCCGCGTTCTATGATGTTTTCGAGTTCCCGTACGTTCCCGGGGAAGTCGTAGTTCATCAATACCTGGAGGGCGTAGGATGAGATCTCCTGTACCTCTTTGTTGAGTTGCCGTGAATATTTTTCAAGAAAATAGTTGACCAGCAGAGGGACATCTCCTTTGCGTTCCCGCAAAGGAGGTATGCATAAAGGGACAACGGCAAGGCGGTAGAAGAGGTCTTCACGAAAACGTCCTGCGCGGATTTCGTTTTCAAGAATCTTGTTGGTGGCAGCGATAATGCGTACATTCAGTTTGGTTGCTTTCGTCCCGCCGACTGGTTTGATTTCTCGTTCCTGCAGAACGCGCAACAGCTTGGTCTGAATGAGTGGAGTGAGCTCGCCAATTTCATCAAGAAAGGCTGTGCCGTGATCTGCCTCCTGGAAGAGCCCGCTTTTATCACCGATGGCCCCGGTAAAGGACCCTTTGACGTGGCCAAACAGTTCACTCTCCATCAGGTCTTCCGGGATGGCAGAGCAGGTGATTGGTACAAAGTTGTTTTTGGCGACGAGGCTGTTATCGTGGATTGCCTTCGCAATCAGCTCTTTTCCGGTTCCAGATTCCCCGTAGATCAGCACGTTTGCGGGGGTGGGAGAGACCCTCCGGATCATGTCAAAAATCTTGTGCATTTCACGGCTTTGGCCGATGATGCCGGAAAATGAGGTGACCGGAGCGACGGGCTCTCTGGTGCAGCCGTTGCCGCTGTCGATGGCTGCATGCACCACCGACTTCAACTCGTTGACATTAAACGGTTTACTAATGTAGTCAAAGGCTCCGTTGCGCATTGCCTGGACGGCGTCGTCCGGGGAGGCAAAAGCGGTTACCATCACCACTGGCAGGCCGGGGTAGAGTCCCTTTACCTGCTCCAGCAGTTCAATCCCGTTCATTCCCGGCATGCGAATATCACTCAAGACCAGATCAGCACTGCGCTCGGCGAGCATCTCCAGAGCCTGCGTGCCATCGTCGGCGGTACGCACGTCAAACCCCTCTTTTTTCAGAAGGATCTTCAAAAAGTCGCGCATTGAGCGCTCGTCGTCCACAAGGAGTACAGAAAGCATTATAATTATTAGTTGAGGTGAAGTATTACTCAAAAATATCTTATTTACCATGGGAATACAAGGGAATACAAGGGAATCAATTACATCCCGTTCCATCTTGAGATAAGATTTTTTTTTTGTGCCCGGGTGAGATGCTTGATCTCTCCTTCGCGTCGGCTGGCGGCGGGGCGATCTGCTGCTGTTTCGCACCAGATAATCTCCACGGGACGGCGGCTGCGGGTGTAGCGGGCACCGCCTCTGCACTCCCCGTTGTGTTCTTGCAGACGTCGTGCAGGGTTGGTGGTGATGCCGGTATAGAGGGTCTCGTCGGCACAGCGGAGAATGTAAACGTACCAGCCTTGCGTAGTCTTCATTTTTTTACTTTGAAGGGAACCTTGAAGAGCGTGTTGCCAAAGGGGGCGTGAAATGGTAAAAGTGGCTGAAAATGAACCAACCTCAAGGCGACAGCATGACACAAAATATTTCAGAAACCGAGAAAAAAGCGAAACGGGAAGAACCGCAGAATAAAACCACGCAGGAGGAGCAGCGAGAGCAGCCCCTTGTTGAACATCTGCGGGAACTGCGCTCCTGTCTTATCATTTCCCTGGTTGCCGTCTGTGCTGGCTTTGTGGCGGCCTATTCGGTAATTCAACCCATCGGACGCTGGTTCTTCAAACCGCTTACTGATGTTTTGCCGGAAGGCACCTCTCTTATCTTTACCTCTTACCAGGGAGGGTTTTTTTTTATCTGAAACTTGCCCTTACGGTGAGTATTCTCCTCTCTGTCCCCATACTTTTCTCCCAGCTCTGGCGGTTTATCTCCCCTGGTCTTTATCGACGTGAAAAAAAGGTTCTTATTCCTTTCGTTGTGCTTTCCTCTCTTTTTTTCCTCGGGGGAGCTGCCTTTGGCTATTTTGTCGTTTTCCCGCCTGCTTTCAAATTTCTCGTCGGCTATAACAATGAATTTCTTGTTTCTCTGCCGGGAGTAAATGAATACTTCAGCCTTGCCGTGCGCCTGTTGCTCGCCTTCGGGTTGATCTTTGAGATGCCCCTGCTCTTTACCTTTCTTGCCAAAGCGGGGATGGTGAGTGTGGAGTTTCTCACCCGTAACCGCAAGTATGCGATTCTTATTGATTTTGTGGTTGCCGCTATTCTGACGCCAACCCCGGACGCTGTCAATCAGTTGATGATGGCTGTTCCTTTAATGCTGCTCTACGAAGTGAGTGTGGTTGCCGTCCGTATTTTCGGGAAAAAACCCTTTAGCGGGTTTGACGATGAGGATGCGCTGGAGTAATATAACGCGCCGTTACACAGCTCTTTTCCTTTCAAGGCGCCTCGAATATAAACGAAATAGAAGACTATTCCAGGTCCCCTTTATTCTTTACTATAGAGATTTCCATGAAAAAAATTCTCATCACTGGCGGAGCCGGCTTCATTGGCACTCACCTTGCCAAACGACTGCTTGCCGATGGGGGACGTGAAGTTGTCGCCCTCGACAATATTAATGATTACTACGATCCCAACCTGAAACTGGCCCGCATGAAAGCGCTGGCGGAGGGGCCGGGTTTCCGGCATGTTAACATCAACCTGCAGGATCGGGATAATGTGGCAAAACTCTTCGCCGAGGAAGGGTTTGATGCGGTGGTCAACCTCGCTGCCCAGGCGGGAGTCCGTTATTCTCTAGAGAATCCAAGTTCCTATGTGGACACCAACCTTGTTGGTTTTGGCAATGTTCTTGAAGGGTGCCGCCACAATAATGTGAAGCACCTTGTTTTTGCTTCCTCCAGTTCGGTGTATGGGGCGAATACCCGCATGCCATTTTCGGTGCATGACAATGTAGACCATCCTGTGTCCCTCTATGCCGCTTCGAAAAAAGCCAATGAGCTGATGGCTCACACCTATGCACATCTCTTTGGTCTGCCAGTGACCGGCCTGCGTTTTTTCACGGTTTATGGTCCCTGGGGACGGCCGGACATGGCACTTTTCCTCTTCACCAAAGCAATTCTCAGCGGCAAGCCGATTAACGTCTTCAACAACGGCAATATGGAACGGGATTTCACTTATATAGACGATATTGTTGAGGGCGTGTATCGGGTGATTAACAAGGTCCCGGTGGCCAATCCGGAGTGGAACGGGGATAATCCTGATCCGGCGACCTCCTACTGTCCTTACCGCATCTACAACATCGGCAATAATAATAAAGAAAAGCTGATGCGTTACATTGAGGTGCTTGAGGATGCTCTTGGCAAAAAGGCCGAGAAAAATTTCCTTCCAATGCAGCCCGGAGATGTGCCTGCCACCTGGGCTGATGTCGACGACCTGGTGAAAGAGCTTGGCTACAAACCCGACACTGCGCTGGAATATGGCATTGGCAAGTTTGTCGAGTGGTATCGCGGCTATTACAACGTATAAATACCTCTTGAACTCTTTTTGTTTCACCGGCTGCCCTGAAAACGGGCAGCTGGTTCCCTTCCAGCAGATCCCCCTTACTGATGACCCCGACCGGACTCCTCGCTGCCGCCCATTTACTCCGCGCAAAAAAAGATCTTTTCACCGGTCTGCCTGATACAGAATTTGATGCCGCAGTCAGCCACTGGGCCCAGTCTGTCGCAGGAGATCTGCCCGGGCTTTGTCCTCCGGAACTCTCCTCTCAGCTCGCTGCCCTCGTCAATCGACAGGACCTCGATTTCAGTGAACTCTCCTGCCCGCCACCAGTGGAGTGGGATTTTACCTTCATTGACCTCTTTGCCGGTATTGGCGGCTTTCGTCTCGCTTTTCAGGCAGCCGGAGGGCGCTGCACTTTCTCAAGTGAGTGGGACCGCTTTGCGCAGAAGACCTATTTCCGCAATTTTGGCGAGGTTCCCTTCGGGGACATCCGGGCCCTTGACAAGCAGGCAATTCCTCACCATGACATTCTCTGTGGCGGTTTTCCCTGCCAGCCATTCTCCCTTGCCGGAGTTTCCAAGAAGCAGTCCCTCGGGCGCTGTCACGGTTTTGCCGACAAGACGCAGGGGACACTCTTTTTTGAGATTAAGGAAATTCTGCGTCTCAAACGACCACGGGCCTTCATGCTGGAGAATGTAAAAAACCTCCTCTCCCACGACTGCGGGCGAACCTTTGAGGTGATCCGCAATGCCCTTGAGAAACAGCTTGGCTACGTCATTAACTGGAAGATTGTTGATGGGGCCCACTGGGTACCACAACACCGGGAACGGATCTTCATTGTTGGCGTTGATCCGCAGCAGGTTGAGGTGAAAAAGGAGGAGATTATTATCCCCGAGGGACCGGAAGAGGGATATGCTGCCCCCCTACTCTGTGACATCATTCTCCCCAAAGTGGAGGGATGTACCCTTGGTCCGGGGACCTGGTCGACCCTTGAACGGCATAAAAAACACCACGCCGAGTGTGGTAACGGCTTTGGCTATTCCCTGCACCACCTGCCCCTCGACGAAGATGCCATTACCCGGACTATCTCTGCCCGCTACCACAAAGACGGCGCAGAAATTCTTATCGCCCAGCCAGAAGCCCGTCCGCGTCGCCTCACCGTGGAAGAGGCCATGCAGTTGCAGGGTTACGATCCCCGGCGTTACATCTTCCCTGTCTCGCGAACCCAGGCCTACCGGCAGATTGGCAACAGCGTAGTGGTTCCTGCTGTTACGGCCTGTGCCCGGGCTCTCACCCGTCTCCTGCGGGAAAAAGGGGTGTTGTAAATGGACAATCTGACTCCGGAGCGGCGCAGCTGGAATATGGGTCAGATCAAGTCAACCAATACCAGACCGGAACGTGCCGTCCGCTCGCGACTGCACCGGCTCGGCTATCGTTTCCGAATCCATCGCCGTGATCTTCCCGGCTGTCCCGATATTGTCCTGCCGAAATATAAAAGTATTATCTTTGTGCATGGCTGTTACTGGCATCGGCATGAAGGGTGCTGTTATGCCTATACGCCGAAGTCGCGACAGGATTTCTGGTTGAAGAAATTTTCAAGGACCGTGCAGCGTGACGTGGAGGTGCAGGACGAACTCAAACGGCTTGGCTGGCAGGTGTTGGTGATTTGGGAATGTGAAGTGAAGCAGATGGACGAGGTTGAGAAACGGCTCCGACAGTTCCTGGGCAGCCCGGTCGGAGAAGAGACGACCGGGCAGGACGCAAAGAAATGATCAGTTGGAGTTAGTTGCAGGACCGCGACCGAGGAGTGCGAGAGCGGCGGCGGTGATCGCCGGGGTGTCGATGCCGCCTTCTTTCCAGAGTTCCTTCTGCGGGCTGTGTTCGATAAAATGGTCTGAATAACCGAGCAGTGTGCTTTTTACGTTGAAAACCTGCTGTTGTGACAGCATCTCCAGAACCCCGCTGCCAAAACCACCGGCAACCACATTGTCTTCCACGGTGACAAGGTTCCCGGTATGCTGTACCCAGTGGCAGATCAGCTCCGCATCAAGCGGTTTAATGAAGCGTGGATTGATCACCGCTGCACTTACGCCTGCCAGTTCCAGCTCTTTTGCTGCCTCCATGGCCGCAGTTACTCGATTTCCCACCGGTAAAAGGAGAATGTCATCTCCTTCCCTCAACAGTTCTCCCTCACCTATTTTCAGCATGCAGAGCTGTTCGTCCATCTTTACACCATAACCGGAACCGCGCGGATAGCGCACCGCAGAGGGCCCGCGATAGTGTATGCCGGTGAAGATCATATGCTGCAGCTCGTTCTCGTCTTTCGGGGCCATCATTACCATATTAGGAATGAAACGCAGGAAGGAGAGATCGAAGACGCCATGGTGAGTGGGGCCGTCGTCGCCGACCACACCGGCTCGGTCGAAGGCGAAGGTGACGGGCAGGTTTGGCAGGCAGACATCATGGATGATCTGATCCAGAGCCCGCTGGAAAAAGGTGGAATAGACGGCGACTACCGGTCGCATCCCCTGAGAGGCCATGCCCGCCGCAAAGGTGACGGCGTGTTGTTCCGCAATGCCCACATCAAAAAAACGTTCGGGAAAGCGTTTGGAGAATTCAGTAAGACCGGTCCCGGAAGTCATGGCCGCAGAGATGGCGGTAATACGGTTGTCGTTCTCCGCCATTTTGCAAAGGGTCCTGCCGAAAAACGAAGTCCAGCTCGTGAAGCCGGAAGAGGGCAGTGGTTTACCTGTGGCAATATCGAAGGGTCCAATACCGTGGAAGAGACCGGGATTGTCCTCCGCCGGCTTGTATCCGCGCCCTTTTTTTGTAAGGACGTGCACCAGTACCGGCCCCTGAGAGATATCGCGAACCTCGGAGAGTGTCTCGATAAGTTCGTCGAGGTCATGGCCGTTGATCGGACCGACATAGTTGAACTTGAATGCCTCAAAGAGCATGCCGGGGGTGAAAAAACTTTTCAGGCTCTCTTCTGATTTTCGCAGAATGTTAAGCAGGTTTTCACCCGCTTCAGAGTCACTCAGTTTTTCCACGAGGTGATTCTTCACCCTGTTCATGGTACGCCCGGCCAGTTTACGGCTGAGGAAATTCGAGATTGCCCCGACATTCGGTGAAATCGACATTTCGTTGTCGTTGAGGATAACGATAAGATCACGGTCGAGATGTCCGGCATGGTTGAGTGCCTCATAGGCCATACCGGCAGTCATTGCGCCATCGCCGATTACTGCGATGGCGCGGTTCTTCTTCGCCTGCAGGTTATGTGCGACCTCCATGCCGGAAGCGGCGGAGACGGAGGTGGAGCTGTGTCCGGTTTCAAAGGCGTCGTAGGGTGACTCTTTACGTTTTGGAAAACCACTTATACCATTGCGCTGGCGCAGGGTTGAAAATTCCCTGAGGCGTCCGGTGATAATTTTATGGGCATAGCTCTGGTGACCAACGTCCCAGACAATCTTGTCTTCCGGGGTGTTGAAAACCTTGTGCAGGGCCAGGGTGAGTTCCACCACGCCGAGGCTCGGTGCGAGGTGACCGCCATTTTTTGAGACGGTGGTGATGATGGTTTCGCGCAGCTCGGCGGCGATTTCTTCAAGCTCGGGGATGGTGCAGTCGCGCAGGTCAGCGGGAGAGTGGATCTCTTCAAGGCGGGGAGTATTGCTCTTATGGACGGCTGTTCTTGTAATGGCAGGTTTGCTGTCGGTAAATCTCATTATTTTGTCCTTAAAAATATATAGTCTGCGAGGTTCCGAAGGGGATCGGCAGAAGGTCCGAAGGTGGTAATGGCAGCCTTTGCTTCAGCAACAGTTGCCTCGGCCATTTTCCGGGTTTTGTCGATGCCGAAACAGGCGGGATAGGTTGCCTTGCCGTTTTTGGCATCGCTGCCAGCGGCTTTGCCGAGCTGCTCTGTAGTGGAAGTGGCGTTGAGGAGATCATCGACAATCTGAAAGGCCAGGCCAATTTTTTCGCCAAAGCCGGTGAGAGCAGTGAGCTGCTTCTCACTGGCACCTGCGCCGATGGCTCCGGCGCGCACTGCGGCAGTAATCAGTGCACCTGTCTTGGCGCGGTGAATGGTCTGCAGGGTGGAGAAGGGGAAGCTGGTATCTTCCATGGCGATGTCAAGCGCCTGTCCGCCAACCATGCCGAAGGGGCCGGCGGCGCGGGCGATACAGTGGGTAATGGCCAGTTGTTTTTCTGCCTCAAGGGGGCTGAGAGTGCTGTCCCCGAGGAGATCAAAGGCCCAGGTGAGCAGGCCGTCACCTGCAAGGATCGCCGGGGCTTCGCCGAAAACCTTGTGGCTGGTAGGTTTACCACGGCGAAGGTCGTCGTTATCCATAGCAGGCAGATCGTCATGAATCAGAGAATAGGTATGGATGCACTCGAGCGCGCAGGCGGACGGCAGCAGGGCGGATTCAATTTCCTCTGTGCCGTAAACGCAGACACCACCGGCAAGACAGAGGATCGGGCGAAGCCGTTTTCCACCGGCAAAAAGACTGTAGCGCATGGCGGCAAAAAGCGAGGCGTAAGTGCTCTCTTCCGGTGGAGCAAACCGCAGCAGGGCTTTTTCAACAAGCTCTTTCTTTGCCTGAAGATACTCCTTAATCGTCATCGTTTTTTCCTTCATTGAAAGGAACCGTCTTGAGAGTCCCGTCTTTTTCCATCAGCATTTCCACTTTGGCGCGGGCATTCTTGAGCTGGTCGTCGCAATAAGAGGCGAGTTGAACTCCTTCATTGAACCTCTTGAGACTGTTTTCGAGGGTAACATCTCCTCCTTCAAGCTCTTCGGTGATCTGTTCCAGCCGCGCAAGGGCGGTTTCAAAGGATTTTTTTGGCATAATATGTAGAATTATGAAAAAGATGGGTATAGTGTTTGCGCGGTATTACGTCCGCAGTCAGCAGCGTGACGGTCGCGAGGGGGTATGGAACTGCAGCAGAGTGGAATACTGAGCAACTCACAATATCTTAAATTGACATGTTTGAAAATGATAAAAACTACCTGCGAATTTACAAGATGGCTGGAGACCGAAAAGCAATATTCTCCGCACACCGTGGAAGGATACCGGCGCGACCTTGAAGAGTTCACTGCCTTTCTTGGAAAAGAGACGGAAATTTGTGCGGTTGATGTCGACGGAGTCCGTGGTTTTGTCGCCAGTCTCTTCGGCCGAAACAGCAGCACTTCAGTATCCCGCAAGCTTTCAGCTTTACGTACTTTTTTTCGTTTTTCTCGCAAACGAAAACTGATTGCTTTTGATCCGACGCAGACCGTCAAGAGTCCAAAGCTGGCCCAATATATCCCGACATTTCTTACTGTCGATGAGACCTTTGGCCTGCTTGAATGCCCCTGTGAAAAAGACCGTTTCATGCTTCGCGACTGCGCTATCCTTGAACTGCTGTATTCTTCCGGCATGAGGGTTTCTGAACTGGTTTCGCGGAATCTCGAAGATCTTGATTTCGAGGCGGAAATGGTTACCGTGCGGGGCAAGGGTGATAAAGAACGTATTGTCCCGGTGGGACGCCCGGCGCTGGAGGCTGTGGCGTCCTGGCTGCCCCAGCGGCAGCAGTTGATGCTGGACAGGGTGAAACGTGGTGGAACCCCTGAAGAGAGGGCACTCTTTCTCAACGGACGCGGCAGCAGACTGACCTCCCGCAGTGTGGAACGCTCTGTAAAAAGTTATGGCGAGCGGGCGGGCATTCCCCAAGTCGTGACACCCCACGCCCTGCGGCATTCCTTTGCCACCCATCTGCTTGAAATGGGGGCAGATCTTCGTGCTGTGCAGGAGTTGCTCGGCCACTCCAGTCTCTCCACCACTCAGCATTATACACATCTTACCCTCGACCATCTGACCGAGGTGTATGACAAAGCTCATCCTCTCTCAAAGCACTCTTAAATTCATGAGAAACAGCGGAAATTCCGCACTTTTTTTATATCATGGGCCAATGCCATAACAACGGCCCGCAATCAACAGTGGAGCAGTAATGGGATTTTATCCAGAAATCAGGTCAACAACCATTCTCGCAGTGCGTCATAAAGGCGAGGTTGCCGTAGCAGGAGATGGTCAGGTAACCCTCGGCAACACGATAATGAAACATCACGCGCGCAAGGTACGCCGACTCTATCATGGCAAGGTTATTACCGGCTTTGCCGGAGCCACCGCCGATGCCTTTACCCTGTTTGATAAACTTGAAGGAAAACTTGAGCAGTTCAAGGGGAATCTGCTGCGTGCATCCGTAGAGCTGGCTAAAGACTGGCGTATGGATAAATACCTGCGCCGCCTTGAAGCCATGCTGGTGGCAGTTGATGACGAATCCAGTCTGCTGCTTTCGGGTACCGGAGATGTGATTGAGTCCGACACGGGGGTGCTGGCCATCGGTTCCGGCGGACCCTATGCGCAGGCGGCAGCGCTTGCGCTGATTGAACACAGTGACCTGAACGCCGAAGAAATTTGTCGTGCATCTCTTGGTATTGCCGGAGATATCTGCATCTATACTAATCAATCTATTACCCTCGAAAAAATATGAGTTTTCTTGATAATCAGACCCCGAAAGAGACCCTCGCCGAACTGGATAAATATATTGTCGGGCAGCATGATGCAAAACGCTCCGTTGCCCTTGCCCTGCGTAACCGCTGGCGGCGCAAGCAGGTTCCTTCACCGCTGCGCGAGGAGATTGCCCCGAAGAACATCATCATGATCGGCCCCACGGGTGTGGGAAAAACTGAGATTGCCCGTCGGCTCGCCACCCTCGCACATTCCCCCTTTATAAAGGTTGAAGCCTCGAAATATACCGAGGTCGGGTACGTCGGTCGCGATGTAGAGTCGATGATCCGCGATCTCGTAGAACTGGGGGTCAACATGGTGAAGAAGGAGGAACGTGAGCGGGTAAAAGGAGTGGCGGAGGCAAATGCCGAAGACCGTCTTCTCGACCTGCTGCTGCCTGGTTCTGGAGGTGTTACGAACGGCCCCGAAGGGGGTGACGCATTTACCGTTCAAACCAGCGACCTGCCTGCCACACAGGATGTCAATTCGCAGAATGCGACTCGGGAAAAATTTCGTCAGATGCTGCGCGACGGCAAGTTTGATGAACGGGAGGTCGCAGTTGAAGTTGCGGAGAACCGCAGTTCGCCGATGATTGAGATCATGGGTGTTTCCGGCATGGAGGATATGCAGAACAATCTGCAGGATGCCCTTGGCCGCTTCATGCCGAAGAATAAGAAGGCCCGCACCATGAAAATCCCCGAAGCGCTTGAGACTATCACCATGGAGGAGATGGAAAAGCTTATCGACATGGACAAAGTGGTGAAGGAGGCGCTGAAACGTACCGAACAGGATGGTATTGTCTTTCTTGATGAGATTGACAAAATTGCCCACCGCGGCGGAACCACCAACGGCCCGGAGGTCTCACGGGAAGGGGTACAGCGAGACCTGTTGCCTATTGTTGAGGGGGCTACGGTGAATACCAAATACGGCATGGTGGTCACTGATCACATCCTTTTTATCGCCGCCGGTGCCTTTCACATTGTTAAACCCTCTGATCTCATCCCCGAGCTTCAGGGCCGTTTCCCTATCCGCGTTGAGCTGCATCCCCTCGGACGGGAGGATTTTGTCCGCATTCTCACCGAGCCTGAGAATGCATTGATCAAGCAGTATACCGCTCTGATGGCGACCGAAGGCGTGAAACTGAGCTTTGAGGATGATGCCATTGGTGAACTTGCCTCCATTGCGGTAAAGGTTAATGCGAGAACCGAGGAGATTGGTGCCCGCCGACTCTATACGGTTCTTGAACGGATGCTGGAACAGCTCAGTTTTGATGCCCCTGA
>Ga0172378_10000509_pt1 | contig 34326 bp, 34 predicted proteins | sample GrowelOW332metaG_FD_119755 | JGI IMG/M metagenome (GOLD analysis project Ga0172378, IMG submission 119755) | Groundwater microbial communities from an aquifer near a municipal landfill in Southern Ontario, Canada - Pumphouse #3_1 metaG | ecosystem: Environmental > Aquatic > Deep subsurface >...
ATTTGATTGTATAAATTTTTATTTAAACTATCATAATATTGTTCAGCTTTTGTTAAAGAATCAAATTCTTTTTTTATCCAATTATTTTTAGTAGTTCGTAAAGTTACTCTAAATGTTCTCATTGTTTATTTCCTTTGTCTATAAAACTATAATGTTCACAAATATATTCAGGCGTTGCTTTTCTTAACATATTCTTTTTTGTTAAATCTTCATAAATTATTTCCATTTGTTCTACATTATATGTGTCTGGTGTTATACCACACATTTCATCCATAAAATCATCAAAATCATAATTATTAAAATTTCTTATATGTTTATTTATTTTTTTTATTATAAAATAAAATTTAACATCAGTAATTTTTTTATCTAATTTTTTAATTTCATTCATAAATTCTTTGTCTATGTTTTTATTTTCTTCACCAATAGTTAAAGCTTTTGTAACTAATGTGCTAGCATCATATAATAAATCTATAATTTTTTCAGTGTTAGTTTTTTCTTTCATTTATTTGTTTCTCCTTTGCATATTTTTCGTCCCAACATTTTTCATATATTGTTAATAATGCTTCGTCTTCATTTTCAAATTTTGCAGCAAATAATTTTTGCTTTGGTGTATAATATACTTCATTATCTTTAAATATTTGAAAACCATCTGTATAATTATATTTCATTTTATATCCTAAATTCTTTAATGCTAATAATTTTTGTAATTTTGTCATTTTCTTTTCTTCTTCAATGAAATATTCTTTAAGCTGACAATAAAAGTTTTTAATTATAATTACAGATGTTACACTTTTTAATGATTTATATGTTCCACTTTTAATATTATCTCTTCTTTCTATTGCATATTTAACTGCTTCATCTATAGTAGAAAATTCATCAACTTCACATACTTGATTATGATCAAGATCACACACAATATATTTATTTTCATTTTGTTCCATTTCTAAAGAATCAATTTCATCATCAATTAATTCTTGTGCATATGATATATCTGCATTATCCCAATAATCTAATAGACAGCAATCATCATCTGCATCAATTAAAACTTCATCTAATATATTACTAGCTTGTCTTAATTTTTTTGCTATTTCTTCTTTAATCATATTAATTTTTTCCTTTTTTAATTACTTTTATTATTGTATCTATTATTAAATTAGAACTTGCTAAAATAAATAATATGTTTATAATAAAAAAATATAACGGGTCTTTCTCAAAATAATTTCTGTAACTGCATATTATTGAGAAAGTCATTAATGCTAAATATAATGATAATAATATAAATGTTATTAATTTAGTTTTTGTCTTCATGCTTATAAACTCTTTCTTTTTTAACTCTTATTCCATAAACGTTGTCACAATCTTTATATTTTTTTATTAGTTGTTTACAATATTTTTTAGCTTCTTTTAAGTTTTTCATTTTATATATATCTGTCCCACAGTCTAAGATCATTTTAACGCTATATTCTACTATACAATTATCTCTTTCCATTTTATTTTACCATTCGCAAATCATACTAATACCTAGTACAACTATTACTACAATGATTGTCATAATTGCAATGGCGATTGTAAATAGTGTAGGACTAAATACCCACCACCAAGACCATGTAATAACATTTGTTAGTTTCAATATAACAAATACGATTGTCAATAAGGTTGTTATACCTACACTTGCACAATAACATTTTTCTGTTTTTTCATCCATTTTATATATCTCCTATTCTTTTATTTTCTTCTCTATCATATAATGTTAACACCATATAAATATTCATTAGTGTAAATCTACTAGGAATATTATCAGGGTTTTTAAACATAAGTAATAAAAAATCAATTGTAGTACTTAATGCATAACTGTTAGTTTTATCTTGTAGTTCTTTTAATTTGTCTACGAAATTTTCTTTAGTAATGTCCATGTTTACCACCTTTTTTGTTCCTCTTCGCTTCGTTTATAAATGCCTTCTATTAAACTATAATAAGGATCATAAACTTCTACTAATTCTAATAATAATATATTGTTCCAATTTGTTTTATTATATTTTAATTTATCAAATTCATTTTTTGCATCGTTTCTTTTTTCAAAGTATACAATTTCAGCATTAGGTTCTTCGTTCATAAATGTTATTATTTTATATTTTTTCATTATAACATTCCCTCTAATACATTACCTATTAACATTGTTAAAAATATTGCAACTAAAACAGAAATTATTATAATTACAAAGTATATAAATACAAGTAAAAATTCTAAATTTGACCAAGCAAAATAATCATCTATAACACTACATAACCAAACACCACCTAATATTGATCCTATCCAAATAATTAATATTAGAGCTATTAATAATATAACTATAAAATCACTCATTATTTCCTCCTAGTTTTATGTTTATAATAATTATTATTATATTTAATATCTTTATACCATTGTAATAAAATATATTTAAAAGTAAAACCTCGTATTGTTCCGTTTTTCCAAATTATAATTAATTTATACATTAGTACTCATCATCATCATTGTAATCAAAGTGTCCTGCTCCATCATCTGCATAAGGCCATGTATTATCATCATTATCTTCGATTACATATGGCCATACTATTTCATCATCATCATCCATTTTATTTCCTCCTAGTTTTTCAATTTTATTTTTAAGTATTTCATTTTCTTTTTTTAATAGTTCAATTACAGCATCTTTTTGAGTAACATCATAAAGCAATTTAATATTTTCATTCCATACATCAGGGCAAGTTCTATTAGATAATGCAATTAATTTTTCATTTTCTTTTTTAAGTATTTCATTTTTTTTTATTTCAGATATCCAATCTGACATTAACCTTCGTTCTGTTTCAGTAAAATCTTTTTTCTTTTGTTTTTTCATTTTATTTCCTCTTTGCTTTTTCAGAATAACAATGTCTACCATCGATATATAATACTTTACAATTTTTACCATTGCACCAATAATATTCTTCATCGATGTAATTGTATCCGAATTCTATATAATCTAATTGAATAGTTTTTGTTTTACTAAATTCTATACCAACCATATAAATTTTAATAGTAAATATTATTTTATTTTTGTTTAAGATACTATTAATTATTTTAGTTTTAAATTCTTTATAAGTTTTAAAAAAATCATCACTTTCATATAAGTTGTTATAACTGTCAGATTCATAATCTTTGTCATAAGTAACTTCAATACTAATACTATACATTATTGTCCTCCTTTTATTTATATTTATATATACATTATACACTAAATATTTACATAAATATACATAAAAAGAAAAAATACAAAAAGAGGAAAATGAAGAAAAAAGCTCGGGTTATATATACGATTTTTTTTTTTAGTAGGTTTATATTAGTCCAAATGACTTTTTTCTATTTTAGTTATTTATTAATATAATCAGGTTATATAACTTAAAAGTTTTTCTATATGAGTATAAAGAGTTTTAAAAAAAGAGTAAATTAGGTATAAGTTAAACCTACGTGGGTCTATATAAAACCAGCGGTTTATATTAAACCTACGAGCGGTTTTATATATACCTAAATTTTAGTTTTTTTCATACCCATTGAAGACCCTCCAAAAAACTTTTAAAGTATATAACCTGATTTTCTTCAAAAAAGTGCTTGGTTAATATTAATCCTAGCTGGGTTAACTTTAACCTACTGTGATTGTTAAAAATTAGGTTTAAGTTTTACCTAAAGGTGTTTCTCTAGCGGCGAAGCCGTAAATCGGCTCTTCCACATCATACCAATAAAAAAATGAGGGCATCCGTAGACACCCTCAAATTTGATTTAGAATTCTTCTTCCTTTTCGGCTTTTTTCTCAGCCTCAGTTTTAGGTTTCGAGATAGAGTAGTTAATGTAAACTTGACCATTAAACTCTGTGTCTCTAGCACTAACTAGGACTTTAGTTTTAGGAAGAGATTGAACATTAACAACTCCTACATTATCCAACATATCTAAAAGAGCATCTTCAGTATAGAAATTAATTTTAACATCTTTGTTGTCCTTAACTTCAACTACTACTTCAATGTGTTCCTTTTTACCCTCTACTAATTCCGCACTCTTAACAACACCTTCAGAAGTTTGTCCACCCTGAAGTCTACTTTGAATGACCCTTTTCGGATCCATTGCATTTGTGAATAATCCCATTTGTAATACCTCCTTTGTATTTAATTAGGACTTTGTTATTTCTCATTAAAAAATAACACTAAGAGCAAAATGAAAAAAAACACACGTGTCTCGATCTTCTCAATTCACTCTAAGTTTCTATATTTAATTAAAAAATAACACTCAGGATAAAATGAAAAAAACACATACACGAAAATAATATTAAACATTAGAACATTATAGGTCATACGAAACTACATAAAAAAAAGACAATAGGTTACGTTAATAACCTATTGTCTTTAATATTATTTTCTAATTTTCTTCGTCTTCAATAGGCGAATATAAATTCGCTCTACTGTTGATCAAAGCGTTTGTATCTTCAAAGAAAGATACATTGCCATTTACCAATTCATTGGTAAAATCAAGTACTGCATTATACATATTATACAATATGTATTTAGGTTCTAATGATAGAACCTCTTCTTTATACATTTTTGGAATGTATTCATTATTTTGATAGATTATTTTAATAGCTTCATAGAAGTCATTTTTATGGAAATCTATTGTTTTAAAGAAATTTTTGAATTCCTTTTCAGTTTGATTTCGTGCTTCTCCTTTCAAATAATTAATTACTTGTTGGTACAAGCTTATGTCGGTTGTTACACGTTTGAAACAATTAACGTGTGGTTTTAGATATTTTATAACATTGACAACTGTTCTATTGGTTTCAGCAATTTTAAACAGATCTTTCATATTGCATCCAAACTGATTAATGCAATATTCATTTACAAGTACTTTATTGATTGGTCTTTTGACCAATTTGCCATACTTGTATACTGGAATATCATTATACATGTCTGTATAATGTGCATCCCATAATGTACACATATTGTCAATTAATACTCGTCTATTGGCGATGGCACTAATGGTAAATAAGGTGTTTGGAACCTTATCACAGTAGGGTAAGTTAATACCCTTTATTGTGTTTACATCCAAACACAACACTATGAATTTTTGTTTGATACCATCCAATGGGCTATATATAGTGTATTCCCCTGTTTCTCTCTCGTCTCCTCCTAAATAAGGAGATTGAGGTAACTCGTAAGGTCTATACGGATTTACCTTAGCATCCGCATACTCAAACTTAACAACTTCTGTTTTCTTTAATAGCTTTGCTATTAATTTAACAGTAGTTATGTCACCATAGTTTAATTCGTTATGGAAGCGGTCCAAAAACCAACTTTCCATAATTACCATATTTCCGCTAGTATAGGTGAATTTATCTAAATCCACATATACACCATTTAATGTTATTTTACATTCATGAGATATGTTGTATGCCCCAACTAAGATTTCTAATATCTTATTAGGATATTTGACTGTTAGGTGTAGTACCTCATTTAGTTCTTTACCAGTTAGTACTGGTAAATTTTGTTTGATTAATAATGTATTAATAAACTCTACATTTTCTGTGATTAGTGATTTGATTGCTAAGATAGCCATCTTAGCCCCTTTATATAATTTTTTCATTATTATTTTCCTCTTTATTTCTTTAATAGCATAGCTTAACTATGTCTACAACAGCAGCTTACAATTCCAATACTGATATGTAATACTTATCATAACCTCCTTTCATAAGGTGTATTACGTTTATTTATTTAGTTCTTCAATTGTTGGCAAACTATCGTCTACCATGTCTTCATTACATAGTAGAGGATTGCCAATCAATTGGTTTAGTGTACGTGCATGTACACAATGCATTGCTTCTACAAGCTCAGCTATTGTGTATAGATCCATACGAGTGTCATCACTCATACCTAATCTGCATACAGCTACACCATTACGATCACAAGTGAATGTGATGTGTTGGATTGTTATCATATATCTCACCTCCTTTGGTTATATGATTTAATAAACGACTGTCATATATTGTTATATGACCCTGGGTAGGTTCTTAATTTTGTTTATAACGTCCCCTACACCTATAATATACTACGTATATTAGTTCATACACCCCTCCCATACCTCGAATATACCCTCCCCCTACCTTTATTTTTCAATTATTTCCTATAAAAACTTGACTCTAATTTTTTTTAATAGTATAATTAAAGGGTAGAAGGAGACTTTATGGAAATTAAAAAAATAAACGAAGATGATAAACATTTTACGGTTAATTATAATTTAAAAACTGGTAAAATAATATTCACCGACATTGAAGCTGATGTTACCTGTGATCAATTGTTATCTCTTGGATTTGGTATAGTTGATATATTCTTACAAACTGTATATCAAACAGAATCCAAAATTCAAAACCCTGCAAATGATACTGCAATAGACAAAGATCTTAGAGCCAATTTGTATGATCGTTTAGTACTTACTACTAATGGTTTTGCCAATAGGATTTATCCTGAACATGTTGACTTATATGAAAAAGATCCTGAAGCCTTATTAAAAGAATTGGATAAAAAAGCTAAAATGGCTCTAACTCCTAAACAAAAAGTGGATATAGTTAAAGCTAGAAAAGCAAAAACTACAATCAAATTTAAAAAACCTGAGGAGGTAAAGAAATGATCCAAATTTTAGATCCTGGTTATAAAATGAAAAGTAAACAAAGTTTTTCTGACGCATTTGAGACTTTAAGAAAAGATGAATATAACGAGTTATTTATGAGGTTACCAAATTGGAACCCTAGAACTCGTATTAGAATACAATACCCTGATGAAAATTCCAAAATGACTGCTCCATATTTATATGTGGACAGTGCAAAAGGTAAAGTTCCCTGGAAAGAGAACATGATCGAACTTTTTGATAACAATTGGGAAGTCTGGGGATTACTGTAAATGATAATAATCAACAAAAGTAAATTAAAATGTCCTACATGCGGGTCCGATATGACCCCCGCTATTAATTTAGAGGGTGGTTTGAGTACGTCTTGGATGGTGTGTACAAAATTTAATTGTTCTACTTTTGTTGATACATACGTTCCCCAAGAACATCAACGTCTTGTCCATAAGGACCCACATAGAGACGTTGGTGTTTTTGGTGGATACGGTTCTGGTAAGACTAGCTGCACATTGAAAGATGATGAAAAACATATGCTTTCAACTCCAGCTGGTACCACTATCGTAGGATCGGCTGTATTATCCCAAGTAGAACAAACATATGAGAAGGAGTTTCGTGAAGATTTTCCTGCTGAGTTTGTACTTAGAGAAAACAAACAGAAAAAAAGGTATGTCCTAATTAATGGGCACACACTATTAATAAAATCATTTTACGATGAGGAATTATTGAGATCATTGAATGTTTCTAGAACACACATTGTAGAGGCATCAGCTATTGATCATGAAATATTTGTACAGTTACAAGCTCGTTTAAGAAACTTTGCTGGAGTTCTTGTAGCCACTGATGAAAATGGAAATAAGATTTATAACAAAAAAGAAGACTCGTTTGAGTTCTTAGCCGATTGGAGACGTTGTTTCATTGAGTCCAACCCAAGCGTTGGATGGATCAGAGACAGCTTCCTTTTAGAAAGTAGCTACATTTATACAGGAGATGAACATCAACATTATTATGTTTCAGATCCTGACACAAATTTTGCTTCTTATATCTTTCCAACACATCTGAATAAGTTTCTACCAAAGGATTTTATATCCGCTTTGAGTAAAAATAAACCAGATTGGTGGATTAGACGTTATTTGTTAGGATCATTTGATTATGCAGAGGGTATGGTATATCCGAATGTTATGTCAAGATTTATAGATCCTATTCCTATTCCAGACAGTTGGGACAGAATTGTAGCAGCCGATTATGGTGTTAGAGATCCTACCGCATTTATGTGGGGAGCTATTGATGATAAATCTGGTCATGTGTACATATTCTGTGATGAACCCTATATCAGTGATAACAATTATGAACACGTTGCTAATATGTATTGGAAAGCATTTGAAACAAATATTCCTACTGGTAAAATGTACTGCCCTCCTGTTATGGATGGACGGTCAATTAATAAAAGAAATGATTTCAATTTAAAGACTATTGGAGATTTATATGCAGAACAAGGTATCTATTTTAATCCAGCTAAAATGGACTTAGATGCACGTATTATGCAATTAAACACAATGATCGATAAAGGAACCATTTATATATTTAAGACTTGTACTCATTTGTACAAAGAGATCACAAACTATAAATTCCCAGAGCGAACAGCTGACGGTAGTTCTAGAGGTGATAAGCCTATAGATAAAAACAACCATGCAATTAATGCTTTAGAATTTTTAGTTATGGAATTGCCTGCAGATATGAAAGGGTTAAGATCAGCTGCCTATGATGGTACTGGTAAACCTATTAATTATAACTCTGTTCATAAACATATTGCAGCTGAACGAAAAGAAAATCCTTATTGTCCTCTTTTTGAAAAAACTAAACCAAAGGTGGACAATGGTAGATTTGGAGATATTTATGATTTTAACAGTAATGACAATTTTCCTAACTTCTGATTTAGCACCTGCAACAAGTATATTATTTTGTTCATTTGCATTTCTTATTTTTGTTTTAACTTTATATCTTATTGCAGATTTAATATTATATTGTATTGTAAAATTTGGAGCACTTAAAAATGATAAATCTATACTTGAAGATAATTTAAAAAGTATGGAAAAAATTAGTACCCAACATATTGCAGTTGCAAAAAAGGAGGTGATCAATAATGACGAACTTAATTCCAGCACTAAAAACGCTGATGAGGTCATTAATTCGGCTTTTTCACGCACGGAGCAATTTTTAAACACAGGAAAAATAAAGGAGGATAAGTAATGGAAAATGTGAATGTTAATTCAAAACAAGAAAAAGAACTTGGATACACATTAGCTACTCTTATCTCTTTATTTGGTGAATTTGATACTGGAAGAAAAAAGTATGAATATATGTGGAAAGTTTTAGATTCTCTTGATAGAGGCACATTCTGGGACACTATCGGTAAAGGTACTATTCCAGCATATGCCGTTAAACCAGATGATAATTGGATCAATTATGTTAAAACAAATTATGTTAATAGTACTTATGTTGGTTCCTATAGAGCGAACATATTTCCTAGAGCAAAAAAAGATACTGCCGTTGCTAATTCAGTTAATGAGTTTCTTGATTACACTTTATCTAATTTAGGTCTTGATGAAGATCAAGTCGTTATGGGTAATAATGCAGCACTAAAGAATTTTGGTGCAATTGAAATCGGTTGGAATTCTGATATTATTAATGGAAGAGGAGACACGTTGATCAATGGTGATGTTGAAACAAAAGTTATTGATAATCTTGGTTTGTATTTAGATCCTTGTGTTAGTGATTTTCAAAAAGGTCGAGCTGTATTTTTAGTTGAGGAGACTCCTCTAATTGAGCTTGAAAATGAAGCATCATTTAGTGAACGAATTAAAGAGATTAAAAAACAAACTAAAGAAGATGACACTTTAAATTATGGACAAGATATTGCTCGATATATCAACAGTTCAAATAATGGTGGTGGTAAAGGTAAAGCTAAGCTCACTACTTGCTATTATAAACATGGTAGAGATATTGACAAAATATGGATCTTAAATGATAAATATATTTTGGGTCATAAAAATATTAAACCTTGTATGTTTCCTATAGCTATATTGTATTGTAATAAGCCAGTTGATGATCCTTATGGAACACCTACTACTAGACTTATTTTAAATAATGTAATTACACTTAATGTGTTAAATGCTATTGATTCTACAATTATTTCTTCTAGTATGGATCGTGCTAAGATCATTTCTAGAAAAGCTGGTTTACCAGAAGAAACATTTGCTAGAGAAGGAAATAGTCCAAATAAGTTATGGATAGTTGAAGGAGATCCAGCCAATGTTGTAAGATATGTTGACCCTCCTGAGTTACCTGCAGATAGACATTTAACTAAACAATCACTAGAATTATCTATTAAAAGAATTTCTGGTGTTGATGACCAATATACTGGTAGGGACACTAATAGTGTACAAACTACTGGTGGTATGGATATTCTTAATCAAAGGCTGACTATGAGTGACAATTCACGTATAGTTGCTTTACAGAAATATACTAAAGATATAGCTAAATTAGTTTTGTCTATGTATTTAGAACATTCTGTTGATAGAGAGTGTCCTAGAGTTAACAAAGACCAAACTTTTGGGGATATAATAGCTGTTCCATTTGAACGATTAAGAAAAGAAAATGTTAAATTTGATTTTACTTGTGATGTTACACCAAGTTTGCCTAAGAATATGGCCAGAATGGCCGATGTAGCAAACCAATTAATGGCACAACAAATGCAATACAAATATGATCCTGCTCTTATTAGCGTTACTGAATGGTTACAATTTCAACAATTTCCACAGAAGTATCAAATACTTAGAAGAATGCAAGCCGAGCAAATGCAAGATGATGTTGAGGATATTAGATCTGAAATCACTAATTATGCTGGTCTTGTTGATCAAGGGGTTCGTCCAGAAGAAGCAGTTAATATGCTTGCTAATGAACGAAAGATAAAAAAGGAACAAACAGCTCTAGGTAACACTGCAGACAGCGGTGCTCAAGCTGGTTCAGTTCAAGCTAGCCAACAAGGTTAGTCTGTTATAAAAAACGTGCCAACTACGTTATAGTTGAGATAATACAACGGCATTTCGCCAGTGCACGTTGATTTACTTAAGGAGGCAGATTTATGTTAGAAGATGAAGGTTTAGCTCCAGTTGAACAACCAACAGTTGATCAACCAATAGAAGCACCTATTAATCCATCACAAGATTCAATTGGACCAAAGGTCGATCCTAATACACCAGTGGTTACAACCAAAGAACCTGAGGACAATAATGTTCTTAGAACACTTAGAACCGAGTATAATAAAATTAAAGAATCTAATACCAATGCCCAAAAGACTTTGGCACTTATGGCAAAACGAGAAGGATGTTCTGTTGAAGAACTTAATTCCAGATTACAACAACAGCAAGATAATGCAGATGCAATTAGAAATAAAATCTCACCTGAAATACAAGCTAGTTTACGTCAACAACAAGAAGAGTTGGCAGAATTAAAACAAGCTAGAATTATGGATGGTTTTAAAATTAAGGAACAAACTTTTAGAAGTAAATACCCTAATATTACTAATAAAGAGATGGTTGCGTTCGCTAAAGAAGCTCAAAATCGAGGAATTAATATTTTGAATCAAGGAGTCGATATAGAATCTGCTTATAGAGCTATCAATTATGATAAACTAGTAGCAGAAGCTCGTGCCGAAGCAAAAGCTGCTGCATTAGCTGAATTAAAACAAAGTCAGCAATCAGCTCCAAATATGGTTCATCCAGCTGGCAGTGCTATTGTTAACCAAGGTGATACTAAAGGTATAGAGGATTTAGTAGAGTTATCTCGTGCTCATTTTAATTTAAAAAAATAAGGAGATTAAAAAATGGCAGATTTAGCAGCAAATATGTATGATCAAGTTGCCCCAGAGACTAATTTTAAAGCATTAGTAGATTTAGGTGGCATTAACAGTATTACGGATGCCAATAATGGTATTTTAGCAAGTGTAGAGGAAGCTACAAAAAGAGCAAGATTTATAGAATGGTTTTATGATAAGACTTTGTTAGACACAATTAGACAAGGTTCTGAAAATAATGTATTCTTAAAATATTGTACAGCAAGAGAAGTACCTAAGGGTAATTCAAAATTATTACTTAGAAGATGGGGTGGTTTAACAGAACATACTGTTCCATTAGCTGAGGGACAAATTCCAAAGTCAGATAGAGTTTCTAGTGAGTCATTTACTGGTACATTCTGTCAATATGGACGTTATATGGAATTTTCCGATAGAGTAGAGTTTAATTTAATAGATGATATTATTGCACGTTACACTATCGAAATGGGAACTTTAGCTGTTAGATCAGCAGAAAGATTATGTCGTCAAGAAATGATGTTCTTTAGTGGTGAAACTTATGCAAATAATGAAGCTTCTATTAAACATTTAACACTTGGTGATAAAGTTGGTATTAATGATTACAGACTACAAGCTCTTAAATTTAGACGTTTACAAGTTAATCCTATTAATGGTTGTTATACTATTATATGTTCACCAGAACATATTTATGATTTAGTTAGTGATCCATTAGTACTTAAATATATGGAAGTAACAAATACAGCTACACCATTTGTAACTGGTAAACCAATGGAATTATTCGGTTTAAAATTTGAAGAGACTATGATGGATGATTACGCTTATGGATATACAGAAATTTCTAATCCAGGAGAGTATCTAGAAACAGTAAGTGGAGCAGATGCTTATGCACTTAGATTAATGGCAGTTACAAATGGAGAAATTACACCAATTACTGGTAAAACTCTTCCAAGTGGAACTGAACTTTACTTAAATTATATTGATGATGGTACTATGAGAGTGGTACATAATGATGCTGGATCTTATCTTAAAGATGGATCTTATATTCCAGATTTAGTAAGATGGGATACAACTTCTATTTTGTCTAATATTACTGGAACTCTTGTTGCAGAACCTGATACTGAAGTAGCTGGTAAATTATATATCACATACAAAGATACAGATGGTGTTATTCAAAATTTAACAGGTGCTCTTACTACAACAGGAGATACTGATTTAGCTTCTCAAGCTTGGACACAATTACCTGTTCACAGATCATTTATGTTTGGTAAAGATCATATGATAAAAACTGGAATCTCTGGACAATCTGGAGCAAAGTTTTTTGTAAAAGAAGCAGGATCAGCAGGTGTGCTAGATCCAATTAACCAACGTCAATCTATTGGTTATAAAATAAACACATTAGGATTTACATGCGTTCGCCCAGAAGCTCTTGTACAATTTATATTTGTACCAGAACAAGCTTACGCTACAGCTGTATTAGTAGCTGACGATTATGACAAACATTATGATGATGATAATGTTCTTAATAATTTAACTGGTAAAGACAAAACAGTTTATACTTACGTTAAAACTGCAGTTAGATAGATAATCATTTCTCAGTAAATTCTTATTACAAATAAGGAGAAAATATGTTAGAAGAAAAAAATACTAGTTCTATTGATTATAATAAACTTGGTGACGCTGTTGCCAAAGCAATAGACAAAGGTAATAAAAAAACAGTTAGTGTTGGTACTGAGCATGAAAATGCTTCTACAATTCGAGTAAAAATGGATGAAAATCTAAATAGACGTAGGGATAATCAAAAAGATTATGCTGCAAAAATTAGAAATGATCTTCAAAATCATGTAAATTGTCGTATGTTCGCCATACCAACAATTTATAAACAGTACCAACCTAGTTTCGTTGTTACTATTAACGGATGTACTATACACGTTAAGACAGACGGAAAAATGAAGTTGTTACATAATGATTATATTCGTTTAATTGAAAGACGTATGAGAGCTTTAGATTATAAGGTTGAACATGCAAATACTGAAAACACTAGAGAAATAGATCAAAATTAACTTATTAGTGGTTAGTAGTTCAGCTACTAACCACTATTTGTTTATAAGGAGATAAAAATGACTTTTAAAGAGATACAAGAAAATATATCAACTTTGTGTAGCAATTCTTCTAGTTTTGCTATTAAACCATATAAAATTAATTTTTATATTAATAACGCAGTTGATTATATAAATACATATTTAAGAACTAATTTTATGACACCCTCAGAACAATATTATAATAATAAATCTTATTATGATTTAATTTATAATGATCTTTATAAGGGTGAATTTATAAGTGACGATTCTTTAGAAAAAATTAATGGGGCTATTTATTATAATTTAACAGATAGTTTGTACTATTCATATGATGAAGACACTACTACTTGGAAAGTTTATGATATACTAAATGCACTTGATCCTTCAAAAACATTTAGTGATTATTATGATGTGTTTGATTATACTGTTTTTCCAGACAGACATATGAGACAATGTGTTATATATAAAGCAACTGCTTTGTTTTTAGAGGAGGAAGATGAGTTGGAACAACAATATTATACTTTTAATAATAAAGCTGATGATTTTTTAAAGTCTTGGCAACAAATTGATTATTCTTGTTATGATATCCCATCCTTTAGTGGTAGTAAAGAATATGCTAAAAACAATGCCACTGGTATTGTGGTTAATCCATATGCGGATGGTGGGACAGATGTCATATAATTCAAATCGTATAAAAGGGTACACAGTCCCTACTACTGTTGTAGGAGGTGTCGGAGTTGATAATAGCATTAATAGTAACAATAATAATATTGTTAGTCAAAATATTGAAGAAATCAAAGCATATATAGATAGTCAAAATGCAGATCAAGATTTTTCTTTAGCTACATTAAAAGAATCTTTTGATGATTTAGAAAATGTAACATACTCATCTACTAATGAACTGGTTATTACTGATTATGATAAAAGTATATATAGTGTTATTGTTAATCCTAGTGATTGGTTGCCTATTAATATTGATTTAGGAAATGGTGCACAATTGTACTATTCATATCAATACACAAATGGTACTGTTTTAAATTCAGAACAATCTATTGGTGTTGTACTAAGTTCTGACAATGTTGCAATTGCTAAAAAAATTGGTATGTTAGAAACAGGAACAACTACTTATGGTAGTTTTACTATATATTCTCAAGTTGAACCAGGTGATATTTTTTGTTTAAATTTATATATTAAAGAAACTCCTGGTGTTGGAAGTGAGGTTCAAATTTTAAATTTGATCCAAGATATAAAAATTGTAGGACATTCGTTTGTTCTTACAAAAAATACAGAAGGTGATACTGAGCTTGTAGATGTTATAACATTAAATAATAAAACATCTATTACTAAAACGATTATTTTACCGTTTTATCAAAATGTTGACTTAGTAGGCACAATAAATAAAATATTTATAAATTCATAGGAGGAAATAAATGTCTAATTTAGATAATTTAAAAACATCAGTTGCTAAGATAAAAACTTATATAGATGATAAAAACACTGCTAGAATTGCAGCAGAATCTACTTTAAATGATGGTGTAATGACAGCTATAAATAATGCTAAAACTGCTGATGGAAAAGCTGTGACTGCTGATGGAAAAGCTGTTACTGCACAAGCTGCAGCTGTTGCTGCACAAGCTACTGCTACTAGTGCACAAAGTGCTGCAAGTGCCGCAAGTGCTGCAAATACAGCTTTAAACAATAAAGTATATGGTTCCACACCAACTGCTGTTAAAAAAGCAATCGGTGATGGAAGTAACAATAATATAATTGACACATATTTAAGAAAAGATAGTCATGGTGTTGGTGGTTTTGCACCATTAGATACTAATTCAAAAATACCCATTAGCTTTTTACATGTTGGTGAGGCAAGGGGACTCGTCCCTTTAAATTCATCATCAAAAATTGATGTAAGTTTTTTACCAGCTTCAATTGATGATATTATAGCTATGAGTGCTATTGATACAACATCTAGAAGTAGTACCGCTATGGTCACTTATGTTAATGCTAATATGCTTAACCCTAATGCTGAACACGACGGAACTAATTTTACTATTGACCAAGCTGTTACATCTATATATTATTCAACAAGTAATAATAAGTCTTATAGAATGGCCGATTTTGGTACTGGTGATGACCACCTTTACCAATTTGTTGAAATATCTGCAAGTTTAGCTATAGGAACTAGTTCTAGTTCTGCTTATAAAGGTAGTGATGGAGCTGCCAATAGAGTTAGTATTAATGATAATGCCTCTGGTATTATGACTCTTTTCAATACTACTGTTCAGAGTGTAGAATTTAATTTTACTACATCTGTTTCAACTGTTAGTGCAAGTATAACTGGGTCTGTTCTTACTATTAATATTCCAAAAAATCTTAGTGTGTATACTAATAATGCTGGTTTTGTAACTGCAGCTGATGCTGCAACTGCTGCCCAAACTAAAGTTGATGCTTTGTCAACTGATGTGTGCAATGCTATTGATTATGTATTTTAGGAGGTGCACAAATGTCTAATTTAGATAATTTAAAAACTGCCACTGCTAAAATAAGAACTTATATAAATGATGTCGCACCAGTGGCACTTCTTCTTCCACCAACATCTGATAATCCACATACTGGAATTGTGTTTGTTTTATTAGATGCTACTGTGTACAATGCTTCTATGGTAACTAAATACAATGGTTATATATATATGTTTTATGGAAATGGAGATAAATAATTATGTATTTTGGTAATATATTAATTACAAGAATATTTTTTGGTAACACAGAAGTTACAAGAATATTTTTTGGTAACACAGAAATTGTGTTTAATGGTGATAAATAATTAAAGGAGGTTGATATGTCAAAGAAAAATATGACTAAGGGTAGTGGTAAACAAATATACACTAATCAAATATTTAATAAAGGTATGTTATACACCTCTAGTGAGATGCCAGAGGGTTATACCAAAGTTCTCAATAACTTTGACATAGCTCCTGTTGGTGATTCTATTGTACCTAGAGTTCCTGTTAAAATAACGAACTCTTTTGGAACTGGGTTAAGTAAACATACTTATCCAGTATCTTTTAATCAATCGAAAAATAAGCAACATTATATTAATTTTAAACATACTGTTACGGAAGAAGATTATATTAATAAAATTGTTGCTAATTATGATTATAATGAATTTGCAAATGATTCTATAATAATACATTCTAGAAACAGTGAAGGTTTAAATGATGAAACATGTGTTTTTGAAGCACCATCAACTCCAAATGATGTTGAAGAGCCTACTACTTCTTTAATAAATAATATGGTTGATTTGTATAGCAATGATTTAGATCATACTATTTTTAAAGAATCTTTAGACGGTGTTGTGGACAGTACTGGTGTTGCTTTGTTTAGTTATGATTTTACTTTTCCTAAAGTATGCTCTTATCTTGGATTTAGTATTACTTTTACTGATTATAATCAAGAACAAGAAATAAGGATTTCTGAATATGAATCTATAATTTTGTCTTTAACTTATGAAGATGATGGTAAAGATCCTTATTTAAAATTAGTTCGTTTAGATAATGGTTCTATTACTGCTGATGATTTTGGTGTTGTTTCTTTAGGACATGGCCACGCATTAAAGATTAGTAATGCTACTGGTGTAAACTATGAGTTTGAACCTTATGATTTAAGTAATTATAATGTTAATATTATGACTGAGTATGAAGTACATGATGGTGATACTATTTACAAAGACAATATTGGTTATAGATTTTTAACAATTAATACACCAGAAATTAACTCAAATGATCTTAATTTAAGTGACAAGTGGGGTAATTATGCTACTTATTATATGACAGATATTTCTGATTATATTAATGCTCATAGTGGCACTTGTAGTCTTGCTTACATTGTTATTGGTACTGATGCTTATGATAGAAAATTAACATATTTCTTTATTAAATATGGTGATTATTATTATTATATACAAGAAATATTAGTTCGAAATGGTTTGGCCACTATTGATTATGTTTATAGTAAATATGATTTTGTTGATAAATTATCAATTGCATTAAAACTAGCTACTGATGAAGCTATTAAAATACATTCAGATACTGAAGTTGATCCTTATTATCCTGGCGGTATTAATAGAGTTTTATTAGATACTGACGGCTATGGTGATTTTGAAGAAGGATATCTTGTTGAAGCTGTTTCTATTGTATCTAATAAGACAATTTCTCCTGGTGTCACAAATAAAATTGATGATGTAAATTTTGTTAAAATTGATTATTTAGATGCTATTGGGTTTATTGGTAGAGTTATAGAAACTGAAAGTGGAGTTCAAAATATATTTTATCAGGGGGTTATGTATTTAAGTTATGAAGATGGAAATTTTAAATTAAAACTTCCAGAAAATGATTTAGAAGGATATTCTGTTAATATTGTAGATGCTGTTGCTGGTGGTTATAATTTATTAAATAAAAATGTTATTAATACTTCTAGTACATATGTCACATATGAACCAACATATACAAAAGCAGTTTTTCCTGTGGATACTTCTTCAGATACTAAAATTATTAAAGAGGCAACATATGGTTCTGTAATTAAATTATTACCTATATCTAATTATTCTTATTATCAATCTGATATATTACCTAAATTAGATAATGCTTTTAGTTATACTATTAAAGCTCATGTTGATGAAATGTATGTTCAATTTGATACTGTTGATGATGCTAATAGTGGTGATAGTATGCTTGGTACTGCTGGTTATGGTACTGTTTATTATGAATATACTATTACAAAAGGTAATGACTATTCTATTATATTAAAAGGTTCTGTTATTGATGATAAAATTAAATATACTGGTTTCATATTTTATGTTGATAGTGTTACATTAAATTATATTGGTTTAGACTATTCTAAAATTATTGCCGCATCTGGAACTAATATTTATTATGGTGTATCTAGTCTTATTAATAATGTTGAAACATATAATGCTTATGGTGTAGATTTATTTACTTTAAAAACTACTTCTGTTGGAAAAAGCACAAATTATATAGAAAATGTTAGTTTGACTCTTTCTCCTAATTTTACTTATTTAGATGATTATGATATAAAATTAGAATCTAAATGGCAAGTTGGCACTAGTAGTGATTTTGTTGATATTTCTGATTATAAAATATTAGGTGATATTACAAATTTAGATGAATATTATAATTTTTCTAAAATTGATGGTGAATATCCAGATGGTTCATTTCAATGGCAAATTAATTCAGTAAATGATTTGTTCTTTAAGTATATTATGACCCCTGTGTATGTTTTTAATACTACTGCTTTTGATTTAGATGATTATATTAATGAGGGCTATAGTAGAGAAACTATTTCTGCTCAATTAGAAGTTGATGATTCATACACAACTATAGATAGTGAAAGCATCACATCTTCTACTGACATTGCTTCCTGTACAAGATTAACTGTGTTTAATAGACAAGTTTGCTTATATGGGCCATATACTTCTGTTAATGCTTTGTTCTTTAGCAAATTCGAAAATGAATGGTATTTTGCATTTCCATATAATACAATTGATGTGGATGAATCTATTATTTATGTAAAAGAATACAGTGGTAATTTGGTACTGTTTGGTAAATATAATATTTACATGATCCAAACTACAGGTGCAATTTCTAGTGAAGATACTACTTTAACAAAAGTGTATGATGGTCTTAGTATTAATTCTACTGATATTAATTTAGTTAAACAATTTGGTACACATTTAGTTTTCTTTTCTAATAATGTTGGTTATGTAATGTCTACTAATAAATATTATGATGATCCAACTTATGTTACAGTTTCTAAACTTACTGACAATATTAATAATTGTCTGTACAATCCTGATCCTTTTATTAGAACTGTTGCTGGGGTGCAAATTAATACACAAATAAATAATATAATTATTGAACCCTATTTGTATATTGATACTACAAATATTATTTTAGTACATAATTACACATACACTACTACTATAGATAATGTTATTAGTACCAAAAACTTATGTGTGTTTTATAGATACAATCAATTAAATAAATATTGGACTACATATTCATTTAAAGATATTACTAATTTTATTTGTTCTTATGTTTGTGAACCAAATTTTAATTATCAATTTTTAATTAAAAAAGATGACAATGTTCACGTACTATATTTTGATGTTACTACATTAGAATCATATAAAGATTATGGTGATACTGAAATTGAAACTATTATAGATTCTGGTTTTCTTAGTGTTGACAATATGAAAGACAAAAGATTTAAAAATTTATTTTTAGATTTTAATAACATAAAAGGTAAAGCAGACATTAATATTGACTGTAGCTTCTTTGTAGACTCTCAACCTATATTATTAGCTATGGATACTAGTTCGATCTTAGCGGACGAATTTGGGGCTGAATATGGTAATTTAGATAGTTATGGACAAGGTAAAATTGTTTATAGTCATGTTACTTCTGAACCAGAAGTAGGTTCAAATTATGGTATAAATTTTGAAATAAATAACGTTGGTTACTCGGTATCTGGTAGACATAAATGTCGTATAGATTTAAGTGGAAAAGGCAGAATGCCTAGTTTTGTTATTAAATTAACAACTGAACAAACATATGAATTATTGACATATGCTTTAATTTATAAAGAAAAATCAATTAATATAAGGAGGTAATCGTATGGCAACATATACTATACATATAGAAGATAATCAGATACAAACACAAAACGTGTTTATAATCAACTCATTCAATGATATTATACATGTTTCTGGCAATTATGAGGCACAAACTATGTTTAAAATAAAAATTAAAGAAATGGGTAATTCTTTTGAACTTTATCTTCCATATATAAAAAATGAAGATACTAATATATTTGGATCAAGTTTTTATATAACAAAGTTAGCTCTTAATAAAATTAAAAATAAAAAAGAATTAACTCTTCAATTATATATGAATAATGTTTTAGTAGATGAAACTCAAACTGTTTTACTAAATAAAACATTTTTAGAAGCACAATTAAATTCATTATATAATCCAAATGATTTAATACATAAAGAAAATATTAAATTACATGCCCAATTAGTATCTTTGTTAGACAAAGAAACATCATCAAAAATATTAAAAGGTGTATCTTCTCCTGGTATGGTCCCAGTTGCAATTAGTGCAAATGGGATTTACCAATGGGATTATATAAACAGAACATTGGAAACACGTGTGAAACAATTAACTGAACTAGTATCTAATTTAAGTGATCAAAATTCACAATTAACTACTAGGGTAAACGAATTAAACAAAACTGTTACTGATCATATATATGAACAGAACAACTTAATATAGGAGGTATAAAATATGATTTTATCTACAATAGATATTGTAGCGTTTTTTAATGATCCCACAGTTGCTGGTATTATAAGTTCTTTAATTCCTATTCTTTCTGGTTCCGCAATGCTTGGTGTTGCTGCTATGAATTCAAAAGCAAAAACTATATTTAAAAATAGTACTAATAAAAATGTAAAAGAATTTGGTAATCTTTTAGAAAAAACTGGACTTTTGGAAACAAAATTAAAAGTTACTGAATTACAAAATGAAGAATTGATTAAAAAACAATCTGAAACTACTGATAATGTCAATGCTATGGTATCAATATTTTCAATGGTTTTTATGGACTCCAAAAGCATTGATAGTGAAACTAAATTAAAAATTGGCAATGCTTTAGGAAAACTACAAGGAACAGGTGTTGATTTTACACCTATTAATAAAGCTGTTAAAGTTGCTACTGAAAAACTTGAAGAAGTAAAAGAAATTAAGGAACAAACAGAAACATTAATAAAAACGTCTACAGCAGAAGCAACAGATATTGTAAACAAGTCTGCTGCTATACTTAAGGATGTGATGGAAAATGGAGAATAATACAGAAAGTACTAATCGTAAATTAACGAATAAACGAAAGAGAGATATATACTTTTTATTAAGTATAATTCTTTCTCTTGTTATCCCTATTATAGTTGCGTGTACTACATTTGAAGTCGATGTTAGACCTCCAGATACTGCTGCTGGTTGGTCTCTTGGTGTTGGTGGTGTCATTTGTATTATAATAATTGTGTTAAGCAATTTAAAAAAAGTTAAAGAATATGTTGCTTCTTTAGAATTTTCATTTTGGAAAACACTTTTAAGCAGTCTTCCTAAACTTATTATAATGAGTTGTTTTGCATATTTATTATATATGCTTGGTGACACTATAAAAGATGCAGCTGAAGTTGTAAAAAAATTACAAATTGTTTGTTGGACCTTTGTTGGGTGTAATACAACATCTCTACTTTTAACATATCCATTGTTCCAATATTATGCTTCAGAATCAAAATTAGATGTTGATTTTAAGAAGTGGAAAAAAAGAGAAAACGAGGCTAAGTAATGAAAGACTTAAAAAAAATGAAGTTTAAAATGGTTTATGTACCAGTAATGTTGTTGGTTATAATTGGTGGTGCAATGATTGGAATAACAACATTTATTTCAGCTAGCTTTGAAACCGCTATTTTTACAAGATCTACTTTTTGGGTTAATTTAGTTACTACTAATGTTGGTACTATTTGTTTAATTATGTCAATATTGTTAATAAAAAGTGATTCTTATAAAACTACTGACCCAAATTATCTTTTAATTAAAAAAAATATTGATGATTATTATAGTTCTGGATTTGTAGCTCCTATATTTGATAAATTTTGTGCAGAAAAGAATAAGAAGAATAAACGATTATGTTACACACAAAAAATTAGAAATGCTCGATCAAGAGTAAAAGTTACACCAAAAGATCTTGATGTTTATACAAATGGTACTGAAGAAGAAAAAAAACATAACAAATACTGTATTAAGATGAATTATTATGATAAACTATTAAGTAAGGAGTATGTTGATACTAATATAGATAAAATAAATATAAAATTTCCTACAGTTTCTTCTAGTTTGATATTTAATAATGTTCAAACTAATTCTAATAATATTATTGATGCTAAAGTATCTCCTGCTCCTAAAGTTATAAAAGATTTAACTCCAAAATATTTAATATCGTTTAGTATAACTTGTCTTGTATCTGCTTTTACTATAGGTACTATAGATGTTGATAGTTTAGAGCTTTGGATTAATACTATTGCAAAATTATTTACAATAGCAACACAAATTTATTTTGCTATTAACTATTCTACTAAATATAACGAAGAAGTTAATATGCACAATATACAGTTTAGAAATAATATTATATCTACATATAAATTATGGTATAGTTTGTACGCTCAAAAATTTGATGAAAAGGAGGTAATTAATAATGACTGATAGAGAATGGGATGACAAGATTGCAAAATCTGGTGGTGCCAAACAAAAAAATAATATTAAAAATATTAAAGCTTATTTAGAAGAAAAAGGTTATTCTAGTGAAGAAATATATAGTTATTTAGATAATAAAAATTATTTTAATCCAGATGTAAAAGGAAAAGATATTAAAGAACATTATCAATCTATGTTAACTAAAAATGCTGCTGATTTAGATAATGATGTTCAAAGTACAATAAATGGAACTTCAAGTTCAGAAGATATTAGTAGCACAGAATATTTAGATAAAATGCAAGAAATGGCATATTCTAATAAATCTGGACTAATGACTGATTATAATAGTGTTGGTGCCCAAGAACAATTACAAAATATGAATAATTCTATTGATCAAGAACAAAATGTTTATAACCAATCATTGGCTCAATCAGAAATGAGTGCTTATAGTGCTATTGGTAATAAACAGATGGAACTTGAAAATCAGATTGCTGAAGCTCGTACAAAAGCTTTAAAATCTGGAACTACTTCTGCTCAGTTAGCCTCTCAACAATTAGCTAATATGTTTGCTGCTCAAAGTGGTGTCGCAGAAATTAGATCCCAATATGGATCTTTAGAAGCAACTGCAAATCAAGGATATGCTGCTAAGAAAACAGCTAATATGTCTAATTTGTATAACATATTAAATACAAATCAAGCTACTTTGGCTTCTACTGGTGCACAAAATTATGCTGCAGCTGCATCTTATATGGCTACAGTTAATCAACAAAAAGCTGCTTTACAAGCTAATGCAAATATTGTAAATGCTAATAGTTCAGATTATTTAAAATCATTATATGGTGAAAGTTAAGGAGTAAATTATGAATAATTATCAACTACCAGAAGTTCCAGGAATTAAAGCATTATATATGCCTAGTTCTTTATACACTAATAAAGTTCCTACATTAAAAATAGATGCTATTGTTAAACAAAGTTTATATAAACAAACTTTGTCTCAAAATACACCTACTACTTTTACTGATCCTTTGTTAAATATAAGAGTCAGAAGACATTATCGTGAACAAAATGAACGTACTTTTGTTAACGAATCTTTGGGTAGAATTATTGGTACAATGGAAGGAGCTGGAATAGGAGCCTATACTGGATTAATTATAGGCTCTTTAGTTGGTATTGGTGTCACTGTTGCTACTGGAGGAGTTGCAGGATTGGTTGTAGTTCCTGCTATTGGTGCTGCCCTTGCTGGTGGTGCTAGTGCTGGTGCATTAGGAGCTAAAATAGGTGCTGGTGTTGGTGCTGGTATTGGATTTGCTGTTAGTGATTATTCTACAGCATTTGCTACTAAAGATGTCGTTGATAATAATTTAGCTCCTTTAAAAAATGGTAGAGTTGCTTTATCTGCTTTAAATATGTTGGGTACAGTTGGTAAAACTATGGATATAGCAGGTGGTGGTGAAGCCATACGTGCATCTATTTATTCTGGTGTTACTGATACAAATGTGTTTGATAATATATTAAAAGCCTATGGATTAAGTTCTACAGGTCGAACAGCTATGGATACTTCAAATATTCGTGAGGCCTTGGGTGTTGATTTAACAACAGTCCCAAATTTTATTTTAGATTTTGTTGGTGATATAATAACCGATCCAGGTTTTGTTGCTAGTGCTGTCAAAATAAAATCAGGTAGTATTGTTAAAAATAATATTAAAAATTTATTAGATCCTGAAAGTTTAGCAAAAATTGATAAAATAACTGGTGATTCTAAAGTATGTTCTATATTTGCAAAACATTTATTTTCCGAAGATGGGTATATGGACAATATAAGTGTTAGTGCTAAAAAAATATCTAATTTAAAAAATCAGTTTGCTAAAGCTATACGTAATGGTGAAAATGAAAAAATTGTTAAACTTATATCACAAAATATAAGCGATTTAGATTTGACTAAACTTTCCACCAGAGAATATGTTGCTTGTTTTACAACTAAACCTGGTGAAAATGCTATATTAAATCTTAACCCAAAAGTTGTTGATGAATGGGTTAAATCAATTAATAATGAAGTTGCTGATAATGTTTCAACAAGTGTGTATAAATTTGCAAAAACTGTAGATGATTTAGATGATTATTTAACAGGAGTTGCTTTTTCTGCATCTGTTCCTCCTATTGGAATTATTAGATTGACAAAATTGTCAAGTGATACTGTTTTTAATAAATTAGGCCCTAAAATGTTAGCAGATCTTTCTGATCAAAATAGTTCAAAAGCTAAATTTTTAAAATTTATGATGGGTGATAATTTAAAATATGCACAAAGAACTCCAGAAACTGGTGACTATGAAAATTTTTATACAAAAACTCGTGATGCAAAAAGTAAATTAGAATCTCCTAAAGAGTTAACAGAAGAAGATCTTGATTTTTTAGATATGTCTAAAGCTACACCAGAAAATCTTAAAGCACAAAAAGTATCTTATACTAAAAAAATTGAAGAAGCTAAAATACAGCTAGAAAATAAAGATCTTTCTGCAGAAGAAGTTACAGAAATTAATTCCAAAATTAATATGTATGAGATTAAAAACGAAAAGATAGATATAGTTACTAACGAAAAGAAAATAAAAAGATCTTTGAAAAATCCAATAGAAGATATAAAACAAGCTATGAAAGATATAAAAAGAGCAAACAAATTGTCTGGTGATTTACCAGAAGGTAATTTTTCTAAAGCTGCTCAAAAATATGTTAAAAAACAATTGTTAGCTATTTTTTCTTTTATTCAAAAATCTGATGCAGAAACGTTGGGTATAACATTTTATTCATTGTCTAGACAAGATACAGCGTTTTTAAGTATTCTTTTGGATAGTGCCTACAATAAAAATTTAGTTGATTCTGTTACTAAAACTACAAAAAATACAGAAGAATTGTATAATGAATTAGCAGAAAGAATTGGTAAATCATCTATAAACAAACAACTTTCTTCAAATGCTGAAGCTATTAAAAAATACAATGCTAAATTAAAAGATGTTGTACAAAAAGTTAATGGTCTAGCAGATAGTAAAGACCCAATTGTGAATAAATCTAATAGAAAAATTGAAACAGATATGATGCTTGAAAAGAAAAAAATTGCAGATGCTTTTGAAGAAACTTGTAATGTGTTAAAAGGTTATGATAATGAGCTTTCTATATTACGTAATCGAACAAATAATAATAGTATTTTATTAAAAATTATTACTGATAAAAACGCACGTATATATGACCCCGCTAGAAAGTTAGAAATTGATTTTTTAAAGTCAAAGGTTAAATATAATATAGAAGCCGATGAATTTAATCTTAATGAATATGCAATAGCTTGGGGTTCTCTTAGAAGTGCAATAAGAAAAGCTTCAAATTCTGTTGGTATATCACAAGCAGAACAAAATATATATTATCATAGATTTGTTACAGCTGCTAAAAATATAACAGATGATCATATTAGTGTTACGTCAGATTCTACTTCTGCTTATATTTATAAAACTGTTGATAAACAATTGTTACCAATAGTAACCGAAATTCAAGAAACTGCTAGTGATAAAAATACTCCTTTAATGACTCGTATAGAAGAAAATGATTCCACAATTAAATATATATATTCTTCTGATTATTTACAATATAATGATCCTATTGCAGAATATCAAGCACGTTCAGATTTTATGGTTTCTAGAAGTCCTTATTTTGAATTTGGTAAAGGTGATTACAAAAAGAATTTTTTATATGAAAATGATCCAACTTATGAAAAAGATTTAAAAGCTATAACTGATAAAAAGAAATTAGCAGAAAAAGAATATAATGAAATTTGGAATAAAAAACATAGAGTTGTTACTTCTAATAAAATTTATATTGATACTGATGTTGCTGCAAAAGAAAATGGTCTAGAAGAATTTTATAGAAAAAAAGGTATACTAAGAGAAGAAATGGTTTTTGCAAAACGAGAATTTGAAATGACAAAACGTAAAATTCTTTTAAACGATCTTATTAAAAAACATGACAGTGCAAAAGCTGAATTTGATGCTTTAATTGCTAATAATATAAAAACGAAAATGGTGCAAAAAACTCCTGAAGAAATAGAAGATCTAATGTTTAATCTTTGTGGTAAAAAAAATTTAAAAGTTCGTAAAATTTTAAATGTTAATTCTACTTTAAAAAATGAAGATTTATTTTATTCTTATAAAAAATATGAGGAGGGTTATCAATTAGCTTTTAATAAAGGTAATACCAAAGAATTTAAGTATCTTACTTTAGAACAATATATTCAATTAGATTATGCTAAAACATTAATTAATGAAAAAAAATATTACGTAAAACAAGATAAACCAGAATTATTAGAAACACTTATTGGTATGGAAGATGACATAACAAAATTAATGGATCCTTCTCGTACAAGTGCGTTTGTTGATGATGACTATGCAAAATTTTTAGATAATTTTAATAAATATCAATATAGTCAATACAAAAATATGTCTTTAAGAATAACTGGTGTGGATGATCAAATAACTACTAGAATTAATCAATTGAAAGATGTTGACGATATTTTATCTGATGAAAATTTTAATTATAATAATTTTGATAAAAAATTTAATAGGTCTGGTAGTAGTCCAAAAGCAATATTAAATCGTGATCTACTTGGTCAACATATTAAAAATAAAGAACAATTAATTGCTTATAAAGAAGATCTTGTTAATAAAATTGGTTTGTTAGTTAAAAGTAAAAAAGAAATTTTAGATTCTTTGCAAACAATTAATGCATATAAAATGAGTAATAGTACTATAGATATGGCTACAGGTCAAAAATTTAATATTGATAATTTTATTATAGATTATGTTTATGGTTTGTTTGTAGAAAAAGTTGATGCTATTGATATTAAAGGCAGAAATTTTAATAATGGTGGTATATTATCTTTTAGAAAAATGATGTCCGTTCTTCAATATGGTATTAATCAAACTGAACTTAATGTTAATATATACACAAAAAAAGCTCTAGATATATTAACAAAAAATTCTATAAGTTTATCTAATGTTGCTTTCAAAGATTGGCCCAAAATTTTAAGTAATATTGAAAATAGTTTAGAACAACTTAGTACATTAAATTCAAAAAATAATTTTGTAAAAGAATTGTTTTCTAAAAATATGTTTGATATTAAACTTGATACTAATTTAAAAGTTGAGTATATATTAAAACCTGAATTTGCAAATGTGTTAGATGAAAATTTTATGATAAATTTTAATAAAATAATGAACGATAAAAGTACTAGTGTAAGTACTTTAGCAAATGATCCTCGATTAATTTTTTCTCAACATAATATTCATATATCTGAATTAAGTGATGAAGCAAAACAATTATTTAATAAAAAATTAATATCTACAGATAAAATTGATATTAATTCAGATATTATAGAATCAGATATTAAAAAAGGTTTTGATGAGAAAATAGACACAATAGCTGACAAAAATTATTTAATAGAAAAAGGTTACAAAACTAGATCATCATTAGTATGCAAAAAAAATCTTACTGAAAATGAAAAAGGTAAACTCGATGTTAAAAGTTCTGAAATAAAAGCACAAAAAACAATTATTAATGAAAAAACTCAAACTGTATTTTTTGATACTGAAACAACTAGTAAAAATAAAGCAGAAGCTTTTCCTTTAAATCATGCAATTATATCTGGTAATAATATTCTTGTTTATACTTTAGACCCAAAATCGTTTGAAGCAATAAAAACTAATGGTTATCATGGTAATACTAGTTTTAAAGTTGATCGTGAAGCTATAAATGTAAATGGTTTTACATCAAAAAAATTAAATTCTATAGCTAATAACACAATAAAATATAAAAATGAATTAGCTAAAAAATATCCTGGTAAAGATATAACAGTTCAAACTTTATCTATGGATGATTATATAGATAGTATATTAAAATATTTTGAAGATAGTCCTGAGGCTTTGTTTTTTGCACATAATGCTAATTATGATATGGATATACTTTTAAATTTAATTAGTTTAAAAAAATATGGTAAATCTATATTTGATGCAAATGGTAAAATAATATCTGAAGTTAAATCTAAGGCTTTAAATTCTATTGATAATAATATTGTGGACTCATATGCATTATTTGTTAAACATCCTGAATATTTAAGTAGTACAGAATGTATGACGTCTTTTACTGAAGAATCATTAGGTCGACAATTATTAGATGGTGAATATAAGTCTGTTAAAACTGTTTACAAACGTGGCGATGTTATATTTGATGATTGGAAACAATATCAAAATAAAGATGTTAAATATGTATATGAAACTAGAAATTATTTTGATGACAATGGTGCTCCTCAAACAAAGTATTTTATTAATGGTGAGGAAATGCATGATGCAACTCCTGATACACTTATTTTACAAACTTTAGTACAAAAGTATATTAAAAATTTTAGTGCTGATAAAGGTGAAAAAGGAAATTTAAATATATTTGCTGGTGATAAAGATGTTAAAATTACTACTGAAAAAAATATTAATGTTAAAGAAATTATGGGATTAAGCACTAAAGATGTTAAAAAAATAGCTGATATACTAGAAATAGATTTTAAAAACCTTATGAAATTTAGTCAAGATGATATACTTGAATTGTACAAACAATTGTGTAATACAAATGAATTAACTATAAATATAATTAATGATTTTTATGATTATTATGGTAATTATTTAGATAATGCTGCTGGTTCAAAATATGAACATTTTAGATCTTTATTTAGTCGTCTACAACAAAAATTAGATGAATATAATTATAATAGAAATTATAATAGAAAGCGTAGTGCTGAAATTATTGATAATGAGCTTGGTTCATCTAATATAGATAAGGAGCAAGACACCCAAGAAATATTAAAAAAATTAAATCAAAAAGGAAAAACATTTGTTGATGATGGAATAGATTTTGAAGAAGAAAGAGCAGAAAGATTTAAAGATATAAAAGATTATTTATCTTCTATGCAAGATAAAGTATATTTTTATTTACTTGATCGTTCTTCTGAAAATTCTCCAATTCTTTTTGACTCTCAAGCTATAGCTTATTTAAAAATGAATAACAATTATGTTAAAAGTAAGATTGTTAATGAAGGTATTATTGCTAATGAATCTTTTTCTGATTTTTATCATCTTTTTAATGGTGATACTGGTGCTGCATATTCTAATGAAAAATTAAAAGAAATAGCTAAATTTTTTGGTAATTTTGATCAAGAACAATTAACTCCAGAATTTTTAAAAGCTAGAAAATTGTTTAATGATTTACAAGATTCTGCCTTGTTTATGAAAAATGTGGAAGAACAATGTGCTGGTGATCAATTACAATATGATATGGCTAATGAAATAATTGATACTATAAATAGAAAAATATATTTAGATAAAAAAACTGGTATTAAATTTACAAAAAAAAGTTTTGCAGAATATAAAGCAACATTAAGATCTCAAATTGAAACAAGTTATCAAAAAAGAGTTAGTATTAATGGTAAGTTTACATTTAATAAAGGTCTTAGAGATGCTATTGAAGAACGAATTGATTTTATTGATATTAAAAATGGTAGTGCTTTAACTAATTTATCTGAATATGATTTGTCTAGTCAATTATATCAAGCTATTAATGATAATATGACTACTATGTTTAAAAATCATAATCTTTTTGGTTTTAGTGGTCTTGAAGCAATTGACAAAAGTCAGCATATAGAAGTTGGTCCTGGAGAATCATCAAGTCTTTATAATGAACTTGTAACTAGTTATTATCAGTCTATAAATAGTTTATTACATAATTTTAATGAACCTTTTGTTACTGCTAAAGTTAATAATGCTGAATTAATGTCATCTCCTATTGATTTAAACAATTTTAAGCTTGATGAAGATATAGCTAAAGAATTAGGTGATAGTCCTTATAGTATGATGACACATGGAAGTCCTTATGTACTAAAAAATTCACAAGAACTTCAAGCAAGGAAAAAAATTAAAAGTGTATTCTATGATACATTATTTAGTGATGTTAAATATGTTGGTGAATACACAAAAGAAGATTATAGTTTTACTGATATAAAACACACTAAAATCGGTAGCATGGTTTATAAATTAGCACAAGATTTAATTGACTCATATAATATAAAGGGTACTAGAATTAATATTGATGGAGTTGAAGAAGTTACATCTAAAAATATAGATGAATTTGTTAAAGAATTATTATATGGCGTGAACAAAAATTCTAATTATAAAGTAGATCGTGCAGTTACTATATTTAATAATTTTATTAATGAAAGTAAATTTTCAATATCTACTGATATAGATAAAATGTTACAAGAAGCTAATTTTGTGCTTAATGATATTGATCTTAGTTATATGGATGACGCAAGCCAATTACTTGTTAAAAATCGTTTAAAACATTTATTTATAGATAATATATTTAAATATGAATATTCTGATTCTAAACTTAATTTTATTGATAGTATAGATGATAAAATAATTGTTCCACATGATAAACTTCGTTATAAAAATGCAATTAAAAATTTGGGTACACTTTCTCGTAATAAATTAGAATTGTATTGTGATGAACTAAATGTAAAAATGTTAAAAGAAGTTGATCCTATTGAATTTAAAAAATTAGAAAAAATTTATGATATATTTAAAGAACAATTAGATATGCAAGTAAAAGGAGTTGATTTTAGTTCTCATACTAGTTATAATTGTATTACAAAAGCTGTAGCTACTGCTTCTAGTTATACTAATAATATAAAACAAATATATACAAATAATGTTGCTGGTATTAAAAAATATTTTGCATCTAATACTGATCAACGTTTAGTATATGTTCAATCAGAATTTGAAGATGTTTTAGAAAATGGTGTTCATTCTTATTATAAACCTATACATAAATATAGACTATTAAATACAAAAGATGATGCCACAATGGATGCATTTTTAAAAGGTAGTAAAAATAATCAGTCTTATCTTATAGTTAGTTCTGATCAATATGCTAAAATGTTAGCCGATGCTAATCAATATGTTGAAATGCCTAAATTATTACAAACTATTCATAATATAATTATTAGTCCTATTAAATTGGCTTCTTTATTACTTAATATTCCTTTTATTATTCAAAATGTTAGTGCTGCTTATTTACAAAATTTAACTGATAATGGTTTTAATATTGCTAAAACAAACAGATATTTATTTGAAACTTCTCGTCAATATCATAAAATGAATGAGTTATTAGAAGATATTTCAAATAGTAGAGCCCTTCAAAATTTGTATAGTAGTACTGATTATGATTTTGATACTGGATTATTTAAGAATTTAGTAGATAATAAAGAAAAAATTATTGATATATTACAAGATGAAATAAATGGTATCGGTGTTACTAACGAGCCTTTAGTTAAATCGTTACAAAATTCTATTGATAAAATTAATAAACTAACTGATACAGATCTTGCTAATTATCAAGAATTAAATAGTATTGTTAGTACAAATGCTGCTTTTGGTCATATGAAAGAAGTTCGTGAAAATGTTGTTAAACGTGAACGTAAAGAAAGAGTAATTGAACAATATAAAGATAAAGAAGCTAGAGGTGTTGAAATTAGTGCTCAAGAAAAAAGAGATTATTTTATTATGAGAGATGATCCTAATGTTATTAATGGTCATAGTTTTAAGAATTTAACTGAAGAATATAATTATTTAAAAGAATATACTAAAGAATCTGAGTTTAAAGAATTAGATTCTGATATTAAAGATAATTATTATGCTCGTAAAACTAAATTACGTAAATCTGTAAATGTTAATAACGGTGAGTTTTTGGCCAATTTATATAAAATTAATTTGATTAAAAAATGGACTGATTTAAATTCTAATATAGAAACGGTTTTTAGAGCATCTATGATGAGAGCTGGTATGGATACTGGTGATACACTTAGTGAATCTGCACAAACAGTTATTAATACTCAATTTATTTATAATAATAAATCTTTAGCTGAAAGATATGGTGAGTTGGTTGTTCCATTTATATCATATCCTATTAGAGCTTCAAGATTGTTTACAGAATTGTCTTCTGATGCTTCATTTGTATTACCTATGTATCATATAATGAATAATATGTGGACTGGTGAAGATCAAGAAACTGATAAATCTGCAAACACTTATTTAAATAATCGTATAGCTAAAGGTGATATTCGTGTTGGTGATTCTTTGGTTAGTATTGGAAATCCATTAACAGAAGCTATGAGTACTATGCTTAATCCAATTAGTGCTGTTAATGATAAATTAAATCCATTAATGAAACCTGTTGCTGATGTTGCTACTAATGCTAAATATAATCGTTGGACACAATTTCCAATTATTTCTCAAGGTGTTAATGGTTATCAAGGTTTGCAAGAAATGCAAAAAGGTAATATTGGAGTTGGTCTTGGTAGAATAATGGGATCAGTTCGAAGTTATGAATCATATGATAAAGATTATTATATGAAAAATTATCCTCAAAGAAGTTATATTTATAATAAGTTATATACTAAAGCTGGTAAATCAAGAATAGAAATGAATATGCAAAATACTAATGTTCAGAATTCTAGTTATAGAGTTGACAATATATTATATAATTTTAAGCATAATAGATTACTTAGATAATGCCTCTCACAGAAGATTAATTATTTTTTGTGTATAAGTGTGCATACATCAATTTAAGACATAAAAAAAGGACCAATACAAAATTGTATTAGTCCTTTTTGTTTATATTAAATTTTTTCGTGCAGTTATCATGTTCCAAGTTTCTTCTGCTTTTTGTTCTATTTCTTTTTGAATTTCAAAATCTCTTGGTATTACAAAAATATGTAGTGACCAAGTTTTAGTATTTAATGCTGTTAAATAACCATATTTAACTGTATCATCAAAAGCCATTAATTGTTGTTGTACTTGTGGATAATAATAAATTGGTACACCACATTCATTAGCATAATATTTTAATTTTTCAATTGTATTGTTAAATATTTTTTTATTTTTGTAAAAATTTAACATAAATTTATCAGTTAATTCTTTTAAAGTTTCTGTGCCTAAATCAAATTTGTTTGATCCATTTAAATTTATATTAATTATACTTTTAGTAAAATCATAATTTTTTCCACCATATATAGAAATTGTTTTAGCTTCCATTGTAGTTATAATGTTATTTTCCCAATCTAATAGGATACCATCATAATTAATATTTAAATGATCTTTTCCATACATATTTTTTGGTTTTATTATATCATATTTTTTTTGATCAATTTGATCTAATATAAGTTTAGTATTTGTTAAAATATAAGGTTCTAATGAACTTCCCATTCTTACACACGCTTTTTCACTTATTGTTGG
>Ga0172378_10000510_pt1 | contig 34287 bp, 74 predicted proteins | sample GrowelOW332metaG_FD_119755 | JGI IMG/M metagenome (GOLD analysis project Ga0172378, IMG submission 119755) | Groundwater microbial communities from an aquifer near a municipal landfill in Southern Ontario, Canada - Pumphouse #3_1 metaG | ecosystem: Environmental > Aquatic > Deep subsurface >...
AAATTCTGCAACGTTTTCTATAATTTCTGGTTTGAATCTATCCTTCCAAGGAATTTGAAGATTTTCTCCTTTGATCTTTTCACCACTATCTGATTTACCACCTTTTGAAAGAGTATAAACCTTACCATGTCCGTCTTTAAAGAATCCTCCTTTTAGTTTGAGCATGTGTCTATTATCTCCTGCCACTGCATTAAAAGTTAATTCATCAATGACCCAACCGCTATCATATGTAGTAGCTTTGAATGGTTTAAATTTTTCTGATTCTTTTCCGATTATTGGTTTACCGATTATTTCAAACGTATTATTTGCCATATAAATTAATTCCTCCATTATATTTATTATTTATTTAATCTTTAAACTATATTGAAATAGGAGGACTGTTCCCTCGCTTAATTGGAATTAATCCAAACGCTTTCATTTTGATAAACATCATTCCTTTCTGTATAATTATTTTTTATGAATTAACCAACCCAATAAAATCTTCCTTCTATTTGCTATTTCGCTTCTACTGACTCCTCTTCTTTAATCAACTCGCAACTAACAATCTTAATCTTATTTGATGGCTCTAATACTGGATGTGTTTTCTTAAAACTACCAAATGTCTTATGTATCAGCATAGTTGCATGATAATCATTTAAAGCTAGAATCGTAACCGTCCTGGTCATCGCATTGTACTTCTTGTTCTCGGTAAATTTAATCTCATACTTTTTATATTGATCCATTTGATTAATCATATAATTATAACTCCTTAATTATTTATTATTTTCTGTTTACTAAACTCTATGTAATTTCTCCAGAACAATAGCTCGCTACTAGATCTATATGCAATTCTCTCTAAACTTTTCTCACACCATTTCCTATACGCTTCCTCAGTCTTAAACCTTGAGTCAATCCTCTTGTTTGCTTTCTTGACCAATTCAACTCCCTTCATATCAGGAATCCTTTGTGAATACTTCTTGAGTTCAAAGATATCAAGGTTTACCTCTATCATGCCGATCTTCGGAGGTAATAAATCAATGGGAATAGTATTAATACTTGAGATAATATATGTATAAGCAGGAGCTGCACAGAAACCATTCTTGAAGTCACTTAAACTAGCTTTAGCTTCTATCCCTTTCATATCATAATGATACTTACCTCTACTATCCGAAACCTTCTTAAGACCAACGCAGTCTATAATATTCTTATGATCTTTGCCTTGTTTTCGGTATGTTTCGGATATATCAATATCCCACATGCCACCGACTTCAGTACCAATCATCTTATAGCCCCAACCGAATAATATGTATTTGGATATTTCTTTGAGCAGAAAGTGTACTTCTGTCTCATTCTTTGGTTGTTTATATGTCAATTAATCACCTCGTTTATTGTATCAATGTAATTGTACCACATTCGAACTACTAATGCAAATTAATTATTTTATATTTATAATAGAATCTAGTGCATCCCTTCTTTGCTATAACTGGCGTATCCATCTAACCAATATACCGCATCGTTGACAGCTTCGTTAATACTTTCCATATCTCCCATAATAAGTCTTGAAATAAGATCATATATTTCTGTTAAATTCTTATACATCCTCACTATCTGTTCTGGACTAAACCCTGTATCTATGTAATCCTGTAATGTTGGCATTTCAACCTCCTTGAAAGTATCTTTTCGAGCGATTATCTACTACACTTAACGCTTCCACCGGCATCTATATCACCCGATACTTTACCACATCTAACAGAACCACCTACATCAATATTTCCTACAATATCACAGCAATCTAACGATCCTCCTACGTCTACGTTTCCTTTGATATTACCATTAATACTTGCACTTCCATCACATTTTAAAGACGTTAAATCACCTTCAAATTTTAGCTCTACTATACCTGATAAATCAGATTGAATCACTTTCCCATCAACAAAGACAGTCCCGTTTACAACTGAAATATTATTACCACTTGTTTGAATTTTAGTTCCATTAATAATTATTGTACTCAATTTTATATCGCTCCTATCTCAATAATAAGCTGTAGAACATATATCCGAAATAACCCAAATTAATCAAGTTATTAACAACACCAAAGAAAGTCCTTTTATTTGCATACACTTTAGCTAAATATATTTTTTGATTTTGTTCAGTGGATAAATCTGGCTTCTTGACCACATAACTCTTAACGATAATAAAAATAGCTATACAAATCATTACTATTGTTGGGTACTTATATGCATCCATACTTACAGCATTTAGAAGATAGATTATTTCTGCTATAACCATACCTAGACCAAAAATTAGAATATACCACATTCCACTTTTCATCATATCACTACCAAGAGCGTCTCTTTCTCTTTTAGTGAGGTCTGGATTTGCCTGTTTTACTGTAATTTCTGCGATATTAATGGTTGTCTGGTGAAATATATTACCTTTGATTAATTTGATAATTGAAAATGTGAAAAATACTATTGTCCAAAATAACATATTTTCTATTCTCCTTTTTATTTTTTATGTTTATTATCCGAGCAAATGAATGATTTAAGGGATTACTCTTTTGGCATTTTATATGTATAATTGTCAGGATCGTTTACCATGCCTTTAATTTCATTTAAAATCTCCAATGCTCTTTTCTCAGAAGAATAAACTCCTATTAAAGACTTCTCAGCATAAATATTATTTTGTGAAGAAATAGATAGCTCTTTTATATTTTTTGTATTAATAAAGAATTTTTCATCTTGGCTTTCAATCCACAAATTAATTTACCTCCAATCTAACATTTCAAATTATGTTTTATTGATTTACTTCTTTAACCCAATTTGAGCGTTCACATAACCAATGAGAATTGCTCCTATGATAGCAAAAGGTAATCCAACCCAATAACATTTTCCAAAAATTAAACCCGAACCAATGTATATCAGTATTGCTCCCAATGTATTCTTTACTTGCATTTAATTACTCCTTTCTTACAATCTAATTATATTATTTACGTTTAATGTAATTATTTAAATCTACTTATTACCAATTATTTCTTTAACAATCTGAGGTATCTTACTACCAATTGCTTTTCTTAATGCTTGAACTTCATATCCTTCAGGCAAGGAATCATTTTCTTCTTTGAGAATATCCTCATAAATTCTAGTACCAAGATTACTAAGAATTAACCTCATATCTTCAATTCCAAAATCAGATTCAAGAATACCTTCATCAACTAACTTATGCAACATCTTGTCTATCCTGGCTTTTGTAACGCACATATTAGCAAATTCTTGTTCTGGTGTAACAGGTCGATTAGGGTCTTTAGGAGCCTTTTGTTTTTGAACTTCAATGAAATCTTCATGAACTAATTTTACGAAGCATTGATGTCCATATTTGTCTCTGTAGTTTACATTTTTAACTACAATTCCCTCGCCAAAATTAACCGCCATATCTGATTTACCTACAAACTCCATCAAGTGTTCAAACGATATGTACTGACCTTCATATATTAATGGTACTGTATTAATGTTTAATCTAAGTGCTTCGTTTCTCATAATCTCCTCTGATAGATATTCTTGTAGTTCATCATCATAAACATTGAATAAATAAAACCGCTGATAATATTCAGGTTTATATTGAATCTTATGCGAGACCAACCATTCTCCATAGTATCTATATCTTAGATTTAACTGTTCTGGTTTAATCTCTTTTAACCAAGTATGATATCCTCTCAAGGTATTTGTTTCATCAACAGGGGTATTTCTAGAAAATCCATCTACTTGATTATCTTCATTTAGTTTGAAGCTTGCATTGGCTCCATCTAATTTTTCAGTAACAGTAATAAAATCTCCTTCGTTTAAAACTCCCACTGTTGATCTATGTCCCAATCTGACAACGTCAGTATACTTTTTAATTTCTCCCATCTGCATTACTCCTTGTTTATTTATTTTTTATTTATACTATAGAACAGATATAAAGTAGGTTACTTCTCGACTTCTGCTGTCGCATTTTGAAACCCTACTCCAAATGGTCTATCGAAAGGATCATAATTTTGTCCTGCTTTTAAGATAATATTCTCGACATTATTGAATCCTTGTCTAAACAAATAATCTTTGATTGCAATTTTTACTTCTTCAACATCTAGGGTTACTGTCATTTTCATATGGCGAATCCCTCCTTTCCTCAAACCCTATAGAAACTATATTTGAATCGTTTTTTAATATGGCAACAATACTTTAAATTTACCTCTAGCAATTAATTTATCAATATCTATACTATCTCTAGAGGATAATTCATCCTTAGAAAGAATATTAAAACATTTACTTAATATATCACATTGTTTTGAATCAATTGTCTCAAATTTTCTTGACAGTATTGTTGCCAAATTCATTAAATTATTTTTTCTTAATTCTTCGGTTTTCATCTTTAAAGACTCCTTTTATTTCTTTTCTACCCTTAAACGAGTCAATTTAATCTATGACCATTTCCATATCTGACCTTCTAAACTTAAATCACAGGCATCCATAGCCATTTCTCTTGTAACTTCAATATATTTATTTGACTCTTCTTCGTACATGAGTCTTTCTTCGCAAGATAGACAAATGGTTTGAAATTCATCTCTTGGTTCAACTTCTTCACCACACATTTGACAGATCATGTATATTGCTCCTTTCTTAAACACTAGGAAAGAATTGTTTTATCCTAATAATTACTCCTCCACTCTAAATTTAAAACTTTCACAATTTCCATGCTCATCTATTGATAAAGTATCTTCATATTCACAACAACAATCTTCATTATATTCACAAGATTCGTTATTACAATATGCCTGAATCATTTAATTTCATCCTTTCCTTACTTTCTAATTGGATATCCCTCTGGATAATCTCTTCTTAAAATTCTAGCCATTAATACTGATTGACATTTATGTATTCCATCACAGAAATCAATTAATTCACCTGGATGCTGTCTTTCTAAATTTACAAAGTGATTCCACGCCTCGACTAAATGATCCATTGCAAATCCTTCTTCAGTAGATAATCCATCTTTTCTCATTTCTATCCTCCTTTCAATACCACAGGAAATACTACTTTCATACCCCTCTTACTTCTAACGATTGATACCACCCAAAAGTCACAGGAGTATCAATAATAAGCATTGTACTTAAATCCTTAAATATCCTAACATTACAAGGGACTCTCATTTCTACTTGATCGTGTCTTTCTGTCTTGAACACTGTCATATTGTCTGTATTATAAATATGTATTTCACAGTTTAAAGCATCTACAAAACCATGAGAATCATCAGAATAATCTTCAATGGTATCCGACTTAGGATATATGTGAATAAGTGTTCTACCATTAATTATTTTTGGTGGCTCATTCGTTTCAGTGTAAATCTTAGCTAGATTACGAATATGATCATGAGATTTTAGAGCCAATGGAACTTCAATTTTCATGTTTATCATTCCTTTCTGTTTATATTTTATTTATTTACCATGAAGTGAAACTTTCAAATGGTCTTCCTTTTGTTTCTTAGTTCTTTTAATTTTTCTTTCTTTACCTTTTCTAATTCGTCGATCTTAATTTGTAGTTCTTCATTTTCTATTTCCAGTATATTCTTAGGTTTTTCTACAATTCGTTCCTCATATCCAAACATTTCATTTGTCATATTCACCGCAGACGCAAATGACTTAGCAAAGTTTAAAAACTTATTATTATTCTTAATCTTCTTGCGAAGTCTAGTTATTTGTTTTGTCTCTAAATATGTAATGTATCTAGCTTCTCTTGCCCTTTTAGCTTTTTCTTCATTTGCTTTGCGTTTTTCTTCTTCTTTTTTCCATCTTTTATCTTCTGCTTCTTCATATCTTCTTTGACCTTCTACCATATTATTATATAGATCATCTAAATCATCATCGGGATTCCAGCAAGTACATGGTGGTTCAATTGGAACTCCAGAAGGAGAAGAAGTCATGCCACCTTTACAATATTCATCATTTAAAGGGCATTGATCACAATCTTCAAGTTCTTGATAGAGCAATACTTTTACCTCCTTTCTTAGTCCGTTCAAATCGACTTTTCTTTGATTATGCCTTTTCCCAACAATTAATCATTTCACTATTTCCTTCGTTCACAGTATGTATTCTATTCATTTCATACCAACGATCATAACAATCTGGAGTGTATTTACAATTTTCACAATTCTCTTCTTCACTCAAATATCTATCCACAAATATATTCTCCTTTCCATTTGAAATCGCTCTTCTATTTGGTTTTTTACTTATTTTATTATACTAATTCATGCCATTTTGCTGCGATTTCATCAAGAAGATCAATGTCTAATTTTCTATATTCTGTTTCATTAATTTTAATATCTATTCCTATACCTAACAATATTTCTGCAACTTTTTCCATATCAGGTTTATTTATTTCATTAATATTTTCAATTTCCATAATATTATCCTCCTTTCCCAGGGAATTAATCCTTTTCTGGTATTTAAAAATCTTTTAATATCTCTTTGCCACAGTCTTTACACCTATAGATACTTCTGATCTTATCTGTCCACTTTCCATATCCAGTATCAACCAGATTCTCATGCTTGCACATCTGAGTCTTTAGTCTTCTTAAATTATCTCCACGATTCTTTAAACCATTATGTATTTCTTGGATATGGTTAGTCATTTTATTCACAACTATTTCGTAATGTTTCTCAGCACATTTTAAACATAATGACCTCCCATCTTTAAGGGTATAAATTTGTAAGGTATCTTCTCCACACCAACCGCACTTGGTAATAACTCATTCCTCCTTCCCAATGTCATTAAAGTAATTTTCAAACCCCCCTATGTATGTGTTTATTATAAACGATTTATACTTCTAAGTCAACATTTATTATTTTATGTTTATATATTTATGTCAATTCAATCTTTTCTGTCATTCATATGCGCCCCGTGATTAAATACTAAGATAATACCGACTACTACCGCCCATATTATTATGTATTTGAGCATGAATGAGCTACCTCCTCTCTATACTTTAGAATTTGGATTTGATTGGTTTATTTTTGTTTCTGTAGATATTTGATGTATTCAATAACTGGACAAGGTAAATCAATTATTTTACATTTATTTAATTCATTCAATGGACATTTATCAGCACAGAAATTATGGAATTCTTCCTTTAATTTTATCAAAACAAATCACATCCTTGCATTTTAAAATCTTTAACATATGTATTCCACTGAGTCTTATCAATCTTCATAAATTCCATTAAGTGTTTCTTGCAAAAATACTCTTCAATATTCCTACCCAACAACTTCAAGTTCATAGCAATCTCATTATTCTTGTTTACTTTCTTATCACACACCTTACAGGTATGATTGAAGTATTTTTCAGCTACCTCTAATCCTATCCCTTTATGATCAGCAATCTCCTGAACAACTTCTTCTGTCGGTTCTGGCCTTAATAGTCCTCCATTCCAACATAAGTGATATTCCTTTGTTGTACAGTTCAGCCTAGTCCATTTATTATTATCTAGGAAGTCTTTTTCTAAGATATCATGCCATCTCTTGTACATCTTTGGATACCAATACTCATCTAATACCCATGTTGACTTAGTATAGAATGGGCAAGCAATAGCACAACCAACTCTAGAATATCCCTTATTATACTTAGTATTGAAGTCTAATCCTTTCCAAAAGATATACAGCCAAATATCTTCCTCAGTCCAAGTTCTAATAGGGAGTATCCCTTGCCATTCTCTATTTCCCCATTTCTCATTTTTCCATTGGTCTGTATAATTAGATCGTTGGGCAGACTCCTCGTTTCGCATCCCCATAAAGAATAGATATTTTTCAGTTGAATCTAGTTTTTGTATCATAGAACCTTCTTTGAAATATGTGCAACAACCTCTACTAAAACGAGTTGGGATAATATTTTTGTAGATCCACTTATAGAATCCTTCGTCTGGATTAATAATTTGAATGTCTGGAATCTTTTTAATATGTTTATACGTATCTGCACAATCTAATGAAGTATTACTAAATATAGTTCGAGGTTGAATAACTTGATCTACCAAATGTTTTGTGACTGTACTGTCTTTTCCACCCGAATATAATACTACTGATTTATAACTATTATATGTATTATTATTGATAGTATTTTTAATAAGTTCTAAACTATCTGTTTCTAGCTCTTTAAGCCTTTCTGATTTTAACTGTATTGTCTCTTGCCAGCTTAGTAAATCCCGTCTTTCATAGGAATTAAGAAAGGAGAAAAATTTATGAAAGAAAAACATTTGAATAATGATGTTTATATTAATAGGGAGCAAATATTTCTTGACCGATTACAAGATAAACTAACCAATATAAAATCACAAATAGAAGAACTAAAAAATCAACAGGAAGAGACTGAAAATAAATTAGTTGAGAATGATATATGCCCAAGGTGCTTCAAGAAACTAAGAGATGATGGTTTTATGGAGTGTCAATATTCAATCAAGTATTGCAACAACTGTATGTACGAACATAAAACAGCAGATTGGAAAAGATGGTCAAAAGAAACTGGAATTCCGATTTAACTAACTAAATATAATAAGAAGGAGGAATAATATAATTTGTTACCAATCTTTAATGAATATATAAAATTTCTACAAGATAAAGGTGTGGACTTAGAATTAGTAGAGGATTACTATTGGCTAGATAGACAAATAATCAAAGCCTATGACAAACAAGGAACTCTTCAAAAAATAGCAAGACTATATATCGATGATAATCTTGACATTACATATAAAAAGTATAAAAACAACTATGAAAGACGGGTTCTAAGCTATTTATCTCTCCTGAATCCCAATCCTTCTATAGCATCTCTATATTCTTTCAATCTATTTTCCATACTCTGTCCTGCTTCTAGTGCCATATTTACTGAATTATAAATATCATCAGCTATATTTTGAACTTCCCACAAGAGATCTTCAACCTTGTCATATGTTCTGTCTTTTATTTTTAAAATATCATTAGCACGTTCTTTGATGTAATGATGATAATTACAAATTTGATCACTGGCTTTTGGTATCTGCATCCATATGCTCCTTTCATAATCCATTGAAAGTGTGTTTCAAATGCTAACTCCATTCAAACTCCCCACAACCTTTTGTTCCAGGTATCCATCCTTTATCACTAGGAATTGGTTTTCTAATATCTTCTGGCAATTTTATTTCACAGTAAAACTTATATCTACAATCTTTACACGTATCTTTTTTATAATCTTCAACTCTTTGTTCGTATGTAGTATTATTATATTTTTCTAACATATACTCGTATAGCATTTCTGACATCCTTGATTTATCTACTTCCTGATATTCATATAATTTCTTATAATTTTTTAATTCGTCTATCTCTTTTAAGAATTCATTGAGCATAATCTTTCTTCCTCCTATAAATTAGCATTTTTAAACGCTTTCATATCCATCATAAATATACTTTCCATCAACTATTCTGAATCGCATCATGACACTATGATCTTTTGAGTCCTCACTAGCAATATCAAAACCCACTATGTATTCTTGTTCTCTATCTATATCCAATAATTTAAGTTTTGTTTGCAAACTTTCATATCTGGCTTTATCCCAAGCACATACTTTTTCATTATCGTCTCTCTCTCAATAATAACTTTCTTTAACATATGAAACTTCTTTCATTTTATATACAAAACTACTGCCTTTACCCCATGCTCCAGAAAATATCTCATCTTCATAAAATGGCATTTTAGAATTTTTATACGGATAGTTAAACCACAAAGCAGGATATTGATATTCATTAAATAATGGTGATCCATTTAATTGTGATTTAAGTTGATCTATGTTTATAATTATGCAATAAGATACAATTTTTTCTCCTCTTAATTTTTTAAAACAACGTCCAATATTTTCTTTACATTTTTCTTGGAGTAGTTCTAAATATTCCTTTTCAATATTGTATTGCTTGTTTCTTAATTCTGTCCATTCATTATTGATTTGTTTTCTTTTTATTTCTAATTCTTCGATTGTCATTATTTATTTCCTTTCATAAGATAAAATGTATCATTGAATTGTTTATGGATATCGACCCCTTATTATCCCTCGTCTAATATCCTATACCTACCTTCAACATTTTCATGTGACTTATCTGTAAGCGTACCAACTAACAGAAGTAGGTAATCCCTAAGAAATGTTCTTTTGATTCGGTTTAATACCAATGCATATTATTTGATCTCATATGTTTTATGTATTCAATTAACTGACGAAGGCTCTTTTCACGGACTACTAATTCATGAATTTCTTTTTCACTATAATCTTCTACTGTTGTTTTGGGATTCTTTCTCTTACTGCACCATTTAGGAGTTATATACGAATCTAACCTCTTAACGCCTCTGCCAAATATTCTCGCCCATTCATTAAAATCTGGATTATTAAAGTCCATACAGTGACCACTAGCATGACGAAATTTACGGTATAATGACAATCCAGATAAATCATCTTTTGAATAGTGTTCGCATTTTCTACAACTTAACATGGTAAATCTCCTTTCATCCTCCAAGTGTCCCATATATCTCTAAACCTCTTCTCAGCAAACTCCCAATCAATCCTACTAGGTGGATTTAAAAAGTTCTCATAAGCCAATGCCATCTGTCTAGCAGCTATATCAAAAGGCACTCTACCTGTTGCAGTTCCTAATCCAGAACAAGCAACTGAAGTAATATTATTATTTTTACTTACTTCAGATAACATTGCTTTCATTGCCAAGTAAACATAATCAGTATTCCTTATATCCATTGGAATCCTCATAGTTGGCGTGTGAGCTAGGTATGGATGCTCTTTATTATGAGTTTCAATAACAAATGAAGTGCCTATTGGTTGCTCTCCTAAATAATTGTTGATTATGTATTCTTGTACTCTATCCATTAATTGAATACCAAAGAGATTGGTTATAGCTAGGTCTATACCACCATCCATAATTCCAAATGAATTTGCAGGACTAACAATGCAATCGTAGCTTAGTAGGTTTTCTAGTGAAGAGTTTATAACTGTGACATTTGAATAGTTTTTGAATTGTTTGTAGAACTCATCGCAAAGTTCTGGGTTTCTATCGAATAAGATTAAGTTGAGCATTTTGCTTCTCCTTATTTATTATATAACATTTCTTACAAACTCTTAAAAACCCACTGTTCGCTTCTATTACAAATGGTAAACCTTCTATATCTTCATCACATAGTTTACATGTCTCTGGAAACTGAAGAATTGCAACCTCTCCTGGGATAATCCATTCAACAACTTTCATCATTCATCTCTTTTCTTTCCCATAAAACCATAATTTCATGCCAAGATGTTCACATCTTTTAGTCTCTTTTGACCTAATTCACAATATGTATTATCTAATTCAAAACCTATATAATTTCTACCTAATATTTTTGCACTAACACACTCGCTACCACTTCCTGCGAACGGAATTAACACTGTATCACCTTCATTTGATGATGTTAATATTAACCTATCACATGCCTTCAGTGGTTTCTGAGTTGGATGTTTAACTCTTTCCGTATGTATTAAATTCCCTACAGTCACTTCATTAATATCTACCCATACGTTTCCACACCTTTTGTAATTTATCTTATCTTTGCTTAATCTTCCGTGATTTTTAGCTACCTCTTCTAAATAAGGAGTATTAACTGTAAATTCATCAGACTTTGTAAAGTATATAATTTCCTCTCTAATGAACATATAACCTTTCCGACTACCTAATCCTTTTTGCTTCTTCCATGTAATCCAATCTCTAAAAGTGAATCCTGTTTCTTCTGCTCTCATTAAATATTTGAGAAATGGATGTTCTTTATTCTTGCCTACTCCTCCCCAACAATAGAAGGTTCCTGTAGTCTTTAATACTCTATAGCATTCTTTAGTCCATTCTACACACCAGTTTAAATATTCATCTTCTGACTTCCATTTATTATCCCAATCATTTTTTACTATTTTGTAATATGGTGGATCTGCGATTATTAAATCTACAGACGAATCATCTAACCGTTTAATTCCTTGAAGCATATCTTCATTATATATTTTATTTATATCATTACTTCCTTTCAATATTAATATTATTTTATGTTTATTGGCAATATTTTATATTCATTTCCCTGATCATCCACATATAACAGAACTCTTACTTGTTTAGGATTGTAACTTCTTGTATTAATGAATTTAACGGCATCTTCAAGCGTCAAATAACCCTCCTTACTTATTGATTTGCCATTATATTGAATGATATAGACTTCTGTTAGTTCCATTTTATAACCTCCCTTGAAAGTTAAATTCTATGGTAATTTATATATTTGATTTTCAATGATTTCTTTTCCATTTTCACATAATACAAATTGGTTCCCATCAATATAATATGTATCTCCGAAATAATCTAATATTTTTTCCATATCATTTAACCTAAATGAATTTTCTTGAATTTGATTTAGAGCTTTAATTAGTTTTTCTTTATTAATATATTTCATTATATTTTATATATCCTTTCAATGAGAACTTTCAAACCAATTTATAAATAGTTACATCATAATCATCAAATACTTCTTCAATAATCTTATAAACGATATTCCAATCTCCTCCAGCAAGACCACAGCCAAGATTATAAGGAACTGCAATAGAATCATCGCCTACCATTGTAGCTATTGTTAAAATTCCTTCTAAAGATTGTTTTAATGCTTTATAGTCAGTATATTGTTTACCTTTACCGTAATTAAATTGACCAAATAAATTAGCTATTACTTTACCATCATTGACTAATACAGTTTGCACTTCACCCAATAAATTTTTGGGATTATTATCCTTACAACCCCTACAATATTTTATGTATGAAGCATATACTTCAGGATATTTTGCTCTTATTTGTTTTGCAAGACCAGAACCCATAACTCCTTGGCAGTTGACCTGATGGCAAATAATATTTTCTTCTGCTTGTAGAATATCTCCATCAACTATTTTAATTATTTCAATCATTCCTCCTAATTCATACTAATTTCAGTTTTATCGTGTCTAATAATTGACTTCCAAGTTGGGAAACGAAGTCCATAGTCTCCATTTGAGTTCTTACTGACTTCAAAATAACCGACTGTCACTATCTTACCCACAATCAATTCTGGTTGATTCCAGTACAATCCTCGTTCCTCATCGCTAAACCCCGAACCACAATTACATTCATAAATTTTATCCTCATGTTCAAATTGAATTGTAATTGCTCCTAGTTTCTTTTCATTCTTTCCTGTACCTTCAATTACGTCAATACATTTTACATCTGCGTCATTAAATACCTTTATTTTTAAGATATAATCACTTCTTTTACAAACATATGGTTTATCTAAATTTAGCATTAACCCTTCCCAACCTTGCTTACTTGCATGATCTAACCAAACACCAATCTGCTCCTGATCTTTTCCTATGTATAAAGGTTTTACTTCTCTGCAATGTGGTAAAATATTTTCCTCAAATACTACCGATAAATATGCTTTACGTTCTATGCAATTCTTTTTAGATTTTCCATCTTGGAACTCATTTAGAGGTAAAATGTCAAAGATATGAAACAGTAAACCAGTTTTGTTTTTACCTTTGCTTCTAGCTTTGCTTGTAGTTTCTGCATATACTTCAATAGTGCTTCCCTGCATATCAGCAATTAGTTCTCCATCAAAAACAAAGTTATCAATAGGAAGCTTTTTAATATCTTCTTCAATTTCCTCCAAACCTTCATATGGATTTCCTGTTCGTGTGAATGATTTAACAATTCCATTTTCTTTAACAATTAAGATTCTATTCCCGTCTAGCTTCTCGGTTAAAGAAAAATTACCTGTAACTTTATTACTATGATCTTTAAACTTCTTTGCCAACATGACAGAAAACGATGGAATATAGTTTCCACAAACTTTATTAATTGTATCTGCTGTGATTCCTATGCTAATATCCTTTGTGATTATCTTAGTAAGGAATTCTCTTAAGTCCTCTGGTTGTGATTGAATAAAATGTTGCATTATCATAATATCTGAATCTCTGCCTGAATTATATGTCCTTAAATAACCCATAATATCAATGATTGATAATGTTGAGAGTTCTGTTGGAAGTTTTAAATTCTTGCCGATCTTCTTTTTTGAAATGCCAGTTAATACATAAGGAGAATAAACAAAATATAGAATATCTCTCAATAATTGATTGCCACTATTTTGTCTAAGTATTTCCTCTTTGTCATTTCTACCAGAAGTATTTGCAATTTCATCAAACACTTCCTTAACCCCTCTTAGCTCTAATAGCTTATCCATTCTATCTCTCCTCTTTTAATAAAAATATAAACTTCACTTGCCTATTATGATAATAACACAGATGAAGTCTAATTGTCAATTAATTATTTTATGTTTGTATATTATTTGTTTTACTCCTTCTGATCCTCATATAACCACAGATATATTTACAGAAATCAATATTATCACATGAGTAACAACACTTATCATTATGATATGTAACACATACAGCCTTACAACCTCGATTACTACCAAGGACTATACCTAGATTACACTTTTCTTTATTATCTTTCAAGGATTATACCCTCCTTCTTTTATTTTATTATATATTCATTAATAAAATTTTTCTAGGAAGATTATATCGTCTCTATGGCACACCCATTGTATTTCAATATTTGTCATCCATTTATTGAGGAGGATCGACTCACAAATTGGACACTGATTATTAATCCACAGACCATCTTGTTGCTCGCTGGTAAGTTCTTTGAGTTGTACAATCTTACTCATAATTTTCACCTCTTTTATAAAATAGCTTCAACCTCATTTTTTCATTTGATTACTTATAATCACCACATACAATAATCCTATCTCCAACATCTTTTCCGATGACCAATATACCAACAATGACTACAGACCTGTCTTTAAGTTGTAGGATCTCATATCCTTGTTCTTGAAGTGACAATACCAAATCACTAAACATTTTAGGTTCAATATGAAATATTTCATATTCACCATCTTTAATAATGGCTGTAAATTTTATTGTTTTTATTTTATCTTCTTGATATTCGCAAGTATTACATAGATAAGTTCCAAAATATGAACTCCAATATGATAGAGACCCGCACTTGGAACATCTTTTAGTTTGATTATTACTCATACACTACTCCTCTCCGATTTATTAACGAATTAAATTGCTCTATTCAACTACGCAAAGACTACAGGAACATTCTGAACAATCTTTGTCATTCCCTTCTTCCATCATCCTTACACACTCATCAGAGTCCTCATTCATTCTTTTAGTCATCTTTACTACCGCATAACCATTAGCCCATAATAATTCTTTTGCTTCTTGAATTTTATCTTCCATTTCTATACCCCATCCTTTATTGTTTTTTATATTCCATATATGCATTTTTAAATATCTTAATTATAATTTCTATATATGGTTTAAGAAAATGTCCAAATATTAAACCCGCAATAAAATACAACATATTATTTCTCCTCTCTGAGCTATTAAAATCCGCATTTCTTGGTATTAACTATTTCCCGCAAATTCTCCAAATAATTCTTCGCGTTTCTTTATTGCAAATAAACAAGCTTCGTCAAACTGATCGGCAGGAAACACCCATCTGAATCTTTCTCCTTCTTTCATCATCTGTACCCAATAACTATCTTCGTCTTCTATGTAACAAACATTTCTAACTCCTGTATTATTATTTATATTTGCTCCTTTTCTATTGGCTGAATTTTTACCACTTTCAGTTTTTCTTAGATTATATTTTCTATTATCTAAAGTATCATGATATTCATGATCAACTTCTATTTCTGGATCAGTTACATCCATAACAACCCTATGTAAACTTACTGTACTTGGTTTTTGTTTATAAGCAGTTGCTTTTGCGTAATATGCCTTACTGTAAATATCCCATACCCCATGCCATATAAGATTAGTTTTTAATACTTTTTCTAAGTCCTCCGTATCTATTAATGTTTCTAATAATTTCCCTGTTCTCATTGGCATAAAAATGACTGTTGTATCACCTCTTATTTCATATTTATTCAATTCCCTAACTCTTGGTTTATATGTATTTATATCATTAACTACCTCATTTAAATATTCTTCGCTAACATTAAATCTCTCTGCCAATACTTTTAAACGAGATTTTGGAACTCTATTGTTCTTAAACCAGTCATAAAATATACCCTTACTAAAATTCATTTCTTTTTCTAAATCACAAATTCTTATATTTTGCTTAATGATTAAATCCTGTAGTCCTATCAATTATTATATTTCCTTTCTTATGATTCGAATCATATCTGTATTTCATACCAACGCTATTTGCAGTCCACATATTTGACATTCTCCCCATTCGTGGTATGTTGCTTCATGCCATCCCTCTACATCATAATCATCAATACGTTTCTCAAAAGCTGAATCTCCGTTCTCATAACAGTGCTTACAATTATCTAAAAATTCGTTTATCTCTTTTTGATGCTTTTTCCTTAAATCATATATCGTAAATATATCAATCACTTCCTTTCCATCCAAACAAAATATCGCTAAAGGCTCATAAATACATTTTTATCATAATGGTTTTCTATTGCATTTTTATACCATAAGACTTCTTCCAAGCTAATCGGTTTAAAGTTATGGCAATCCGTTCCTACGTTAAGTCCAAATTTTTTAACCATACAAAGTTTATGTATATGTCCAAATAAATTAAAGTAATTTCTTTTACAATCCTCTGGTCTGTGTGTAAGATTAATGTTCTCTCCGTAGATAGGAAGTACCAAAGAAGTGATTATCTCTTCAAATCCATAATCATCAATTAACTTACACGACAAATTATATTGACCTCCTGCATGAATGGAATCATCTTGTTCATAATTGCCCCATATTAAAATTACTTTTCCATTTAATTTTTGTAATATAGGATAATTACCAAAATCACCTAAATGATATACAACATCATTTCTTTTGACTACACTATTCCAATTTTCTATTAATGCGTTATCCATCTCTGAGACACTTTTGAATGGTCTACGAGAAAATTCCAATGTCCTCTCGCTTCCAAAATGGGTGTCTGCTGTAAAATATATCATATTCTCTCCTTTCTTAACCAAACCAAATTGTCATTTGTTTGGTTTCACCTTACCGTTTTGTCACACAAGATATATTTTTTATAACATCTAAAACATATAGTCAAATCAAATTCGTTAGGATAAATCTCTTTTATGTAATCACACGATATACAATAATCAGTCTTTATATTATCTTTTATGTCAAAGTCCCTAACACCATCTTCCATATTTAATTCCTCCATTTTATTTATTATTTTATGTATTCATTTAATCAATCTATACAATGGATATAATTGATTTTGCTTCGCTACTGGCAGCTTAAAGAATTGCATTTCCCACCTTTGTAACGTATTAAATAACTTCTCTGCTTTATCTATTGGGATCTTTCCAGTATCATATTCATTTACTATTTTATCCACATAATAAGGGAATACATATTGCCCTGTATCATTATCCATTTTTATATCACCTCAAACTGAACATTTTCATACCCTAATTTCAAAATTAAGTCCTTCAAATTACTTTCTAGATTAGCTAACGCTTGTTCAAATAATTTACTATTCGAGCCGATTTCATTAGCACAATTCTGTTGTGATTGATTTATTAGTGTCTGCACATCAGACGGTTTAAATTGAGAAACAAAAATCATGTTTTTACCGTCAATTATTTTACTTGAAGAATCTAATTCAATATACATAAGTTGTAAATATGCTTTTGGTATTTGTATGGTAATTGTCTTATTTGATATACTTCTTATTTTTATGTATTGTAAATCCATACCAATCGCAAAATTATAAGTAAAATCTAATGTAATTTCTCTGAGCGTTAAATGACCAAATAAGGCTTCATTTTTAATGTTTGAGGAATACTTATAGGAGCTTTGTAATGTCGTTAATTTGCCCACTTTATGTATCTCTCCGAGGACATATTGAGGCGATTGTAATTTCTCCAGTTGCTTTACTCTATCAATATTTTCTTGATCTGTTCTTAATTGTGTTTGTTGTTCTGGTGTAATTGTTTGTGCTGACGAACCAGGTAATTTATGATAAATATTTACCGCAACTATGGCAACAATTAAGAAGATAAGGAATCTCTTCATGTTTTATCCTCCTAATATTTTATTATTGTTTTATTTGTCCACTGCGTAATCTTTATACATATATTGTAATTCGTGTAATGTAAAATCAGATAAAAAATCAGAAAGTTCAGGGTGTTTTAACATACAGTCAGCATCACATAGCATTGATATTATTGAATCAGTGTCTCTCATATTGATTCCTCCTTCCTCAATTCATAAGAAACATATCTTTCGTGGTATCTTAACTCTTTATTTGATGCCTAATAATTACGACTGTAATAATCCAATTTAATATCGGAATAAGGCTTAATACTACCACTTGATAATATCTTAGTTTACCTTCATTGTAAGTTTTATCTGTTTTATTTTTGTCCTCAATTTTGAGTATCGTAAAAAACATAAATGATATAAATAGTGGCAAAGTATACAATACAAAGAATAAATTATTATCCATATGGTATCCTCCTTTCCCCATCGAATCTAAATTCTAAATGGTTATCCACAAAAAAGTTCCAATACAATACGTGACTAGCACAAACCCAAATATAACCATCAAGGATGCTATAATATACCCAATTACTAATGAAATCTTTTCGAATAAAGATACTTCATCAAAACGTATTTCTCCACTTTGATCCGCAAGTACAACACATATACAGAAGATAAAATATAAAACTAAAATTCCTAATAATATCTTTAATGCAATTATCACATTTGCCTCCTTTCCAAACAATCTCTGATTCTAAACTACTTCACAATACTCAAACTAGGCGGATCTGTCTGTAGAGTATTATCATCCTCATATGTATCCTCTTTGTTGGGCATATACTCTTTATATGGATTTTCATCAGGCCAATTCCATATCCCTGTCAATTTCCACTCATCAAATAATCTCTGGTGTAACTCATGATCTGTATCATATGTTGATTCATAACAAGGTAGATTACTCATAAATCCTGTGGGAACAATTTTAAAAGTTTTTATAATATTTGTAATACATGTTTCACACAAATCCGATCCAACATTTTCACTATATCCTAAAGATGAATTAAAAGGGTGAATATTTTCGTCATAAGGACTATATGGTTCTCCACATCTATTACAAATAGTACCTCTTGGTATACTAACAGTTACGGTTTGTTCAACATTCTCAGAAATTCTCATTTTCTTCACGCTCTCTTTCACTTTAGTTATATTTTGTATATATTACTTGTATGGTTATATTTTTCACACCACATCCTTAAATTATTATATCATTGTGTATGGACAAAACTTTGTTGATCATTTATTTATTTAGTTTATTATATTCGTTTTATGTATCAGTGAAAGGCTCCAGCTTCCATCCTATGAGAATAAATTATCATATTTCTTTCATCAACTACTTCTAGAATTCTATAATTCTTCCTCTCAAATTCTGTTACAATTTTAATCCTTTCCTTGTCTGTATTATAAAATTCTGTTTTACACACATCATTAATATAAATATTGTTTGCAGGTCTCCTAACCATTGCTTACATCTCCTTATTTATTATTTTCTATTTATATTATGCTAGTTTGGCAGAATTGTTACCATAGCCGTAGTTTTTCCAAAATCAACACATTCTTTGCTAGGCTTATTACTGAAAAAATCGCCCAAAAATAAATCAATTTTACTGCCTTTTATAGCAGAGCCATTATCACGCGAGATGTAAATTCCGTCATATTTTTTATAAACATCATCTTCAAAATTTAATGCCACCCTTGTGCCAATGGGTATTACTCTTGGATCGCTAGATATTGTTCTGGCCGTTCTCCATGTTTGACCTCTTAAATTTGTGCCATCTGTCGTAATCCCAAATTGAGGACTACTTCTTGATTTTCCGCACGATTGGATAGATAAATCATAACTTGTAACTATGAACAATGTTGAATTATTATTTTCTTCTTTTTTTGATTCTGAAGCTACTTCCTTGACTATGTATAATTTTCTGAACTCTTTTAAAATATTACTATCGGTCTCAATACTAATTGTCCCAAACTCTCCGATGTCCTTTCTTTTATCCGCAATAACATTATTATTCATACTACTCATGAGAAGAATAGCACTAAATAAAATATACATCTTCTTTTTATGCTTTAGTGTTGATTTTCTCATTTATTAACTCACTTTCTATACTTATATTATAATTTATTATTTTACATTTGTATATAGTTAAGGAAAAATATTCCTATCACAAATGTTGTTTACAAAGCATAATAGCCACCTCCAGACTATCTTTGAATATTTCTCTAGACTTATCATTCATTAGCTGTCCATTTATCTTTACACCATCTTTGCTGGTCATAGAGATTAGTTTATTGATTATTACTTCCACATCATTGTCATCTAAATCAATATTATCTATGGTCTCTCGATTATTCTCAATATCTTCATCATTTGTAACTAACTGATTAATCGTCAAGCCTAAATAGTCACTCAGCTTCACTAAGTTGTCTAAATCATTGACCTGTTGAATTTTTTCTCGTTTTGAAATGTCATTTAACCAGTTGCCACTTACTCCAGCAGCTTTGCCGAAATCTTGGAAATTTTTGTGACCTAAAATTTCTTTATATCTGATTATCTTTTCACCAACATTCATTATCTTACCTCCTTACTGCCATTTACAATGTTGTGTGACATAAGTAAATCCATCATTTTTCCTTGATATTTTACTAAATGCAAAAGTACCTTGTTTTGTGCTGAATACTAATACATCCTTATCAATCCATGCCTGAATATCTTTTTCAATTGGATTGAGTACCCACTCTTCACTGTTTGACATAATTTCATTTAGATACTCAATACCTCTATCAATACATTTTAATAATCTCAAGTAAGTCTTTTTGGAAATTAAGTCACTTAAAACATTTATACTCTCTATTTCAATGATTTCTTTTAATAATTTCAATTGAACATCTAAACAAGATAATTCCTTACCTACATATCCTCGCTTGTTCATTTCTAATTTGAAATCAGAAAGTAAATTATACTTATGCCATAACCTAGCTAAAGTATTCTGCAAAACAATCACTTCCCGATATACATATTAATTAAATCTTGTGTTTTATACCAGTATTTTTCACCATCATCACCATAAGCAAATATTTCATTAATACTAATATAGTCGTCTTTAGTTAATTCCCCCTTTTCATCTTTTAACTTCTTAGCATAGTCAATGATAGACGAAAAATAAAGCGAGGAAATTGTGATATACGGTTTCTCAATCCATTTCTTAATCCGTGACATTCTGCCTTCAAAGAATTGATGATTAACTTTTCCAGATTTGTTTTTGCCTGGGACTCTAAACACATATTCTGTTTCGTTAATCTGAAATCCCTTTTCGGTTTTATCATATTCTCCAAATTCATTCTTTCCCTTTTGCAAACCATTGTTAAAGTAGTAAAATCCCTTGTTGATAGTTTTTTTAATCAAATCTAAAGTATAATCATCAACTTCAATATGTCTATCTTGACCATCGTTATCAATCAGATGTAAAACTTTATCATCCCAGTTGACATCTTTCACCTTTAGGTTTGTTAAATCTTCTAAGGTATTTTCTTTTTCGGTTCTGCCCCTAAGACCCCAACTCAGAAGTTCTAGAATTAGTTGATCTTGTTCATTGATCAGCAGTTCCTCTAATTCTCTAACTACTGATTTTGGAGTATAGGCATTTTCCATTGCTTGAAAGTTGACATATTTCTCATAATCTTTCGTTAGTATCGCACTAAATCTATTTTCATAATGTTTCACAATATTCTTAGGCGCGATACAGAAGTCAACATATTTTTTTAAAGGAGTTAGATTGGACTTAAAAGCTCCTGCACTTCTATTTTTAAATTTAACTAATAATAATTCGTCTCGTTCTTCAATGTTGAAATTGTAAATACTTTTCCCAATTGTTTGCTCAAATTCATCGGCTAATTTCAGAACATAAGAATAAAATATTCTAGTTGATTTCTTTAAAGTATCTAAAAATTCTTTCTTTACTTGAGCGTCAACTTCAAACAACACCTCTTCCGTTTGCAACCCATTATTTTTTGTTCTAGGCATTATAAAACACCCTTTCCATTCATAATTAATTAGACCAAATCTCTGAAGAACTTATAGAGAATATTCCTAGTAGATTTTTTCATATCATTGTCTAGTATACCATTATCTTTCCAAAAAGGATTATTTAAAGAAAAATCAATATTGTTTAATATTTGTTCAACCTTGTCTTCCCAATCCTTATCACCAAATAGTTTTTCTGATAAAGCAACATATCCTGCGAACATATTTTTATGGTTGATATAGGAAGTCTTTTTCGTTTCCTCTGGATTAACAATAAATTCATTTACTCTTAACCCGATGATGTAATCCATAATATTTGCAATGTGCTTCGCGATTGGTTTAGCTTGGAGTCTATTAGTTAATTTATCTTTATAAACTTCTTCTATAGCAACAACTAAAGTTGACTTCTTGGCTAATCCACCATATTCTAATTCTTTATCATTATCTTTAATTTTAGTTCCGAATTCACTATTAGTATCCTTTATTGTATCAACCACCACATTGCCAAGACTGGAGGTATCCATATTTTTAACATGTTCTTGTTTCATTTTCTGTTGTTTATTAATTTCCACCATATATCTCTGTGCCTGTATTTCACTATAATTGATGACAACAAACAGCCAATTGAAATCTAAATCAGGATTAGATTCTATTGCTAAACTTGTTCCTACCTTACGATGTTGACCATCGACAAGATTTTTTGTACCTGAAATAACTTTTAAATCGCCTGTTTTTTCATTGTAGGATATTTTGTCTTCACCATCTTTAAGGACATTTACTACTAGGGTAGTAGGAAATTGTTCACCTGAAAGTAATCCATCTACAATTTCTTTTACATTTGTTTTGTTTAAATGAATTCTTTTCAGACCATAAACATCAAAAACTGGATCACGTTGAGTCTTAAAATTATAGACAAATTCATTTCCTGCGTCAAGTTCAGCTAAATACTTTGCACTTATAGTTCCAGAATAAAATCCTGGTGCAACTTGATTCATTTTAGGGAAAATAATTTCTTCATTAGCCTCTGTTTTCTTTTCGAGTTTATAATCACTTAGATTTTGAACTTCAATTTTTGTAAAATATTCTTTTGGATCGACGCTTAAACCTTCTGCTATTTCTCCTAAAGGCTCACCATTATTATCTTCTTTAAATGTTAATGCATTAAACATACCAACGGTAAAAACAAATAATAAAATCAAATCCTTGCTTTCATCAATATTTAATGTGGACAATTCCATTCTTTCATTTAAAATATTAATTGCGTGACTACCTTTCATATTTCTTTTTGTAAATTCGTTTACAATTATTTCTCTGATTTTACTATTTAAAGAATATTTTTTTATGAGAATGTTCAATTTTTGAATAAGTTGAATTGAATTATCTTTATACATATTATCGCCCCTTCGTATCAATATAATTTATATTCACTATAACATATTATAATCCAAGAAGCAATATTTATACATATAAAGACATTTCTAATTTATTTTACGTTTTATAGTTGATGAAAATACAAATGGGTAAGCCACCCAGTAAATATTATGCTATACCAAGTTGCTTATCCATTTATTATAAATTCTAAATTGCTTCGCTAAGCGGCATTCTCACGATTTCACTTTCTTTTGTAACTAAGTATTTCTTCCGTAATTGTGAATACTCTTTTTGTAACTTTTTGCCTTCTCTAATTATATTATCTATATTGTCGCATTTTTCAATGTGAAATTGATCATTGAATCTTGCCATATTTTTCTGAGCATTTAATTTTACTAAGGCCTTTTCGGCTGATTCTTTACTGATATAGCATCTACATTCAAGATAATATATTTCTGAAGCTATGTATTGGTAAGTATTTTGGTTGATTTTTCGTATGCTATTTCTGTTTACAAAATTTCCTTCTTGGTTTTTAATTACCCATCGTTGCTGCTCTATGATGTTGTTGTTCATATCTCATTTCTCCTTCTAAAGTTTTAATAATATGATTCGCGATAGATAACATATGATTTCCGGCCCCTCCCTTATATTTATTATTGTACTACGAACATTTGTTCGGGACAAGCAAAACAATAACAATAATTGTTACATTATGTTCGTTTTTTCGACATTTTTCATTTATTATATTATGTTTGTATTATGATAACATTATTTATCTATTTTAGCAAATTTGATATAGGTCTAAAGACCTAAATTATGTGAATTTAGTGTGATTATATTATGATTTATAACGATGGTCATTATAATTATCTGTATTATTAATGTGTATAACGACCATCTTTATTTTACATTTCAAGCAAAAGCTAATTCCCTTGGTTGATCTACATGATGACGATCATTATTATTTTGATAGCGGTTAATATAAGATTGTTCTGCTCTATTGGTGCAGTCATTTAATTTATCTAAAAACCTATCAATAATAGATTCATTTGCTCTTGTGTTAACTATACCAGTCTGCTTCATAATTGCTATCTCGACTTTTCTCATAATATCCTCTGGAGCTTCGCAAAGCACTTGGATAAACCCATCTACCATTAACCGACTTTTCGAAACGACTCTCATTTGCTCTATTAGAATTTCAGACTCATAAGCTAGTCCACAATCCTGCCCAATTCTAATATGCGTTGGTTGATTATTTTTCCCTAGTCTACTAGACAAAGGAGCAACCATTGTGATGCCAGCATGTAAATTTCCTACATTATTGGAAATTATCAGCGAAGGTCGAACTCCTCCTTGCTCGCTATCTATGACATTTCCATAATTACAGAGGCATATCCATCCTCTTAATACTCTAATGCTCCTTAAATCAATTCCCGTATCATTTAAGCTATATCCACAAGCGATTCTTAAATCATCAAAAGATACTCTGAATTCTGATCCTAGCGCAATCTTCTTAAGAAGTCCAACATCTGGGTATGTAGATTTTTCGTGAATAATACTAGCAATAGATTTAGCTGAATTAGGAATTCCACACCGATCTGCAAACTCTGGAATAGTGTTGTGTCCAATTGCAATTCTTACTAAAGTTGCCAGTTTCTTTAAGTCTTTCTCTTGATTTGTCCTTGTTTTTTCAATATTTTTTGTTGCTAACATTTAACATATCCACTCCTTCAATAATAATATATAAATAATTATTTCCAATCTTTACTTTATTATCATATTATATTATCGATTCAGATATGTCAATAGTTTTCAAATTATTTTTTGTTTAAAGGGAGAGGTATTAAATACTCTCTCCCTTTCTTAATAAGATATGTACAATTACGCGATACAATCTGGAGTTTTTGGTTGATGCCAGATAATGAAAGAAGACATTACTGCTGCAACTGCTGCCAAAACGACAAAACCAATTACAATACTTTTAGCAATTTTGTTCATATTATTCTAGACCTCCTTCCTAAGTTAAATTTGAATGAACAGATTAATCATTTCTGATAGTCTGCTTTTCACTATTAATAACTGTAATAATATTATTTATTGAAGAATACACCATAATAATTAAAAGAGCAGGCACAACAAATGTAATACCAATGATTATAAATAATTGCTCATAAATACTATTTACGTTTTCTAATATATTATTATAGACTATTAATTTAATAAAATATGATTCTATGACGAGTAATCCAAGAACCAAACTTGTCGATAAATACATAAAATATTTATTCTTAAATAAATAATCCAATATATTTATTTGAAATCTATTATTCTTTTTTACAAAGATAAATACAAGGATCAATATTTGAATTACCCTAGAAGGTATTGAACACATAAGGACTAAATAAAAATCCAATTTAATCACTTGATATGTCTCATTTAATAACTTTAGAATAATAGGGAATGTAACAGTTTCAATCACAAAACATCCCAATAGGCTTACAATTAAATAAATTAAAGCTTTTTGTTTTAATTTTGGATAATCAAATATTTCACGTTTTTTTAAAATATGTACCAATAATATGTATAATATAGTAAAAGATACAACTCTATTTATTAATGGTGAAGTTTTTACTACATAATTTAATGTGTCATATAAGATTGCTGGCGGTACAGATATTAATAAAATAGATTTTAAGTTATCTTTGATATTGTACAAATCAAGCATATCATTTCTTTTCATAAACCATAATGTTATAATAACCATAAATGTAAATTCGGGAATTGTGATACATGCACTACTTAATGATCCCTGCCAAATTCCTTCCATAACCATCGTCCTCCAATATTTATTTCCTAACATTAGGATACAACTATTGGACTTAATTGTCAATAATTATTTTATGTTTATTACATTTTTTAATTGAATAATATATTATCAACACAACAAAAATTCTTGTAATTATATCACCCAAGCTCATCACTGTAAAAAAACAGTCGTATATATCAGTTAAAAATATTACGTTTGTATCATGGTTCCCGAATACGTGATAGTCTTTATATTGTAGCATCTTATCAAACATATTTATCTTTGAATATCCTGTGCTAAAGCTAACACTTGAAAATACAGGCATCTTGAAATTATTAAAATCAACAGCTATTTTATTTAAAACTGATCCTATAGCAATACATATTACTCCTATAGTCACTGGCGAGGTAATAGTAGTTAACAAAGGAAATTTATCTGATTTAAATTTAGAAAATACCGATACATCAAACAAATCATATTTCCATGCCAAAATTATATAAAATAATATTGAAGATGTTTTTATATAGTTTCCATATGCAATAAACCAATATTGACCCTGAATCATTAAATATATGATATAAATATGAAATAAACAAGTTGCCACTATTGGGTAAATGCTCCAATGCTTAAATAGATTAAATATCTCATGCCATTTATAACCCTTCCAACGTGCAAAAACGAGTGCAAAAATAACTGTTTCTGTCATATTATTTCCTTTCTCCATCAATCCATTTGAATAATCTCGTCCCTATTGGGGTGATTGTGAACATTTCGAGTAATACTCCTGTAAATATACTGACGCTAATTATATATTGTTTGGTGAATAATATTGCCATCATACTTATGATAAAACTAATGATAATAAATCCTATCGTTCTGTGTTTCATCTTATTGCCATTATCGCAGTCTTTGTCTGATTTATCTGATCTTTCTTGGGGAGCGTGTTTATAGGCTACAATTATACTCCATATACATCCTAATAACAGTCCAAGAGCTAATGTTGAAGTATTAATATGTATTCGACTAACCATATATCCCAACGTCAAGAAGAACCCGATCATAACCGCAAAGCACTTATTAAAGGTACTCATATGGACACCTCCAGCTAATCCTCTGAGAGATGAGAAGACACTCATAATAAAAAATGTAGCAATAAATATATTTAGAAAATACGCAATGGTTAACACAATGGCGCACTTAATCAGTTCGCTCCATGCCAAAGTAATTCCGTTTTGCGCCAGTTCTCTAACCTTATATTTGGTTATTTTTACTTCCTTTTTTCTAAACTTCCATATCCACCTCTCGACTTTCTCGAAGTCGTTTAGATCAAATATATCAATTATTTTATCAACCTTGAATAATTTAAAAGTTCCTCTAGATAGCGATGTAATTATATCCATATTTAATTATTTTATCTCTCCTTTATGCATAAGCTTTATTATTATTTCCAACTTGTATTAACCCAAATTGTATAGCGATCCCTTGGTCGATTCTTCTAAGGGTATCTTCATCACATGAACCAACTTTTTCTTCAAAAACATCTACAGTAACCAACATCGTTTGCTCACAGAGGGCAACACTATCCCTTAGAAGACCGCAATTTTTATTTACATCAATGTGAGTAGGTAACTTCGATTTAGTGTTTACAGAAGTTAGTGGGCAGATATGCAGTACTCCAGAATATTTATTAGCTAAATTATTCGAAATTAGCACAGCAGGACGCTTGAAGTTTTGAATAGACCCATTACTATTTGGAAGATTGACTATATAAATATCTCCACGATTCAATTGTTGTTGCATAACTATCACCTTACCTTTATTTATTACCTTAGTGATAGTTATTCCACATATGCTTGATTTTATTCATTTATTACTAATTTAATTATTTTATTTTTATAAAACCACACCAAAAGTTCATTTGCAATGGATTAAAACAGCTCTTCTAAATGCTTTTAAACGAAAACAAATCAAACTTTCTGAAATATTTCCCATAAGGCAAGAAACACCAATAAACAACTTTGATCTTATCTCCCTTGTCATCATAATAAAAATACTTCCAAAATCCTAATGCGGAATAAATCTTTTGCCACTTTGTTTTTACTGATGGTGTAACTGTAGTGTATAAATCATATTTTCTCATAATTTACTTCTCCTCCGTTCAAATAACTCATTTATGTGCTAATTATATCTCTCCATTAATTCTTCCATATATTCTTTTACTCCTAAGTAAATCCTATGTTGTGATTCAAACTGTATTATTCTACTGAAGTCACTTTCTTGTTTAGATTCTTCATAAGATTTTTTATTTGATTTTTCTAAATAACATATATGACCATAAAGAACATCCCACTTATCTCTCATATTTTCAACTCCTTCCAAATTTGCAATTGATCTGGATTACCCTTTTACAACCACAACAGTTTTTAGTTTCTTAATGGGTGTAATCAAATCAAGTTGATTTTCAATAACGGTATCAACGTCTTTATATGCCCATATGCACTCTTCGGTAACATTTCCTTTACCATTCTTACCTAAAATAACACCCTTATTTTTTAGGTCTAACATAGTTGCTTCTACTGAGAATTGCCGTGTGGATTCCTTCCTGCCCATCCTGCGACCAGCACCATGAGAACAAGAGTCAAAAGACATAGGATTTCCTAAACCTGATACGATATAAGAAGAAGAACCCATTGCTCCAGGAATAATACCAAGCTGACCTTCTCTAACTTTGATAGCACCTTTACGATGTACCCATACGTTTTGACCAAAATGATTCTCAATTGCAACATAATTATGATGTACATTAAGTGGCATAGTGAAGACAGCAGAAGGTACTTTCTTTTCTAATATACTTATAATTACATGTAACATCTGAGACCGACTCTCTCTGGCAAAATCTAAGGCAAGATTCATCCACTCAATATACGCTTTTCCCTCATCAGAATTGGCGGGTAAAAATGCAAGATCAATATCAGATTTAACCTCGGAGAACCATTTAGTATTAAGGTCTTTAGCTATATTATTGAAATATTTTGCTATTTGCAATCCCAAATTACGGCTTCCACTATGCAACATAATACTCAAAAAACCATCTTCATCTTCTTGTATCTCAATAAAGTGATTGCCTCCACCTAAAGTACCAATAGATGTATAAGCTTTGTCTATTTCAGGAATAAGCTCTTGACCATAATTTAAAGCTTCAACCCTATAAGTGGCAACATCTAAGACTTCAGATGTTTGTCGTTTTTGATGATGATTAAATCCAACTGGTATATTTCTCATAATATTACCAACTAAATTTTGATAATCATCTTTTGTTAGAATATCTTTATGAATATTAGTGGAAACATAAGCCATACCACATCCGATATCCACACCAACACCATTAGGTATAATAACGTCCTTTGTCGCCAGAACAGTACCAATTGGCATTCCATAACCTTGATGTGCATCAGGCATCATAGCAATGTGTTTAAATGCAAAGGGTAAATTGGCTAGGTTTTTAGCTTGGTCTAAAGCTCCCTCCTCAAGATCATCTAACCACATCTTAATAGGAATTTTTGTATCTTCCGTATACACTTTCATTATTTATAACCTCTTTCTTTTAAAACTCTTCCAAACCGACATTCTAAAGCCTTTTACATTACCACCCAAGCAGGAATCTTAGCACTTGAAGTAACCTCTCCAGACTTGCATCCACACTTCTTACAAGGGATATTAGGAATTACATTCTGATGGAAATTGCTATCATCATAGCAACTAATATTCTTTTCTACATGACCACAAGTTTCACATTCCATATCTGCCCAAAAATCTCTCCTATGATGATCATATTCTTTTATAATTTTCATTTGTCTATTCCTTCTTTCTTAAATTTAATCCAACCAATACAATAATTGCTCGTGTTTTATTTTTGTTTCATACAATTAAATCCTTCATCAAAACCCTTAACTTGAGCATCGGCAATCAATTCTCTTAACCAAATCGCAGAAATATGTACAGGAAGATCATCTGCAAGAGATTCTAAATAATTATCTTCATCAGGAAAATATGTAAAATATTCTTCCTTCTCATTTGAATTGTGAATAGCTTGACGCAACAAGGTATTTTTATGAGCCAGCTCCTTGCATCTTTCGGCAACCAAATTTAGTTTATATTCGGCTTCATTATCATCCCAATTACGTCCATGTTGGATTTGTTTTAATGTCTCATATTTGTTTTTATATTCAGATATCTGTTTACGTAGATCATCTATTTTAGATTGATCATATAACATCTTATTTTCCTCCTAACTTAGCTTGAAATATTTGTTTCATTTGTCTACCATAAAATGGTTTTATTTAGTGTCGCTTTTCTATTTGCATCTCTTTCCACTTTCTCTACCAACTCAGGATTTTCAAACCTATTGCCAATAATCTGAACATATTCACTTTCACCCATATAGAAACAATCGTTAATTATATCTTTAATGATAATAATTGATCAAATTCCCAATAGCCTTGACAGTATTCTCCACCCCAACATCGAACAATATCACCTTCATAGATTTCTTTGTTGTCTGGAGTACTGGAAATTCGTTCTCTAAGTCCTATGAATTGCATTAATTCTACTTCTTCATTGACCACTAAAAAATTATTATGTTCTCTTATTGTGCTTGCTTTATAATCAGTATCATTGAAATATAGTGTGCTGACTGGAAACATCTTTTTATTTCGTCTATCCCATGCTCTAAATTTATATTCTTCCATATGTATTTATCTCCTTTTTAAATTCCCACGAATCTATTATTTGTTTTGGTCAAATATTAATAATATCCTGATAGATCAACCTATGCTTATCATCAACCCATCTATCCTCATGATAATGACCAAAATACCATTGCTTATAATCTAATTTCTCTTCTAAGACCTCAAAATACTTGTTAATTGATGTTAAACTCTTTACCCATAGTCCTGCCATTATCTTCTCAAAAATACTCTGAGAACAGTCATGTGAAATTACTAGATTAACCTTCCAGTTATGCTTCTCTAAATTCTCTAATCCTTCTTCATATTCTTTATGAGATGGCAACTCTCTTCTCCACCAATCTTTACCTTCGATTCTATTTCCTTTATCAATAGAATCTGCTCCACCAAAAGTAAATATCTTCTTACTATCAATATTAAAGACCTGACCACGCATAAGATGGATTACATTGTCTTTTATAAAATGAACTTTACCACCATTCCACTGTGATATTGGCATAGCATCTAACATTGAATGGTTCTCATGATTTCCGTCCACAAACAAGGTCACATAGTTTTTCCTATTTAACCAATTCAACCAATATTGATCTTCCTTATCTCCGTTCCACACTAATCCAAAATCACCAGTCACAATAACATAGTCTTCTTTGGTTAATTCACTTTGTATTGGGAAGTTCTTTATATTAAATCTTGACATATCCCTTGCGCCATGAGTATCACCTGTAATAAATATCATGTTTCTCTCCTTTCTACCCCGATCTTATAAATCTGTTTTTACATTAAGACTGTCACAATTTAGGGAATTATGTATTGAAAATGGTGATTCTTTCATTTAAATTACTATTTTATTATTGGAATTTATTATTTTATGTTTGTATGTATTGGTAAATGTTAATAATATAGTTTAATATCATTATTTATATTACGTTTAATTAATTGGTTTAGATTTAATTGTTGTGATTAAACTATAATAAATGAGTATTTGGATTACTTTCTTCCATATTCGTTTGTCTCTACAAATCTTCCACAAATTATACACTGATCCCAACCTGAATGAAATGGACTTCCTGCAAGTATTAGTGTGCTGTTTCCCTCACCGTCTATGTGTCCACATTGATTAATAAGTATCTGTATTTGCCTATTGAATTTCTCATTTACAACATTAATTTCTCTTTCTCTATCTTGTTCAACTTTATTTATTGCTTCTAGCAACGTACTTTTCAATAATATTCCTCCTTAAATCACTCGAAATCAAAGATTGGTTATATTAGAATCCCGACTGAGTAGTAAAGAAATTAATATTTCCTCTGCCGATTACCTGAACCTCTTGATCTTCTACAATAACACCTTCATAATCTTCATCTTCATACTTAACATCAACTACTTCTATTTCTATATCACCATCAAAATCCTTAATTAAAGTTGTAGTAAATGGTTTTTTGATATGATAATCAAAATCTGGATTATAAGCTAAAACTTCATCTAAAAGAAATACGCTTACAAGTCCTGCATCAGCACAGAACCCTCCAATAGGTTCATCAGTATCCTTATTAACTGTAGTACACGACCAATCGCCATAAATAGTGTCACTTGTCAGATATGTCTTGATTCCCAACACTTCCATGTTCTCTCCATAATTACATGCATTCCAATCATCTTCTGTAATTGGTGTAGTCCCATGATGCTTCGCCCTCATAATATAACATGGATCTGTGATAATAATATCTCCCTTAAATTTCATAATAATCTTCCTTCTTTCTTTTTATAATTTTTATTAAATTCTTTTATCTAAGCCATCTTCATACAATGGAAACACATAATCTGTAACACCTGTCTCCCATTTATAATCAGATTCTTTTTTCCAAATTTCATATATACATTTTCTGCAAATTGTATGACCACTAAGCCAGTGCATCATACCATAATATTCTGGTTGTTTGCAGTCTCTACAAACAACAATCTCTTTCATTTCATCCATATGTATTCACACTCCTTTTCAATCTTAGTTCATCAACCATCAAATTTACAAGCATCTTCATAATTTTCACATTGCAATCCATCTTCGTCTTCATCTTCATTTAACGAAAGGATAATAGTTTTTTCACTCTGACATTCACCAGACCCACTTAAAGTTAAACCTTTTCTTATTTCAATTTGAATTTTCTCAGTTACAACAAAAGAATTATATTTACAGTTTATCCATGCACATATTATTTTTTGCATATTTATTCTCCTTTCTACTTGGCTTAAAACTAGATTTTCATAGCACCCTTATCCCATCCCATTAAATATATTGGTGAAACATCCAATGCTTGAGCTAGAATTTCAAGTCTATAAACACTCAAATTCCTAATAAATCCAGTCTCATATCGTTGCAAAGTAGATTTACTCATGCCAGTCTTTTCAGCAAGTTCCTGATAAGATAAATTTAAAGCTAATCGTCTTTCTTTAATGCGATTAATTATTTCGTTTTCGTTCATATATAACTCCTTCAGATTACTTTTTAGCATATAGTAATACAATGATCTATATTATTAATCAATACTCTACTTGTTCCTATACCACCTAAACACGCTTCGTCGTTTTCTAATTGTTTTCTGTATAACATTGTAAGCAGTTCTTCGTCACAAATTAATGGCACTACATTATAATCCTTGCTAAGTATTTTTAACTTCTCAATAAACTCTTGCATTTTTAATCTTCCTTTCAAAATCCCAATAGAACCACACATTTATGCTACGATTTTAATTCCTTTTTGATTTAAATTCTTAATACATTCATATCTATAGCTAACATTGTGTTCATTATATCCACTACGAGAACAGATAAGGGAGTCTACTAATATTTTATTAACTGTTTCTTGGTTATGCCTTTTACTTAAAGCGTTAATAATTAATTCCCTTTTCGGTTTATAACTTCTATTCACCATCTCATCTGCAACTAACTGTGCAAAATTTACAAGATAATATTCTGGATATTCAAATACATAATTAACTATACTATGTTTCTTACCCCATCCATTACCTAAAAGTGCTATACATTCTCGCCATTGACCTAGAAGTTGTTGACGAGGTAATTGTTTAAGTAGATCAACGTGCCAAAGTCTCAATTTTAAATCACCTTCCAATTCAAAGAAT
>Ga0172378_10000513_pt1 | contig 34071 bp, 41 predicted proteins | sample GrowelOW332metaG_FD_119755 | JGI IMG/M metagenome (GOLD analysis project Ga0172378, IMG submission 119755) | Groundwater microbial communities from an aquifer near a municipal landfill in Southern Ontario, Canada - Pumphouse #3_1 metaG | ecosystem: Environmental > Aquatic > Deep subsurface >...
GCGGTAAAATGAATTTGTCCGGGCCGGGCTCGCCGCAGGTGAGAATACGGACCGTGTGTCCCAACGCGCGGAGATTTTCAACAAAGCGGCGGGCAGAGGCTGTCGTGCCGTTGTTGAGCGCATTATGCCAAAGCAGAAGAGTTGAGAGAGTTTAAAAGGACTGTTAATACCTTGAAAGCCTTGATTTTATTGAGTTTTCGTGTCTTAAATAGGTGATTTTTTGTAATTGTTCCAAAATTCCGGTTTTTCTTGAAATTTGCGGGGTCCTTCCGATATTTGTTTTTCTCTCACGAAATTTTGAACTGGAAGAAGAAGTCTTTTGAAACGGGTTTATCTTCGTTATTAAAAGGCTTTGAATGACTTTTGATCTCGGAATTTAACTTTAATCAAGCGGAAATTTTGAGCGGAACTGTTTTGGCTGTTTCGTGAGAGAAAAACAAAAGAAATGCCCGGATTAATCCAGGCATTTCTTTTGTTCAGTTCTTTTTACTTTTGGTCAACAACTCGTATTCGTCAAGCGTCGGAACTTTGGATATCCCTTTCCCGTATGGACTAGCGCCCATCTTTTTTATACCGGTTCCAAGGCGACGGGCTTCGAGATATATCTTAAGCATATTGCCTACATCAAATGTGCCAAGAGGATCATGAAGTCTTCGCAATCCGAAATACTGAACGACTGTTCCGATTGACGTATCCGAGAATTCAAGCTCCTGCCTCTTATCGCTCACCATAGCGATCTCTCTTAAAAGCAACGGCAGAAGGAGGCGGACTTTTTCGGCGTCAATGTCCGTATCCTGAATCCCGTAATCCTTCCATCGCCGGAAAGCCGCTTTCCAGTCAGCAAGCGGAAGACCATTCTTCATCTTCCAGCCCGTCATCTCATAATAGGAAAAGAAGTCCGCTGCGCTTTTCCCGCTCTTTGAAATTTCTGTGGCATAATCGTTCACTTCTGAAAGGTCCTTCGGCCTGTTGCCGGAATTGCTTCTATTCTGCCGGCCACAGCGCTTCACAGCCATCGCGCAATAGCCGTCAGCCAGTCCATAGCAGGGACCGTTCAAAAGGTAAGTCACGCGGACCGCGACGCTCGCCCCGGTTTCCCCGCCATCATCGCCTATTTCGAAAAGAACGAGGCGATCGTTCACAGAAAAGACGCGGTCGGACTTTCTTATCTCAAAAGTTTTATCTCCGGACAGGACAGACTTGAAATACTGCGCTTTAATTTTAAGTAGATGTTCCATATTTCCTCCATAGCCTGATTTTTTAGATGCGGTTGAACTCGAATAATTTCCGGTTCTTCGGCGTGAGCTCGTCGTCCTTATAGTATGCCGACTTGCCGAACCAGGCGACAGATGTCTTGACAACGGACGCCTTCCACGGAGATGTCCCTGCAAAGACAAGCATCGCCTGGAGCAGTTCGTCCGCCGAAGTCTTGCTCATCGGATGCGCCGACTTATTGATCTTGATTCCGCGGACCTTGACGTTATCGCACGGGGTGTAGTTCGCATCGTGTATAAGCCAGCACAGCTGATGAAGCTGATTACCTATGGGGTCGATGAACGCATCGACAAGGATTCCGCCGCTACGGAAATTGGTGACGAAGCCCTTATAAAACCAGTATTCATACACCGCTTCGCCGGTCTTTATCTTGACGTAGTCGTAGTTATTGGCGATCTTGAAAAGGCGATTGCCGAGAGGGTTCAAGGACATCAGAGACGGGTCCTTTTCTTTTCCGGTCTTGTATGTGGCCATGCCGAAATCTGTAACGAGCGTGACTTCTTTGATTTTCATTTAAAGCCTCCCGGATATTTTCACTTCCGCTTTCTTTCCCCTGGAGATCGCGAGCGAGAGCAGAACTTGCACGATGATCCTTCCAAGGACTTTCGTCACTTTTTTCATTTGATTTCCTTGTCTATAATGATGATATGGCAGGACCCCCCGGATTTTTTGACGAGCCGGAGCAATTCGGTGGATGCGCTCTGCCGGATGATGCCGTAGTCCGTGTCCCTTTCGAAGCCTACGAGGACGCAGCCTTCCGTGTCCTGAGGCCTGTTTCCTCCGTGAATCCGGACGCCTTCGAATCCGGGCACATTCATTATCTGGAGCATATCTTTCCTGAAGCGCGCGGACCTCGTGATCTTGACCTCGTAGGTCCCGGCCGGAATGGCGGTCTCGCCGTAGATCTTCCGGCCAGGACGCACGGTGTCTTCGAGCGTCCAGCAGAAATGCTTGCCGTCGATGCTCAGCTGACCGAGGGTCCGGTCCCTCATCAGGATGTCTCTTTCAAGTTTGAGTTCCATAATTATCCTTAAAAGATGGAGACCTTTCCGCGGGTCTCCGTTCGCGTTACCAGGTGACGGTCAATGTGAGGACGCCCGCGGCGATCCAGTAGACCGTCTGCCTGGGATTCGCGTGCATCGCCCAGACAACCGCCGCGGCGAAGTCAAGGACGATGAGCGCGGTCGGGAATACACGGGGATCCATCAGTCCTCCTTAGCCGTCGCCGAATTGAAGTTGAGCACGAGACTTTCCCAGTCTTCTCCGGAATCGGTCTTCACTTTACGGAGGAAGTTCACGTATTGAGACGTGGTCTTGACGGTCATCGATTCCTTGAGAATGGCCATGGCCTTACGCCAATCCTTATCGTCGATGTCAAGGTGCAGCAACTTTACGAGCATCGCCGTATTGATACAGTTCTGCTTGTCAAGGTCAAAGGCCTGAGAGATGACCCTGGATAGTGTGGCATCCTTGCCATGCAAACGGGTGGCGATCCATTTGTCAAGGATTGTCTTTACAAGTTGGATCTTTTCGTCGAAGCCGATCTGGTCATTCATCCGGCGATTTATCCGGAGAGAACCGTCGAAGCTGTCGAGACAGATATTGCCTTTCCAGTTCTCCTTAGTCCTTTTGACCTTGGCGAGTTCGGCAAGGTATTCTTCGATGCCCTGCAAAATTTTGAGCTTGGCGGAGATGATGTCCTCCGCAAGTTTGCCAGCGATCTTGAAGCAGCCTTCGACCATCGCGTCACGGCGTCGGTCTATTTCCGGCACGTATTCTTCCGGAACGGCCTTGCCGCGGGCGTCGATCCAGTTACCTTGTTGATCTTTCTTAGCCATTGTTCACCTCTTGAGGTTGTTGATTGTACTGTTCGGGAGAGAGCGCTCCCATCGCGTTAATTGCCTTGATCATTGTCCTGGCGTCTACCTTGGTGATCCAGCGGATGCACCGGCAGCCTGTGAGACGGGAGCAGAAGGAATCCAGGGCGAGCGACCGCGCCTGCGACGTAGTCTGCCTTGACACCTTGGCCCACATCGCCTCGATCGCGCGGAGCTGCGCCGGAGTCGCCTTGTCCCTGGATCTGTCCGCAAGGTCGGTGAACCGCTTCGCGCCCGCCGCCACCTGGCGCGCGAGGTCCGCGATGAGAGCCCGCCTCTGATTCGGATGCAAATCCTTGCTGCTCCGGACGCCGTACCGGTCGGAAAGCATGTCCCTGTACTGCTCTTCGGATTGCCCGAGGAGCCTTGCAAGGCCATGGATCCGGCGGTAGTCAGCCGTCCTTTTGTCCGCCGGAGTCATGAATTTTCCTCCTCTTTTGCGAGGGCATTCAGTTCGTCCTCTATTTCTTGAAAATATTCTATGCCCCATATAACACTATATCCGCAGGCTTCTTGAATATGGTTATCGGAGATAATCCCCTCGCGTCTGGTGACGAGGGCCTGCATCCTGCATTCCTTTTCGAGTCTAGTCATGTCTTCTATGCCTCCAAGTCGTGAGATATTGCGCCGTGTCTTTGATGATATTGGGGGTCACCGCGCCACCGCCAGCATCTCGCTCGCCTGGGCGAGCACGTCGTTATCGAGCGAAGACAGCGCGTTCTTGCGCATGATCTCGACGCTCCAATGGACGAGATGCGAGAGCAGGCGGAAGTTGCGGCGGCACATCCTGGCGCATTCCGCGACGCATCCCGAATCGTATCCTGAAAAGCGGCTTTCGAGATACGCCTTGATGTCCCCGTCCGTGAGCAGACGCGCACGGCACGGCGCGCTCACCCGGCTGTTGAGCTGCGCGTAATGTTCCCGGTCGCCCTGTACGTTCTTCTCGAGCCGGGGCATTCCGCAAAGCGCGATTCCCACGCCCGCCTTGTCATACACCCTGCGGATGAGTTCGAGCGCACGGTACGGCAGGTGCTCCGCCTCGTCGATGATGATCATCCGGCCCGATCCGTCGAGCTTCTCGACGACCCGGACGAGCTTTTGATGCAGGCTTCCGCGGTCGTCGAGCGCAAGATGCGCGCAGAGCTCGTCGAATAAAGCCCGTGCCGTGTAGCCGTGGTCCGCCTCAATGAGGATGACGCTCGGATGGTCCTTGCTGAACGCCTTGAGCGCGGTCGTCTTGCCTACGCCCGCATCGCCCGTGAGCAATCCGACCACTTTATGCGTGAGCACGAGGCCGCAGAACTTCTGGATGGTCCCGAAGGCCGAGGTGCGGACGATGCCGCCGTCCTTGCATTTGGTCGCCGCGCGTGTCGCCTCGATCTCGAGGAAGTCGCGGACCTTGTCGGCGACGCTGCCGACGTCTCCGCCGTAGTTGCCCTTGGTGAAGTAGCTCAAGGTCGCCGAGCTGATGCCGCACGCCTTGGCTACCCGGCTCTGCGTAGTGCCAGTGCGCTCCATGTAGTCCATGAGATCGGCGATGACTTTCGAGATCGCCTGTTCCGTTTCCTGTTCCTGTGTCTGTTCCATTGTGTTGTCTCCGTTTTTGTTATTAGTGAGTCTTATCCGTTCCGGGCGAGAGGCGCGTCATCGTCGTACAGGCCCGTTAGTCTTCTGTGCTGTTTCTTTGTCTCCGCTTCCGGGATGAGCTCGATGATGCCCGGGTTCCCTATCCTGGATTCCGACTTGAGCTCGGCGGCGTCCGTGTCGTGCCTGGTGATGACCGTGCCGCCCTGCGGGACCGCTATCTCCTGCGGGCCGACAACGTTGCGCATCGCGCGGATGTAGTCCTCGGCCTGCGCCTTGTTCATGCCCGGCACGATCTCGCGGAGCAGCTTCTCCTCGTGCCGCTTGCGTGCCACGCCTTCCGCGACCTGCGCCTTGCCGATTGCGTCGTCATCCTTCACCATCGCGCCCACGGCGCTCTGGAGCGCGCATTCGCCGATGAGCTTTGTGTCCTCGGCATACGCCCAGGCGGTGCGGAGGTCTTCCGGATCGTAGCGCAGGGTGATCTCGCGGCCCTTCCAGACGGGCATCCATTCCGCCCAGAAGACGCACTCGAGCGCGGCGATCCGGAACCCGGTGCTTCCGACGCGGCCCTTGACGGTCCGGCTGGTGAGCATCGCGAGCGTCTCGCGCGACACCCTGCGCATCGGTTCGCGTTCGGCGATGAGTTCGTTCCAGAGTTCGGAGCGGCTCTTGCCGGCGTGGTTCTTGCCGTGGCAGGGAACGCCCGGGAACACTTCCCGTAGGTAGGTGTCCGCGAGCTCGCGGAACTCCGCCCAGGTCACGAAATCGCCGGACCTGAGCACGCCCTTCAGCGGCTCCGGCTTCTCGGTGACCGTGCCGCCCTTGAAGCTGTTGAAGAGCCTGTCGAAGCCGTTCTTCATCACTAAAAAGTTGCGCTCGATGATCTTGGCGCGGGCGTTGCGCACGATGGCGAAGTGCATCTTGAGACCGAGCCGGGAGGCGAGCGATTCCGCGTACTGCTCGTCCTCTATGATCTTGTGTCCGCGGCTCTGTCCGGAGAAGTCCTTGTTGCGGTATTCACGGCCGTTGTCCACGTATATGGCGTCCGGCATCCCGTATTTCTCGATGCCGTTCCTGAGCGCGCGGAGCGTGTTCTCCGTGCCCGGAGCCGAGTAGTGCAGGCTCCATCCCATGGGCAGATATGTGCGGAAGTCAATAAAGAGCGTGACGTAGCACGTCGCGGGCTTTTCCTGCCCGTCCACCCTGGCGAAGACGTCCCAGGGGCGCGTGTCGCCAACCCACACTTCTCCCGCCTTGAGGTCCGAATAGTCGCGGTCGAGGTGATATCCCTTGTTGTCGTAGTACTTCTTCTTGCCTTCGCGGGCGAAGTAGATCACGTCGGGAGAGATCTCGCTGTTGAGCCGCCGCGTGAAGGCCGACTTGCTGGGGAACTCGTCGCCCCGGCGTATCTCCCCGCGCTCGATGGCCATCCCCTGCGCTATCATCCGGGCGGAAAACACGGACAGCTTGTTAGCGGTCAGATAGGCCTGCTTGAAGTCCTCGAACCAGGCGTCCTTCACGGTGGATCCCATGACCTCGTGATAGTTCACCAGGGCGATGCGGCCGCAGTCGGCGACGAGCGAGCGCTGGCGGTAGATGCTCTGCACGCTCGTCCTCATGTCGGGATGCCCGGAATTCCAGGCCTCCGCGAAGCGTTCCAGCTCCCGGGTGCCCGTTATCCCGTCGCACTTAGATAGGATGAGCGTCCATTTGTCGTAGTTGCGCTTGGCGCGTCCGTTCGCGTGCTCGTAGGCGCGGAAAGCCGTCTCCACGTCGTCGCCGGGCTCCGCCCTGACCTCTTCGAGGTCCGGGAGGGTCCGGAGCACGTAACGGTCGCAGGCTTCCTTCGGGAGTGAACGCACGTTGATTTCGAGCACCTTGTGGCCGTGGTCCTCGCGCCAGCGGTACTCCCAGAGAGCGAGGCGGTTGCGGACGTGCCGCTCGCTAATCTCCAGGAGCTCCGCGACCTCGGCGGTGCCCACCCAGATCGGATTCATGCGCGGCCCTCCGCTTCCCATACGAACCTGGCCGCGCTTCCGTCCGCGAAATGGTCGCGGCAGAAGTGATGACCGTTGAGGTTCACGCGGGCTTCGCTGCCGCAGAGCTCGCAGCGGTGAATGACGCGGACTTCGATGCGCCCCTGTCTCGGAGGGGCCGGAATGGTGAACGTGGCTTCTTGCATATAGACTCCTTGTTATCGGTTATGCCGCGATGTAGGCGGCGGAAAGCGCGGCGATGAACGTCGAATAGGTCAAGATCAGGAGCGTGAGCACGGCGGCGGACGCGCGTGACCGCGCGGAAGGTCTGTTTTCATCACGCATTGTCCGCCTCCTTGCGAAGGCTCTCGACGTGCGCGAGGATCATGACGAGATGGTCCAGCTGATCCATGGCGTCCCGGAGCGCTGTGTGCGCCACGGACGCCGAGGGCTTCGGGACCTCCAGAAATACCGCCCTCAGCGTCCGGTAGTCGCGAGCCTCCCAAAATTTCCAAGGGAGCTCCATCCGGAGGCGGCGGTAATATCCTGCGAGGATCGTGATGTCGAAATCAGTGCCGCAGCTCCAGATGCACACTCCTCCGCTAGCGTCCCGGACGGCCTGGATCCAGCACGAAAGTTCGAGCAGAGCCTCCTTGACCGGCACGCGTCCACCCGTGGACGCCATCCGCGACCGCGCCGCGTCATCGCGGGCGAGCCACCACTGCACCGTCTCCGCGTCGATTCGGCCCCCGGCCTCGACCGAGGATGAAAGGCTTACCTTCAGCTCCAATTGCTGACGGGTGCCGCAGACGGTCGCGCACGCGCCGATCTCCGCGACGCACGCGTCCGGGCCCTGGCCGAGCGTCTCGATGTCGATCATCACGTTGACCGGCGGACGGAGCTCGCGTTTTACAGATCCTAAAATGGGACGGGGACGGGCATTCATGTTTTCTTGATTCATGGTGGTGAATCCTGTTGGTTGATTGGACATGTGGTAGTGGATTCTCATTGTATTGCCTCCAGTGCCTTGGATACGAGGTATGTGATGAAGTCCTTGTTCGTCGGGAAGGTGTGGCCCTGTTCGGCGAGACGGCTTTTCAGTGAATTCATTTTTTGCGTGAGCGGTTTCGGGAAGCTCACGTTCAGCGAGCGCGGGAAGAGTTCCACCTGCGCGGACGGTCCTTCCGCGGCTTCCGCCGCCGTCGTGGCGGGCGTGTAGTCGAGCTTACGCGTCACCTTGTAGTGACCGCACTTGCGGATCTCCGGCAATACTTCTTCCATGACCCACTTCTCGAATTGCTGCGCCTCTTCTTTTTTAGAGCGTATGATGAGACGGTACAGGTCGGGCTCGTTTATGGCGAGATAAGCCTGCTCGCCGCTGTCGGAATCAAGGGTGATCTTCTTGGTGTTCGAGGAACAGTTATCCTCGATGGTCTTTGTCGGATTTTTGTAGCCGAGAATCGCGCAGATGTCCGCGGCGACGAACCAGATGTCTCCGTTTTCATCGTTGCGGATACGGACTTCTTTTCCAGTGAAAAGCCGGGTCCGATAGTTGACGGCGGCCTTTCCATTTTCGGAATAGAGGGCGTAATTCTGGGAGGGGGGGTCTAACTGCTGGTTAGACCCCTCCCGGGTATTTCCCGCTTTTTTAGTCGCGATTCCGGTGCTCATTATGCCACCTCCGCCTGATAGACGCCGAGATCGCGGAGTACCGGCACGAGCTGATGGTTCGTGCGGAAACCGACCGCCACTTCCCTTATATATTGGGCGCTGTACGTCTTTCCGGTCATCTTGTTGACGTGACTGGCGACGCTTGCCCAGCTGATTTTCGTCACTGTTAAACCGCTGTTCATCCTGTTTTCTCCGTTATTTGTTATCTTCGGTTATGTAGTAGTATGTTTAACAACTACATAACGTAAATTAATCAAAGATTAACGCAATGTCAATAGAAAATTTAAAAAAGATTAATTTCTCTTCGGACGACATCCGAAAATTTGCTTCAGAACGTTTTGGAACGTTGAGAAAATTAGCCGATGCCATGGGGATAAGTCCCCCTAATTTGGCTCAATATCTATCTGGGAAGCGGGAGTTCGGCGCGTCTTTTAGGGAACGATTGGCAGAGACTGGTTTTTTCGATTGGAGCTCAAAAAGTCAGTCATTAATCAGTGATGAATATAATCCAAAGCCGATAAACATTGATATTCAGGGAGCAATGGATCTATCCAACACGCCAGCAGCCAGACTAGCTCAACTGATGAGTATTTCGGTGGAAACCCTTAATGCTTGGATGGAGGGAAAAAAATCGCCTAACATCGAAGAATTGACACGATTATTCAATCTAATTGTCGCTCTTGCTTTAGCGCGCAAAGAACCCGTCAAGGTCCCTGTCGAAAGACAGGCTGCCGGGTAATCAACAGGTATTCAAACGTCATTCAAGTCAAATTCAATCCATGATAACAGGATCTAAAAATGATTTTTGACAATGAAAAATTGGATTTAATTCTAAAAGAATTCGATAGATTACCTAATTATAAAAAGCGCCATTTTGATAAATGGAGTATGATTTTAATGAGGGCCGATGAATGCAGAGGGACGAACGCTTTAAATGATTTCGTTAAAAAATGGAATGTTTTGTATCCGGATAAGAAGACGAGTGTATCTAGCATCTATAGAAACAGGAAAATCGTTAAAGAAAAAACAAGAATGGGCCTTTTGGGAAAAAAATTCAAGGTAAATCGCTCAACAGTAAAAGAAATGTGGTTCGAAGATTATTCATATTCAAGATTTATCAATAAACAAACAGCGGAACAGGCTAGAAATTACGCGTTAAACAAGGCGATTGCACGGAAAGAGGTCTTTTCTAGATTCCCATCAAAAGATGCTTTTAGAAGAAAAATCAGACGCATTAATTTTGATTCCCCAGAAGGAAAAATGTGGATGGATAAATACATCAAAAATGTTTAAAAAGAATCCTGTTTCATAGGACGATCTTAATAGAGTTCAGACCATAACCAAGGAGCAATGAAATGCCGACAAATGATCAACAGTCAATATTGAAGTATATCAAAACAGAAGGAGGAACAGTTCAGGAACCGGCTATTTCCTAATGGGCCATGAAGCATGGCATACGTAATTACAAGCTGATCCTGACAGATCTTGTAGAACAGGGCCTAGTAGAGAAAAGGGGTAGCGGCTATAGAGCCATATAGTCCGCAATACGCTTCCGGACGAGTGCCCGGAACATTGAAACAACAAAAACCGGAGATCATTATGTGCGAGACACTTATGGATGGAATCAATCAAAGCGAGCTTGATGAAATCAACGATATTGGGAATAATCACGAAATCAATCTTTCGTTCAAGATAGATTTAGAAATAAAACGTGCAAAAGATCTATTATGCGGAACAAAGAGATTGAAAATAAAAATTCCGTCTTCTGATATAGGAAGAGAAGATGCCAATCTCCCAGAAGGAATAGATCCTAGATTCAATGTTTACGCCATTTGGTCAGATGATTCGTTGATGTATATCGGGAAAGCTAAGGATATAAAGCAAAGATTACGTCAGCATCTGTTTTCTTGCAGTGATAAAACAAATTCAAAATTGGATGAAGTGGAAAAAGAGCAAGAAGCAGGGAAAGAAATATCAATCTCATTGATCGAAGTAATTCCTGGTACATTTAGAGAAGCAATAGAAGAAAGCTTGATTCGTAAAATAACAGAAGCTGATAAGACGGCCTTGCCATGGAATGAACACGAACGGGCAAAATCGTAAAAATTCTTGTGCCGGGTGAAAGCCCAGCGCTTTTCAATAATGGAATATTAAGTATGACTAAAAAGATTGCATCAAGCAAGGACATTACATTAAGTCTTTTCTCTATCGAAGAAGCGAAAGGAAACATAGCCGAGGCTATCCGCGATGCGCTTAAAAAAAAGGACAAGGTCGAGAATAGATACTTTGAACTGGAAGAAGACCGTGGAACAGCCTGTGCCGTAGATGCCAAATCCGAAAATGGCTTCGTCCTTCTGCATATTGTCCGCTTTGAAAAAGGCGCGAGCATCGACATCATAAGGCATGCCACCGATGATCTAAAAAAGACCTCCCTGGATGTGGACGTGAAAAGTCCGGAAGCTGACACCGATTATCTGAAGACTCAGGCTATAGTCCTTTTTGAAGGACAGGGAGCCATAGCGACTGTTTCCGATGGCAGAGATTATTCTCTTATATGGTCATTCATTCATAAACTTCTCGGAAAGCAGTCATTCATACCAAGACAGGTGTTTTCAAAGGCTATCAAAGAAGCGATTGAAAAGAGGGGCGTCAAATATGTGCGCATGAATGGTTATGTACAGCCGAAATCTGTAAAAGAGGCAATCGGGTCTCTTGATATGAGTCAACTTAATTTTTGTTCTAGTTCGGATGACGCAGGCAAAAAAAGAAGCTCTGTAAAAGTCCAATTGAAATTCACTCCCGAAAAAAATGTAAAAGAGTTCTTTGCGTCTTTCATGCCTTCTATTTTTGAAGGAGGGAGTAAAGCAATAAATTCCGACGACGATCTTTTTTCCATTGTGGTGCAAACGGAGCAGGGAGAAAAAATTGAGCGTGACGGTTTTTGTCGTTCAAAAAAAACTAGATTGACGAGGCGTGGATCATTCGTATTTAGGAATGACGCGTATCAGGAATTAATCGGCTGGTTCAAGGAGTTGCAGGGACATCATGAGTGGCCATATTAAAAAAATACCTACTTGCATAAAGGAACTTTGCGTTATTGCAATCTGTTCATCTGCCGGCGTTTTTGTTGCCATGCAGGACCATGCCGATGTAGTTTTTTCTTCGATGGACGGAGTCCTCACGTATCTGAGCATCATGGCTTCGGTATCTTTTGCAATCCTGGCCATTCTCATGCAGCGGTTTGATAATAAAAGAGACGCGGCGATGTCTGTCGGCGATCTAGAAGACGAAGCATTAAATATTATTCAAAATATGAATGTGGAGATCTGGCGGATAGTGTTCATGTTGCTGCCCGTACTGGCTTATTCCGCCATTGCTTTTTTCGATGTCCGGAATAAAATCAGCGCGGGTTTTCTTGCGGCCATAACCTTTATGGCAATATTGTTTTCAATTTGCCTCCCTTCTAGATATGTTTTTTTTATGAAGCGGCAGATTGTAGAATCATTGGATGAATCTCAAAAGAAAGAAGCTGAAAGAAAATGTCAAGAAGCTGACGAGCTGATGAAAAAGGTGAAAGGGAAATAGAGGATAAAAGATGGAACGCGAAACCTTATCCGACGGCTCTGTGTTTTGTTACGACGATCGCGGCCATGTAAGTTCTTATATTATGAATAAGGGCTCTATTAGCAAGGGAATTGAATGAGACCAATAAAACTAAATGTGTTTAGAAATTCCGACGGACGAAAAATAGCGAGTCAATCAATTCATGTGCTCCCTGCCATTGGTGGAGAAGTTCGAATTGATAATGTTGTTTATCGAATTGATAATGTTGTTTTATGTTTAGATGAAACCCCAAACGAATCAGACCAAACTGTTGTAAATATAGGTGTTAGTCCTATAGGATAACATCCGCCGTAGTCCTATCTTATTCATTTTTTCTTCTGTGTTGTTTATTTTTTGCTTTTTGGTTAAATTTGGTGTGATGCGCGCGGCGTTCGAAACATTGACTGCTGATGATTTTCCGGGAGACCTGCGCTGGATAGCCGTCTCCTGCGGGGTGGACGTTGCCCGGAAAATATGGAACCGGTTCTGCGGATCGTCGGTCCAGTGCCCTTCGCGGCTTCCGCGCGAGCAGGCGATCCAGTACATGATGACCAACTTCGACAAGCCGGTGCACCGGCTGGCGCTTGATACGGGGCTCTCCGAACGCACCATCTACCGTTACATGGACGCAAGACCGCAGGCGCGGCAGGACAAGGCGCAGACGAGCCTGTTCTGATGGCCCGTTCATTTCTGGACGCCGTCGGTGAGGTGCTCCGCGATGATCTCCTTCGCCTCTTTTATGTCGTCCGGCTGCGCGACCATGAACGGCCTGGCGTCGATGTCCGAACCGGGATGATTCACTGACTTCCGGAACATCATTTTTCCGCCTCCCGTCAAGGAGAATTTCAGGCATTTTTTCGCGCTGTTCCTTCCCGCTATTTTATGAGCCCTCGTCTTACCTCCAAAGTTCTGGATTGCGGCATAGACGATGTTCGTGGTTACTTTGGCGGATGTCCCGTCACTGGATCCGATGAGCGACCGCTGCAATATTCCGCTCCTGCACAGGATGGATCCCTGCTTTTTAGGATACTTCAATTCGGGCCATTTTTTAGGTCCGCCCATGGGAGAGCCTTTTTCGGAGTATCGTCCGCCGACGTCGAAATTCTCCTTGACGGAATTTTCAAGCATCATCGAGATCTCGCGCATCGGCCTGGAGAGATCCTTTCCGTTGCTCTTGATTTTCGCGAGGAGCACTCTCGCCTTTGATACATCGACCTGACTATCCGGCATTGACTTTTCCTCTTTGTGTGGTTATATTATGGACTTGGAATGTGCGAGTTAAGTGTAAATTCCGACACACTTGGGATTTGCTGCTTGTCATGGCAGAGCTTCGTATGGGGAGGTGGCGGGCCCCCCGCACATTCTATTTTTTTATCGGCGCATGGCGGTTGAAGTCGTCGCTGTCGACGATTTCCCCGGTATCGTAAGTCATTGTTCCCGGGTTCTCCTTGTCAAAGTTGAAGACGATCTTGTTCCTTTTCTTCACGGTCTTTTTTAATGCCGCATCATAAAAGTCGAACGGTTCTGAGAAGAATATCAGTCCGGATTTCATCGGCGAGTCCGTTCTGTACGTCGGCGTGTAACGCTCTATCAAGGACGGCACATCCCCGAGAGTCTCCATGGGGATCCCGTTGTGCGTCTCCCTCAACGTGTGATGTATCCGCCTCTGATCAAAGGTGAGGATGGAACTCCGCACCGGCGCGGATCCTCCTTTTTTCCCGCCGTCGAAGAAATCACGGATGTTGTCCGGCATGATGCCTATCGACGTGTACGCCTCGCCTTTCTTGTCCGTCCTGTCCGCCGGACCGTCGACCCGCACCATCTCTCTGAAGGAATCCTTGATGGACGAGTCCAGCTGCCGCATCATCTTCTGTCTGGCTTCGGCGTCGGGGAGATCGTATATCTTTTCCTCGAGCATTTTCTGATACCTGTATGCGTATGATCCGGGCGCGTAATCCCATCCCGGAGATGGATAGACGACCGTGCCTCCTGCTTTGTATCCGGTGACCGCGATCTTCTTGCCCTGGACTTCGACGGTCTGCGTGGCGAAGTCTTCCGGTTTCGTCTCCGTCACGACATCATCGGCCGGCTTGCCGTATTTCCTCCGGACCTCTCTCGGGGAGAGGGCCTCGACCCTGCATTGGCACCCCCAGCCGTTGGGCGGATAGTTCGTCTTCCAGAAAGGATCGTCGTAACGGAACACGAGATTATTCAACGCCTGATGTTCCTTCCTGCGCGTCGGTCCGGACGGTTTGGCCACGTAACGCCAGTATGGCGCGATGTCGGTGTTGTCCATCATCCGCTCGTATTGTCCGGCGGCGTAGGCCGTGGTCACGTTCGTCTGATAGATGTTGCGGAGTCTCCTGTGATCGACGTTCACCCTTGCGGATTCTCCGGTCTCCTCGTTCACCTTTTCGCCGTCGCCCCACCAGCCTTTCTCCTTCAAAGCCGGTATTATCTTATTCGCGAAATCCTGATAGGACTGGCCGTTTTCGATGGCTTTGGAAAGCTCTTTTTTTATGTCCGCGACGAGCGCCATCGACGTCGCCTTAGACACGACGAAGACCCGGTCGTGAGCGCTGCGCAATGTGTCGCTCCAGTCCCAGTGGCTTGCGCCGCCCGTTACCTTTGCCTTTTTGGGATTGACGCCTTTGACTTGTTTCTTTTTGAAATAGTCGATCACATTTTGGGGCTTCTCATGGAACAGCCCGGTTAACTCCGCCGCGTCAGCCATCCGACCGCCCCGCCATTTCCGCGAGGAGGAGGCATTTGGTCACGGAGTCCTCCAGCTTCTTGCTTCCGATGTCCGGCAGCGCCTTGTTCAGCGCCTTCTCGAATTCCGCGTAAGTCCCGCAGTGCTCCGCAAGTTCCACGATGGGCTTCGCCATTTCCTCCACCTGATCCTGCAAGTCCTCCGATGCGAGCCCGGCGACCATGTCGTTGACGTTCTTCCGGAGATCTCCGGGGCTCATCTTCTCGTGTTCTTCCCCTTCGCCGAACGCCGCGCCGGGCGCGCCCTGCGGCACGTCCACGATGTCGAAATACTTCTGGTCTATACCGTAGGTGTCGGCGACATAGGCCTTGTTAAATCGGACGCCGAGCGACGTCGCGAGCTTCACGTCGCGCTCGACCCGGCCCGCCTGGAGATCTTCCGGAAGGATGATGTTCATCCACGGTATTTCCGCTTCGTCCGGCCAGTTGAGCGCCCAGATGTCGCGGATGATCCCGTTCACGGACTTCTCGACCATCGCCGCGTCGTCCTTGGTGAGGTCTCCGCGGACGTCGTTGTGGACGGTGGCCATCGCCTGCGTGCCGCCTGAGCCCGTCTGCTCCGTGGTCAGCGTCTCGCCGAGCCATGCCTTGCTCATCTCGGCGTTCGTCCATTCGATGAAGGCCTGCTGCGGAGTGGCGCCCGTTCCTGTCTTGCTCTCGATGAGCTCCACCGTGCCCGTCTGCGGAATGACGGCTACCGCGTCGCGCACGAGGCGGTAGAGGTTCTTGAGGAACTTGTTCTGCTCGGCCTCGGTCATCGAGGACGGTCCCTTGCCGAGTGCCTTGGGCATACCGAACTTCTCGATGAAGATCGCCCAGAACTTCGTCCCGCCCTTCTTGAAAGCCAGGGGCCAGAAACAGTTCGAGCGGATCGCCTCGCCGTAGGGGTTGAAGCTCGTCGCCTTGTTCCTGGTCACGATGAACTTGTACTGCGGCACCGGCAGATAGGAGCTGTTCTTCGTCTGGAAAAGCAAAGCTCCGTTCTCGTCGAACTTGAACCACTCCTGCTTCCTGTCGACGATGCGGGTCGGGAGTATGAGCCTGCCCCTGTCCGTGTCCACCGCGTCGTATACGAGCTCGTGCACGGCGTAGCCGTAGTCGAGCGCGCCGAGCATCTGCAGGATGGTGTCGCGCATGTCGAGGTTCCAGAGGTAGTTCTCGACGAACTTCGCCTTCTCGACGTCGCCGTCTTCGCCCTCGATTTTCCAGGGGCGGCTGGTGATGGCCGCGAAACGGGTCTGCCTCACGGCGTCGAAATGGCAGTCGCGCATCCTGCGGTAGACATCCAGGCGTCCGCCCTGTTCCCGGAGGAGTTCGTCCGGATTCGCGAGGTACTCCATCGCGGTCGTGAATTCGGCGAGGCTCCTCGGCGCGAATTCCGCCGAAAGCGTCGTCATCTGGGGTGCGTTCTGTTCTTCTTTGCTCATGCCATCCTCGGTTGTCTGACAGCTTCGTTGAAAAGCCGTTCAAACGCGTTGAAAAATGATTTTTTAAAAGTTTTAGTACGGACGGAGGTCTTTTTAAAAGACGGACTTAAAAGGGCCTTAAAATCGATTTGCGGACGTGGCCTTTTTCCGTTCATCGGAACCCCCCGAGACCGTCATCCGAGAAGCCGGGGAAGGTATCCCGCCCTCCGATCTTCGTCCACGGATCGCCGGAGACGATGAACGTCGCTCCGCCGTCGCCATTCCTCGCGGCCATCACGGCGAGGGCGAGTCCCCAGAAGAAGTCTCCGTGCCCGTTCTCGTCCGTGGTCGCGTCGTACCGCACATTGTTCGCGGCGGTCACTATCTTGCGGACGGAATGCAGGCTTTCGGTCTGCTGATCCTTTCCGTCGAAGGACACACTCTTCGGTATGACGACCGTGTTGTCCTCGAATTCGTGGAGCAGGTTGATCGCCAGGTTCTCCTTGACGCTCCCGCTGAAGTTCACTCCTTCCACCTTGAAGGACCCGAAGCTCTCCTGCGCGCGTTCGCAGAACTGGTCTCCGATGCCCGTGCGGTCCAGGCAGCCGCGGACGAGGTTCGGAAGTGCGAGCAGCGCGTAGAGTGCGCGCTCCTGCGCCGCCCATTTCTTCTTGAGCATCGGATGCACGAGGCGAGTGACGAGTTCGTTCCCGACTTCCTCGAGGACGTAGATGACGGACAGGTGACGGCGGCGCGCGACGTCCATTCCGAGGTAAAGGCGGCCCCTGGCCTGTTCCATGCCCAGGATGTTCTCGCGCGTGCAGCTTCCGATGATGTCGTAGGACAGCAGCGCCTTCGCCTCGTCCTGCGGGTTGCAGCAGTATTCCTCCTGCCACATCGCCTCTGTTAAACATCCTTTGTGCTCGTTCTCTATCCAGGCGTCGCGCTCCTTGCGGGTGAGCGTCCTTCCGCAGATCCGGTCGGCGAGTCCCTCGGCGACGGCGGTGAAGATGTCCACGCGGTGCACGCTGTAGTCGAGCTCGCCTTTCCTGCATTTTTCGATGAGCACGTTGAAGAGCGAGTTCACGCCGTTGTGCGTGGAAAGGATGCGGATCGGGTATCCCCACATCGCGGCGGGCTTCGCCGCCGCCCACATCTTGCGGTCATTGTCGTGGTGCGCCGCCTCGTCCCAGACGATCTTTCCCCCCTTGCTGCGGAACGCCTTCGGGTTGCTCGAGAGCACTATGATCTTGCTTCTGTTGTTGAACTCGATGACCTTGCTCTTCACGCCCTTGTCCTCGTCGGCGAACTCGCATTCCTCGAGTGCGCCGCAGTCCACTTCGGAAAGCGCCTTGGACACTGCGTTGAGCTTGGTTATCCAGTCTTCGCAGTAGTCGATGTATTCGCTCGCGGCGGTCATGTCCGCGGAGCTGAAGAAGACCTTGAGCCCCGGACGCTCAATGCAGTCGGTGACGTCCTCGAAGCTCTGGACCCATGTTCCGCCCACGCGCCGTGATTTCTCGAATATCTTGATTTTCGACTTGTCGGCAAGCCATCGCTTCTGATAGGGGAAGAAGAGGCTCTCCGGTGTCATGTGATGCCCAGGATGTTCTTGACGCGGCGGATGGCGTCCTTCTGCCTTTCTTCCGGGGAGCGGTCGTCCGCCTTTTTCGGCGGCGCCGCGTTCTCGTACTTCCGGCTTTTCTCCGCGGTGTCGATGATCCTTTCGAGCGCGGTGTAGCGTTCGGGCGCGACCTCCGTTCCGCCGGCTTCGTCCTGCTTTATCTTGCGCGCCATCACTTCGCCGAGCTGGAAGAGTTCGGCGTGGAATGCCCCTTCCGATCCGCCGACGCGGCTCTTCTCGAGTTCCCAGTTCCCGGCGGATTTCCAGTTCTGCAGGGTGCGCGTGCTGACGTTGAGCGACCGGCCGATGTCCGCGAGGCTCATCTGATGGATGACGAAAAGTTCCTTCGCCTTGCCTTCGAGTTCTTTCTTGCTCATCTCCTGTGACTCTCCATGCAGCAGGTGCGTATGGCGTCCATGCTCTGTTTCTGGTCCTCCGAATACTTCTGGAGCAGCGTCTCCCAGCGCTCCTGTTCCTGCGCCGAGTTGACTACCCATTTGTGATTCTCCGCGCTGTAGTAGCCGATGAGCATCACGGCAAAAACGATCCCGATGCCGAACTGCTTGACGGCCGTCTTCCAGAAATCCTTATCCATGGTATACCTCCGCGTAAAAGTAGGCGCGGGGCCGCTGACAAAGGGGGTGACGCTGTCAGTCCCTGCGGCGGCATGGCTTGGGTAACTTTGGGTCATGAGTAAAAAAGCACTGAAGAGCGACGAGCTGAAGGAAGAGTGGGTGGACGCCTTCCAGGTCGGAAAGGTGAACGACCTCAACGGTAACACGCACGAATATTCTGAAAACGATCTGAACGACCTTAACGCAGGCATTCAAAGCCAGTTGAAGAACGGTTACAAGCCGCCCCTGGTCAAAGGACATCCGAAGCTTGACGACCCGCGTGTCGCGAGCATCGTCGATTCCAAGGTGGAAGACGGCAAGGTGAAGGTCAAGCTCGACGATGTGAATCCGGACTTTGCGGAAGAGACGAAAAAAGGCGGATGGAAATACGTGTCCGCCGCCGTATACACCAATCTCAAGAAAGGGCTCCGTCACCTCGGATGCCTCGGGGCTCACGCCCCGGCGATGAAGGGCATGGGCGAGCTTTGCTTCGGCGAAGGCTGCTTCGCGGAAATTGACAAGGGCGAAAGCGAAGTCATCGTTTTCGCGAGTCCTTTTGACTGGGACCGTCTCGTGCCGCAGTCCGCGTTCGAATCCCTCGTCTGGAAACTGAAGAGCCTCGGCGGCATCCTGCGCAATCAGCGCGAGCAGATCATCGCCAAGGACGGCATCGAAAAGGCTAACGAACTCCTGCCTGACTGGCAGGTGAAAGACATGGAGACGGTGGACGACTGTCTCAAGAATTCAAGCCAGTTTCCGAAGCAGCAGCCTCCTGTGTCTCCGGCCGAAGGAGGGGCTCCGGCGTTCGCCGACCCTGCCGACGGCGGAGATGGGAAGAAGAACTTGGAGCCCCCTCCGAGTGAACCGAACGGCGCCAAAGACAAGAACGGCGGTCCGCAAGGTAATTCCACGGGGGCGGCTCCAGAACCTGACCCGCTGAAGGAAGAGAACGCGGCGCTCAAGGCGAAGCTTGAGGCCCTCGAGGCCGAGAAGCTAAGCTCCGCCCGGAAGGCGGAGGGCGCTGCGTTCGCCGAGCGGTGCGACAGGCTCATCGGCGAAGGCCGGATGAACGGGAAGCAGAAGGACGCGTTCACGAAGGTGTTCTCGGCGTTGCAGGGCGTGCCCGTCGACGGCGAGGGCTGTTTCGGCGAAGGCGACGGCCGCGTCAATCCGGTGCGGGCGCTTTCCGATGCGCTCGATCTCTCTCCGAAACTCGTCGAGTTCGGCGAGTGCCAGGTCGGCGGCGCGAAAAAGGACAGCGCCGCGGAAAAAATCAATAAGTATAAGGCAGAGCAGGAATCCAAGGGCCGCAAGATCAGCTACTCGGAAGCCGCGAGCGAAGCATTCAAGGAGTAAAGATGAAGGACAACATCCTCAATTTCACTGCGGAATCCGCAGTCCCCGCTTTCCGTTTTGTCGTCGCCGGCAGCTCGGAAGGCACCGTTAAACCAGCCGCGGCCGGCGCGGACGCGCTCGGCGTGAGCACCGACATGGAAGCCTCCGCTGGCGGCTCGTGCGACGTGCAGCTCGATGGCGTGACCCAGATCGAGCTCGGCGGCACCGTCGCGTTCGGCGGCAAGGTCGCGAGCGACGCGGCCGGCAAGGGCGTCGCCTGCGCATCCGGCAGCTATGCCGCCGTCGCGCTTGATTCCGGCGTGACCGGAGACCTCATCCGCATCAAGATCGTGTCCGGCACGGTCGCGGGCAACTAAGTAAGGAGAAAAAACAATGACTAAACTTTCGAAGATCCTCTTCATCCTCATCTCGCTCGTCGCCGTCGGTTCCGTGTTCGCCGGCGCGGATGCGCTCACCGCCTTCGGCGTGCCCCAGAGCGTCGCAGGCATCCTCTGTCCATCCGGCGTATCCGTAGCGATTCTGCCCCTGCTCCTGCCCATCACGGAGCAGCAGACAGGTCTCGTCGTCGCATACAAGAACAAGGCGCTCATCGCGGACCAGGCCATGCCCGTGAAGCAGCTTGACGGCCCCGAATTGTCTTTTAAATGGTGGAAACGCCGTCTGGGCGATGCCTTCACGGCACAGGATACAAAGGTCGGACGCATGTCCGCCCCTAACAAGGTCTATTTCGAAGGCGACTGGGAAAGTGCCGTGGCGAAGGCGTTCGGCCTCGAGACGAGCGTCATGAACGAGGACCTTGACCAGATCAAGGACAAGACCCGCTATCTCAACAGTGCGCTTGAAGGGCTCATCGACCGCGTGCTCCTGGGACGCGAAGTGCGTGTCGCCGGGATAGTGCAGGATGCCGCCAACTACGAATCCTCCCAGGTGAAGACCTGCACCGCGGAAGAACGCATCGGCACCAACACGGACGTGTACGGGATGATCATGCAAATGTTTGAAGACGCCCTGGTGCGCCCGAACGTGTTCGGTATGAACTCCCTCGTGTACACGAAGCTCCGCAGCGACAAGTCCATCATTGCCGCGATCTACCCGAACGGCAATGGCAAGGGCGTCGCCACGAAGGAACAGCTGATGGAACTCTTCGAAGTCGATGACCTCATCGTGGGCAAGGCCCGCGTGAACACCAACAGGAATCCGAAGAGCCCCTCCCTCGAGAACTGCTGGGGCAACAACCTGTGGGCCCATTACCAGGAACCGCTTTCCAGCCTCACGGATGGCCTCGCCTGGGGAATGACGGCGCAGGTCGGCGACCGCGTCGCGGAAACCGTGGAAGACAAGGACATGGGTCTCAAGGGCGGCGTGACGATCAAGTCCGGCTTCTACCAGGCGGAAGTCGTCACGGCCAAGGCTGCTGGCGTCCTCATCAAGGGAATCGCCGCCTGATGAACTACTGCACTCTGGAGGATGTCCGGGGGCACGTGCCCGAAAGCAGGCTGGTGGAAGTCACTGACGACCTCCGGCCCACTGCCGGCGGATCCGTGGTCGATACAGTCGTGGACAAGGCCATAGTGGAAAGTTCGCGGCTCATCGACACATATATCGGCAAGCGTTTCAGGCTGCCGCTCCCGGCCATTCCCCAGGTGCTCAACATGATCGCCATCGACTTGACGATCTATAACCTCTATGAACGCGTGACGGAGATGAATGTGTCCGAAGGGATGACCCGCCGTTACGATAACGCCGTCGCCATCCTGAAGCGGATCGCATCCGGCGAGGCGGACCTAGGGCTCGCCGCCTCCGAGAACGTCGAGGAGACATCCTTCCGTACGGTCGCCGGAGACGAAGGCGTGCCCGCGATTTTCACGATGAGCTCGATGAGGTCCTTATGAACGCATACGATGTCGAATGCGCCATCGAGACATTATTCTGCGAGACGGAATCCCCCTTCACCTTCAAGAAGGTTGACGTGTCGAAGGAGATCCTCGCGCTCACCCGCCCCGGAATGACCGTGGCGGTGACGTCGGGCAAGTTCGAAAGCGTCGACATGTCCGGCGATAAAAAGGAGACCGCGACGGTCGTCGTGATGCTCGTGCTGAAGAACGTGGCGAGCGAGAAGATGCGTCGCAATTCCGCGCACCCCGCCGTCGATTACGTGGTGAAGAAGCTCCAGGGACAGACCCTGAATCTGGACATCGATGCGTTCGACGTCCAGGACTGGCGGGAGACCACCTCGCAGGATTTTCTGAATGACGGCCTGATGACGATCGAGATCACCTTCACGACAGCCTGGAACGTGGTTCCGGTGATCAACGACGTGGAATATGCGGAACTCAAGTCCATCTGGACGAGCTACAAGGACGGCGAAGACGTCCTCGGGGAATCCAGGGTGATTTTCAATAATAATGGAGAAAGCTGATGTCTCTTAAAAACAACACGCCCGAAACGATGATTCCGGGGAACTACGTGGGCTACAATTTCTACAAGGGTCCGAACGGTCTCCCCTCGAACGTCCAGAAACTGCTCCTCGTGGGTGACACCTGCGGCGGAACGCTTGCGGCTGACAAGCCGACGGAAGTCTATTCGGAAAGCGAAGTCCTCGCGCTCTGCGGCGCGGGCTCCGTGCTTCACCGTGAGTACCTAGCGGCGAAGGTCGCATGGAAATACGCGGTCATCACCCTCGTCCGTCATGCGGACGTCACCGGAAGCGCCGCGAGCTGGAAGTTCGTCCCCGCGTTCTCCGGAGCCGCGGCAACAAAGAGCGGAGTGCTCACCCTCCATGTCGGCAAGGACAAGGCATCCGTCGCCATATCCGTCGGTACGACGCCAGCGACGCTCGTCGCGGCGGTCGCCGATGCCATCAACGCGAAGACCGAACTGCCCGTGACCGCGGTCGCCACGGTTTCTGAAACGGACTCTTACGTGACGTTCCCCGCGAAGAACAAGGGCGCCTACATATCCTCGCTCAAGGGCGGAGTGCTCGTCTCCTACGAAAGCACGACCGCCGAGCTTACCGCGGCCGTCACCGTCACCGATGGCACCGGCACCGTGGATCTGACATCCGCGCTTGCCGCCGTGTTCCCGGAACGTTATCACATCATCTCTATTCCCGTGTGCGATTCCGCGAGCCTCGCGCTCGTCAAGGAGCATCTCGACAATGCCGCCGGTCCCCTTGAACAGCGCGGACAGCGGTCCGTGATGGTTGCGGTCGTCGATTCCGTCAGCGCCGCGAAGACGCTCGTCGGGAGCACAAACGACGAACGCGTGAACGTCGCCGTGCTGAAGAACTCCGTCGATTCCCCGGCTTTCGAAATCACGGCTGCCCTCGGCTCCGTCTTCTCCGGCAACAGCAAACCGAACGTCCCTATGAACGACAATCCCCTCACGGGCGTCGCCCTCCCGGCCATCGGAGACAAATGGAGCGGCGAGGAACAGGAAGCCTTGCTCCGTGCAGGCATCATCCCGCTCGTCGAGAAGGGCGGAAAACTCGTCATCGTCCGCGCGGTCACCACCCGGAACGCGAAGGACGGAGTGCGCTTCACCAAGCTCGTCGATACCGGTACCATCGCCGCGGCGGATTACACGCGCGACGCGGTCCGCGCGATGCACGACATCAAGTACAAGAACAAGCTCATCCATAAGCGTCTCGCCGGGAGCCTCAACGAGGACAACATCTTCACATGCAAGCAACTCGAGAAAGAGGACATCCTGCGTTACGTTGACGAAAATGCGGACGATTTCATCACGGAAGAAGACACGAGCGACACTTCCGCTGGCCGGATGCTGTGCCAGATCCCGTCGAGCATCGTGCCCGGACTCAACCAGATTTGCACTACGCTCGACATCTATGTCTAAGGAGGATGAACAATGAGCAAGATTTCCCATGTCACCGTCGACATCGACGGCGATCCGGTCACAGGGTTCTCCAAGTTCAAGGAAAACGAGATCGAGGAAGCCCAGGAAGTGGATACGATGGACGGCACCGACACGGTCGATGTTAACCCTAAATACGGCTTTTCGCTCACCTATCTCCCGGACTCCGGCGCAGACCGCGAATGGCTCGGCACCAAGAATGCAACCGCGGTCATCCAGTACACGGGCGGAAAGAAGGTGACATACACCGGTTGCCGCCTGATGAAGCAGACTCCGAACGAGCAAGACGGCAAGACCGCCAAGGAATACGTCCTTGAATTCCACGCCTCGGCGCGCAAGGTGAGCTGATGAGCGTCCTCGACGAAATCCGCAAGGGCGACGCGTCCGCCGTCATCGACCGCATCAAGGCCTCGGGCTCGGGCATCCGTGAAATCGCCTGGCCGGGAAAGCCTGAAGTGAAGGTCGGGCTCCGGCTCCTTTCCGCGAGCGAAAGCCGGAAGGCGAAGGTGGAGAACCAGCAGGAGTTCAAGCGCGACGGCATCGATGTCGCCGTGCATAACCTTGCCGATTACCGCATGCAGGAGGCCGCCCACGGCCTGTGGCGCGCCATCATTGACCTTGAGACTAAGAAGCCCGTCTTCGGCAGTGCGGAACAACTCCGGGAGATCTGCACGGATGACGAGTTCGCGAAACTCGTCGCCGAATACAACGCGTTTTCCGAGAGCGAGGACCCGAATATTGAAGACCTCTCGAAGGAGGACTTCGAGGCGCTCCTTTCCCTGCTAAAAAAAACGCCGGACCGAATTCCCTCGAGAGTCACAAGCTTGCGTACGGCGTGGAGGCTTCTGCGTACTTTGGCCGTCCCGCAAGCGAACTGACCGAATCCCAATGGCTCCTGATTTTCGTCCTCAAGGGAGTCATCGCGGCAACCGAAGAGGACGGCTGGGAGACCATCGGTGGCGACTGACGCTGAATTGACGCTCCGGATCGGGGCGGATGCGACTGCTCTTGACGGCGGGCTACGGCGTTCCGAGGCCTCGGTGAACTCCTTCGCCGGCAAGGCGAAAGCGTCGCTTTCGCGCGTCGGCACGGCGCTCCGCGGCGTCGCGGACAGTCTGGTCACACCGATGACCGGTCTTGTGCTTGGCGGAGGATTCGGTTATGCCGTGAAAGGGGTCGGCGATCTCTCTCAGCAGCTGATGTACTACGGCATGGCCGCAAAAAAATCCAAATCGGACACGGAAGCCTTCAGAAAGAATCTGCATCAGATGGCCGTCGATACCGGCGTCGACGCGAATACCATTCTGGGCGGTATCAGTAAAATCGGCGAAGTTACCGGGGACTTTGCTTTTTCCGAAAATATGGGCGCCGTGCTTGCAAAGACATCCAAGGCGAGCGCGGCTACTGTGGACGATCTCGCGTCTGTTGCTGCTGCGATGAAGACCTCCTTCGGCTGGGGTGCCGACGAAATCGGAAAAGCGTTTAACTCGTTAATCATCCAGGGCGACCAAGGCTCGTACACCCTCCAGAAATTTGCGGCGGAAGGCAAGGCGTTGCTTGCTTCCGCAAGCTCTTTCGGCATTAAATCGGCAGATCAGTTCGCCAGCTTCGGGGGATATCTGCAGGTAATGAATACCTCGATTAAAAGCGAGGCCGAACTCACGACATCCGTGTCGGCACTATTTTCAGAGCTTATCGCAAAGTCAAAGGATCTATCCAAAATTGGAGTCCATGTTTTCGATAAGGAAGGAAATATCCGGGATTTTGACGACATAATGCGCGAGCTGATGGAAAAAACGAATGGCGATATCAAAAAAATCGTCCCTTTGTTCGGAGATGCGACGCGAAAGGCACTTGTCCCGGTAGCGGCAGAATATAAAAACGGCTGGAAAACGCTTGACACTATCACACAAAGCGGCGTTTCGGGGATGACCAATACCGCGGAACTAGAAAAAAGATATGAGCAGACTGCATCTGATTTCAATACGAACATCGCAAAGATGAAGGCGTCGGCGACGCAGTTCGTGGATATGAATCTTGCCGGTCCTGTGGATAAGCTTTCCACAGCCTTGTCCTTTTTGGCGCAGCACCAGGCGATAGTAAGCGCCGGCTTCAAAGCTCTCGTTGTCGCCGTCGGTGCCCTTGCAGCCGTTAAGATCGCGGACTTTGTAGGACAGATCCGCGGACTTGCCGGCGACATTACGCAGATCTGGAAAGGCAAGGGAAAAACTCAGCAGGCGGCGGCAGAGGCGCTGGATAGCGTGCAGAAAGTATTCGTGACGAATCTTCGTGGCGGCATGGGCGGAGGAGATTATTACGATGACGACGTTCCTGCTCAAAAAGCATTGGCGACAGAAGCCGAAAAAACGGCAGGTAAATTTTCAAAATTCCGCGGCGGTCTGAACTCCGTCCTCGGCAGCGGCGTCGGTTTCATGGCTCTCGGTGCGGCGACCGCCTGGGCTTCCGGAAAAATAATGGAAGCCGGAAGTCTTTTCATGGAATGGCGCAATGAAACCGCAGCCCAGGAAAAGGCCAGCGCGGACTATCTTCGCGGCCAGCAACAGGCGTTTGAAGATAAGCACGGAAAGACAGCGTCCACCTACGGCAAACAGGTGGACGAGGCGAATCTCGCCATCCAGAAAGAGGAAAGCGGTCTTTTCGGCGGCAGCGATAGAAAGCTCAAGGAGCTCTATCTTAAGCGCGATGCGGCGATGGAGCTGATGCGGAAGTCTATCCAGACCGGCGGCAAGTCTGCCGATGATGCGTATCTAAAAAATTTTGCGCCGGTTGACCCAAGCAAATATTTTAATCAGAACATAACTATTCGCGTTGATGCGGCAACCGGTAACGGCAGCGTCACCGCAGACAAGGGCAAGGCTCCTAAGCTCCACACGACCAAGCCTTTCAATTTCAACGGAGGCAACTGATGTCCGTCCAGGCTACTCTCGGACCGTGGCAGCTGTGCCTCACGCAGGTCAATGACGAGATAGCGCACGCCATCTCGGAGCAGAAATACCCCTACCATAACGGTGCGGACTTGGAGGACATGGGGGTAGATCCGGAGACTTTCCGGTTCAGCTGCGTCCTCAAGAATGACGATTACGGCGACGACGGCGAGCGCTATAAAAATATCCGCGCCTGGTTCCTGTCGATATTCTACGAGCCCGTGGAGCTCGTCCATCCCGTGCTCGGCACGCTCCGCGGCTATCCGAAGAACGCGTCGTTCGGCGAGGACCGCCGCAAGCGCTGCGCCGATTTTTCCTTTGATTTCGTGGTGGCCGACATCCAGCCGGAAAAGACCGCCTGGAAGAATGTCCAGGCAGCGAACGAAGAGGAGGCCGCAGCGCTTAATGCCGACGTCCAGGACGGCATCGCCGAAGACATGGCGACCGAGGGCGTCCCTGACGCGTCCGGATCCGACTGGTCGCTGCTCGACAAATGGGCGTCAATGGGTGACACCGCGCGCGCCTTCGCCATCAAGTGTCAGAAGACGGTCGGAAAACTCGAAGGCTACATCGATGCGGTCGTCGCTCCCGTGGATGCGATAAACACCACCATCGATTATGCGGACACGCTGTCCGGTAGCCTCACGCAACGAATCGAAAAGGCTTGCGAGTCGTTTTTGACGCTCGCCCGAAAGCTTGACGTGTCCGAAAAGAAATCATCTTCCCGGGCCGTTGTGACCGCGCTCATCTCCGATTTAACGGTCGCGCAGGCCGCCTTGACGGAGTCCCCGGATTCCGTGCAGGGTGGGTTCGCGACGCTCGCCTGTGCCACCGCCGCGGGCGAAGCCGCCAGGCTTTTTGCCGATGACGAGAGCGCGCTCCGGGAATCGGTCTCCGGGGAATCTGTGGAAGCGGATGATGCAGAAGGCCGCGCGATGGTCACTCCGTCATCCTCGTACATGCTGTCTCCCGCGGACCTCGAGGACACGCTCGCGGCCGTGAACCAGTTTGTGCAGGACAACCTATCTAAGCTGACATCGCCGGACCGGGTCAAGCGTATGGTCGCGAACCTTGCGGAGCAGGTCCTCCGTGTGAAGCTCGAATACATGACCACCCGTTCAGTGCTCGTCCGCGAGCCGACGCCGCTCCACAGGATACTGCTAGATAACGGCCTCAAGTACAAGGCCGCCGACCGCGTCTGCGCCCTCAACGGGATCAAGAATCCGACTTTCGTCAGCGGGGAGGTGATGCTCTATGCGTGAGGATGTAGTCCTTCTCGTCCGCGGCTGCCGGGCCGACAAGTTCACCGGATACTCGATAGAGCATGATCTCTATCAACCGGAAGGCTCTTTCAGCTTCTCCGCGGACACTAAATACGACATCAATGCGGGCAACACCTGCGAGATCGTCATCAACGGCAAGCTCGAGATGACGGGTATCATCGACGCCGTCAAACGCGGTCTTTCTCGCGGCGGCCCGTCAATTGAAATTTCCGGAAGGAGTTTCGCGAGCGTCCTCTGCGACTCCTGCATCACGGATTTTTCGGGAGGCGTGCCTACCACGCTTCCTAAGCTCGCGGAACGCCTGGTGCGCGGCCTTCCGTTCATCGGCCGCAAGGATTTCGTGTACAACAACGGCAGCGCCGCGGGCAAGGTCAAAAAAAAGTCCGTCCAGCTTTCTCCGGGAGACACGGCCTTCGAAATCCTTAAAAAGGCGGCGAACTCCGAAGGATATCTTTTCTGGGTGAGCCCGGACGGCCGTTTCGTCTTTGACAGGCCGGCCAAGACGGGATCCGCGGAATACAAGATCGAGGGAACCGAGACGAGCGTGAACTATCTCGAAGGCAGCGTGACGCGCACCATCGAGGACCGCCATTCCGACATCATCGTCATGGGCGAATGTCAGGACGATTCGGACTGCAAATACGTCAAGACCAAGCTGCACTGCGCCGGTTTTCCGTTCAAGCGTCCGATCGTCATCAGCTGGAACGAGAACGAAGGGCCGGCCAAAAAGACCGCGGATCTCCGTCTCGTGACGGAACAGGCTCAGGCGATCAAGCTCGAGTACACGATGCCAGGACATTCCCAGAATGGCAAGAACTGGGCTATAAATAAATTCTGCAAGGTAGATGACGACTACAACGGCGCGAACGGCGTCTACCTCATCAGCCGCCGCAGCTTCACGCTGTCGCGCGAGGAAGGGCGCAGGACCGCCGTCACCTTGCAGCCAGGAGGCCTCGTCGCATGAACTTCTTCACAAGCATAGTCACTTCCTGCAAGGACATCACGGGCAAGTTCCGCAAGGTATCCGCGGCGGCGAACGGCATCGCTGTCGAGGACCGTCATCTGATGCAGCAGTTCGGCTTCGCGTCCATACCGAAAGCGGGATCCAGGATTCTTTTCTTGCAGCACGGGAACTTTACCATCGCCGTCGCGACCGAAGGCGACGACAGGCCGACACTTGAAGAGGGCGAAAGCGCGTTATATCGCAATGCCAACCATTACATCATCCTCAAGAAGGACGGATCCATAGCGATTAAGGCACCGGCAGGCGTAGACATCGACGGGGACCTCCGGGTTAAAGGCGACGTGAGCGATTCGGTAGGCAAGCTTTCAGGCCTCCGCGCTAAATTCAACCAGCACACGCACGTCGGCAACCTCGGCGCGCCGACTGCCACGCCTGTTCCGCAGGACACGGGGGACGCCGATGCTTGACCTGGATACGCTCGATTCGCGGTTCTCCGCGATAGTCAAAGGCACGGACGGGAAAAAGAGCGTCGCGCACGACCTTGCCGTGGCTTATGACGATTATGCCAAGGGCGGCACGATCAAGGGGGCGTCCCTCTCCTCAGGCGGAGACATATCGCTTCTGGAATCCGCGTTCAGCACGGACGGCACTGCCGCCACCATAGATAATATGAGTTCTAAACTTTGCGCCTATTGGCAGGCCTTGCCGAAAATAGGCATCCCCGCGCATGGCGGAGTGTCCGTCGTGTCCGTCATGCCGGCATATAGCGCATGTGCGGCGGTCGTCAAAGCCGCAATCGACGGATGTGTCACCACGATCAAGTTTGATAAGCCTTATAAGCGCCTTTTTACCGCCGTTGAAACCGTTTTGAAGGCGGCTCCTGTGACGGTCACTGAGACGCTCGCAACAACGCCGCCGAGCACGGCAATAGCCACGGAGTATCTGCAATGACAACAGCAGAAATTCAAGAAGAACTTGAACTGTCGCTTTCCATCGCCAAAGGATCCTTTTTCAAACGGCCCGAATTCGGACATCGCTTTAAAGAGCTCCGTAATTCCGTTGCAAGCGAGGGAACGCGCCGAAAGGCCCGCGAGTTCGCGCTCGACGCGCTCCAATGGATGGTGGATCTGAAACACCTGAAAGCTCCTTCCGCCGCCGCTGAATATGACGATGATAACCGTCTTCTTGTGAGCGTGGAAGCCACGGTCTTCACGGGCGCCACAGTGTCTTTCAGCCGGTTCGTGGAGGTCGCCGATGTCGCTTGACTGTTCCGTTGACGCCATCCTCCAGCGCCTCATCACCGACGCGCGGAATCTCAAGCCCACGATCAATGTATCGCAGGGCACCGACACTTACATCCGTTTCGCCTGTGCCGCGAGCGCCATCTACGGCCTGTACAGGCAGCGCGACTGGACACTCGACCAGATATTCCTCACGTCGATGAGCCGCGAAAGCCTCGAAAGGTATGCCGCCGACCGCGGAGAAACCACCGAAGGCATGACATCCGCCGAGCTGCTGGCTTATCTGCTCGATAATCTAAGGCATCCGGAATCAGGCGGGAAGCCTTCCGATTTCGAGCGGTGGGCTCTCCAGGCGACGAGCGCTGGCACGGCGGTGGCACTCACGGCATCGATGCTTTCCTCCGGATTCACGGACTTTTCCGCAGCGAATCTTCTGACAGTTCACGACATGGACTCGGTCGGATTCACCGCGGCGACAGGAGACGAGTCCAAGACGCTGGTGATAGACCTCGGCGATTCGCGGGACGTCATCGGCGTAGGTCTCGGCACCATCACGGACAGAGCCACGGTCTTCAATGTCTCTTCCGCAGACAGTCTCGGCGGCGCCTGGACTTCGCAGGGATCTATCACATCATCTTACTGGTGGGCTCGGACGACGTTCTCGATGACATCCGCACGCTACTGGAAACTCACGCTCATTTCCATGGACGCCCTCGAAAGCTGGCAGATCGAGAGTTACAATCTCTGTAAGTTCTACGGCCTCGAAGTCTATGTAGAGAGTGATTCCACGGAGCGCGCGACCTCTGCAAGATGCCTGGCGAACTATTACGGCACGGGAACGGTGATGATGCGGCTTCTTCCGGCGACATTGAGCCGTAAGCTCTGCGAGGCCGTCCGTGCGAAGTGCGAGGCGGAAGGACCTGTCGCCCCACGCGAAATTTACGTGGCCGTTCCGCAGGAAACGACTCTTGCGATCAAGGTCAAGCTCACGGGCTCGCTCACGTCCGAATCGTCCTTCCGCACCGAAATCGCACAGTATTTCGCATCGCTCGATGCCGGGGATTATTTCATCCCGGCGCAGGTCATCGTATTTGCGCTCAAATACGGCGCGGACAACGCGACGGTACAGGTGTCGAAGAACGGCGGCGCATTCGCGGATGCGGACAACGCGATCAAGGCCGGAGACATGGAAATATTCCTCGAAGGCGAGGTGACGGTAGAATGACGCCCGCTATCGACAGCCCCCATTTCAAGGCGCTCCAAAAGCTGAAACCCGTCGATACAGACGAGGAAGACGCCGCCGTCGCCCTTGAACTCGACCGCGTCCTGGCCGCGATGGATTCCGCATACGTCGAATCGTTCCCTGGCACCGCCACGGACACGCTCGCGCGCTGGGAAACGCTGTACGGGCTGGATCATTCCGGCCCGCTCACTGCCCGGCGTATGGCTCTTTTGGCGGAAATAAATAAGGATGCCGGCATATCCGCCGCGGATTACATCGCCCTCGCTAAATCCCTGGGATTCGACGTCACCATTCCCGACCCGCCGCGCATGTTCCGCGCCGGGGTCAGCCGCGCCGGACAGCCCGTCTACGATGCTGACGAGCAATACACGTGGACGGTGCATGTCGACGCATTCGAGGAGGCGGGCGCAGCGCTAGTCTCCGCGTTCGAGGCCCAGAAAATACCGTTCACCATCATCCGGTGGATCTGGCGCACGCCGCCGCTCCAGATGTCAATGGCCCTGGAGACGCAGGCGACGGACCCCGTTGAGACGGGGGTGCAGATAGCCCTCGACCTCGAAACACAGGCGACGGACCCGGTCGGGACGTCGCTGCAAACAACTTTTGCTTTGGAGGATGCATAATGATCGATCTCAAGATGATGTGCGGAGGTCAGATAACATCTGTCCGCAACCCCGACGGCACCGAGCTGCTCGAGCACCCGGTCAAGAACAAATGGCTCGACTGGGGTCTGAGGTTAATCTCCGCCGGCTGCGCTATTGATAACGCAGGAGCTCTGTTGTACGACCTGGGTGACCGGGCACAGTTTTTTTCGACCTATGGCTTATTCTATGGACGCAAAGTCCACCTCGGATCTGGCGCAGCACCATCGACGATAGACATGACTGCGCTCGCGCATGAGACAGTAAACAACGCAAACCTGGCCGACTTTAAAGTGACCGCGTTTGAAATTGCGGGCGGGAACTTGCATGTCAGATTGACATTTACATTCGGCAGCAGCTATACATTCCGAGAATTTGGGATGAGTCACGCTTATTATTATGGGGATAACAACAGCCTCCTGTTCCGCGTCGTTTTGGGCAACTCACTCAATGTTTCGATGGGATCAGCCCTGGACTATGACTTTTATCTGACGCTGCCATACGCAACCCGCACCGTAGTGAACGATCTCTTTGGCACAGGCATTCCGGGCGAGATCTGGCTGCGCCCGGCATATACGGCAACCAAAAACAATCTGATGCAGAGCGCCATGAACGGCTTTCCTACCATCATTGACTCTTATGCCAACGCATCGTCGCCCCAGGGACTGATGTCTCACGGATATATAAAATCCTCGACAGGCATCTATGAAAAGCCGATGTTTTCTTCGGACACGTCAAAGAATTTCCCGGCCGATGGCGTCGGCGACGCGGCCTTGCCTATCACTTGTGCGTCGGCTACCTACGAATGGGTGTCTCACGACCAGGTCAACTATGCGGCGCACATGAGATATGTGATCCCAGCCTCCGCCGGGGCGATGGACATCGCATACGGCAACATTCGGAGCCTCGCCTTCCGGTTCGGGTCCTATGATGCGTCCGGAAACTGGATAGGCCAGCATTTCGTAAAAACGGCGGCGCAAAAGCTAAACGTTGCAATGACGTACACTTTCGCCTCGATGTAACCGCATTTCAAAGGAGTTTAAAACATGATTAAAACAGAGATAACCAACGGCGCCGTGATCCCACCCGAATGGTTCCGCGCGATGCAGACCCCGTCTTACTCCAGGGCGGAGAACGAGGTGGGCCATCTTCCGCTGCCGGACGGCTATGCGGATCTCCAGCAGTGGAAGACTTTCAACCCGTCCGCTTCCGCACTGGACGTTTCCGGCTGGACCCGGAACGCGATCGTCCTGCCGACCGTATGGCTCGATTCGATAGCATATTCCAGCGTTGCAATCAAAAACGCCATTATGATTGTGGCGCCCAAATGGGCATCGGCGGGAGACACCGTAACGTCATGCACGTTTGCCCAGCCGGAGGGATCCACTGTCCCCATCCTCCGCGGCAATATTTTAATCGTGCAGTTCGGCGCAGACGGTAAAATATCCAGCTACTTCAGCCTCCCCGCCGCGTCGGAGGGCGCAATAGCGAGCTTCGGAAAGCTGACCGTGAGCAGTTCAATCTCCTTTCCCGCGGGCAGCATCGTGGAGGCAATGTTAGCTGCCGGGGCCGTCTCTAAGACCAAAATCCCAGCGGGCGCAATCTGGCCAAAACATCTTAAGGAGTTGTTTTTTTCTTTAGCCGGGGATGTCTATGCAATGTTCCCGACCGGATCAGACCCTGATTATGTAAGCCTGTTGATCAACGCCCTTGCCATCAAACGGACGCACTTGTCTCCGGATGTCATGGTGGCAGCGACGACGCCGATTCCAGTAGTTTTCAACTATGACGGGTCTACTTGGGCGGGGATCGACAAGTCGTTCTTGGTGGATTTAGCAAGCTTCGGCCAGTATTTAGAAGGTGTCGAGGTCAAAACCGCAGTTGCCGCCGGTGATGTAGTCACAGCTAAGATTTGGGTGCGTGGAGCCGGCTCCCTTGGGACTGCCGCCATAACGCTAGGCAGCCAGGACAATTACGTCACTCAGGTTATAGACATTAGTTCAAGTACAGCCAATACGCCCGCATCTTATACTAAATCTTATGCGATAACAGCTGACGACATCACGCGAGGCTGGATTCAGATCAAAAGTTCCGTCACAATTTTTGACGGTGATATTTCC
>Ga0172378_10000514_pt1 | contig 34058 bp, 31 predicted proteins | sample GrowelOW332metaG_FD_119755 | JGI IMG/M metagenome (GOLD analysis project Ga0172378, IMG submission 119755) | Groundwater microbial communities from an aquifer near a municipal landfill in Southern Ontario, Canada - Pumphouse #3_1 metaG | ecosystem: Environmental > Aquatic > Deep subsurface >...
CGCGGCTTCATGAGCGGTGCCCAGTACCGTTATATGACGAGTGATACCTCCAAGGGAATGGCCATGGGGAACTTCCTGATGGATGATCTTTCCGACGGGAACCTGGATTCTGACTACTATGATGACACCGGGTACACCCATACCAACGACGATCGCTACTGGATTCGGGGTAAGGCCGACCATACCTTCGGAGATGGCTGGGTCACTCGACTCGACGTTGATATCGTCTCCGACGAGGATTATCTTCAGGAGTTTGATTTCGGCAAAACGGGGTATGATCAAACCCGTGAAGATTATCTCGACATGTTTGGTCGTTCCTTTGATGATGACAGTGATCTGGAACGCGACAACACTTTCAAAGTCCTTAAAAGCTGGGGAGGAATTTCACTGGAGACAGAATTCCTCGCCGTGGATGATCTGGACACAGACACCACGACAACAACAACCACAACCACCACGGATGCGGACACCGGAGAAGAAACCACCACAACCACCACGACAACGGAAGAGTCTCCTCTGTGGAAATTGCCGGAGGTTGACTTCGACGGAACCCTTGATACCGGATTCAAGAGCTTTACCTTCGACTGGGACTCCAGTTACGTCAACTACTGGCGGGAAGACGGCACAGGTGGCAACCGGATCGATGTCCGCCCGGCGCTCTCAACCCCGATCTCAATTACACCATGGCTTGAAAGCCGGGCGGAAGTGGCGGTGAGGGATACGTATTATGCAGTAGAAGACTATGGAGATGCCACCGAATGGGCATATGATGACAATATCAACCGTTTCTATCCGGAGTTTGAAATTGATACTGCCACAACCATTCAGCGCGATTTTGGTTTCTCCTCCGGCCAGACAATACGCCACGAATTCCGGCCCTACCTGAACTATCAATATATTTCAGATGCAGCCGAAGATAATGAACTCCCGGACTGGGACAGCATTGACGAAATTACTCAGGAGAACACCTTCACCTACGGGCTGGACAACCTTTTCAGCCATATTGCTACCAGCAGTTCAGGAATGGAGACTCTCTCCACGTATGGAAGTTTCCTTATTGAACACTCCTATAACATGGACCCCGACGATGACGATGAACCCTTTGGAGATATTTACACCAAGTTGACCTTTGAACCTCTGCCGAAAACAGCACTCTCCTACAAGGCCTATTACGATGTTTATGACAACGACTTCAACAGCCACAATTTTGAAGTCGCATACACCTTCAGCAACAACACCTATGTCAGTACTGAATACAGTTATGATATAGACGACGAGATTGACCAGATTAACGGGACTCTCGGCATCAGACTGTTCGAGCGCTGGCGATTTGAGGGCAGCATAGAACATTCTCTCTCCTACGAGCAGACCAACGAAGCGAAAGGCCTCATTGCGTATAGTGCCAATTGCTGGGGACTCAAATTCCAAACCAAATACGACTCCGGCGAAACGACTTACATGATGTTCTTTGAACTTGCCAACATCGGCGAAGCGTTCGGCTTCGGGCTGTAAACCGACCTGTCAGGATGTTCTTTGATCTTTTCAACGGCGATGCCGATGGAATTTTTGCCCTCCATCAGCATCGCCTTTCTTTTCCTGCGATCAGCACGCTTATCACCGGTGTCAAACGGGATATCTGTCTGCTGCAGCAGCTGGCAGGGACAAAAGATGCGGAAATTACTGTCTTTGATGTCTCCCTTGATTCTAACAGGAGGGGAATTGCCCCCCTGCTCGCCCAGGGAAATTGCATTCGCTGGTTCGATCACCACTTTGCCGGAAAGATTCCCGTCCACCCCAGGCTTCACACCATCATTAACCCCTCCCCCACCACCTGCACCAGTCTCATCGTCAACACAGTCCTTGGCGGATCCCATCCCGGCTGGGCAATATGCGGCGCCTATGGTGACAATCTGCAGGAACCGGCAGACCGCCTCGCTGGCAAAATAGGACTTTCTGCAAAAGAGATGAGTCAACTTGCTGAACTTGGCAAGCTTTTCAATTACAACGGCTACGGTGTTACCACCGCCGATCTCCATTTTCACCCGAAGAAACTCTACCTCGCCATCGCACCTTTCGCCGATCCTCTTGCCTTCATCGCACAATCAAAAGAGCTGGCTGTCCTTCGCGACGGCTGTGCAGAGGATCTGCAATGTGCGGCGGAGGGAGAACAACAGAAGATTGGACACCACAGCCTCTATTTCTTTCCCGATGCCCCCTGGGCGCGACGGATCTCCGGCATCTACTCTAACCTGAAGGCCCGGCAGGAACCGGATGCTGCCCATGTTATTATCACCAGGGTTGGCGACAATCTGCGCCTCAGCGTTCGTGCTCCGCTCAACGACAGCCAGAGAGCCGACACCCTCTGCAGAGCATTTCCCACCGGTGGCGGCCGTGCGGGGGCAGCAGGAATCAATGAACTGCCCCCCGAAGAACTGTCACACTTTATCGACACATTCTCAAAAACCTGGCCTTCCTGAAAGGCATATTACTATGATTAAGAGATCTCTCCTGTTGTTCGTACTCCTGATGTTCGCAGTCTTCTCCGTCTACGGGCCAGCTTTTGCCGCCGGGAAAAAAGCTGCTGATCTTGTCCGCGACGACCAGCCAATCGACATTAATACACCGAAGTATCACAAGCTCTTCACCGATCTTGAGGCTAAAGGATTCGAACGCAACGCGCTGGAAAAGCTCTTCTCCAACCTCACCATCAATCGTAAAGTTCTCAGTCTGATGGACCGACAGTGGGGCAAACCCACTCCGTGGTATGCATACAGGCCCCGCTTCCTTACACCATTGATCATCAAACAGGGGAAACAGTATCTTCGTAAATTTCGCCCCTCCTTTGATCGCCTTGAAAAGGACTTTGGCGTCAACCGTGAGGTTATAGTAGCTATCTGGGCAATGGAGACACGTTTTGGGCAGAACACCGGGGACTTCAACATGTTTCGCAGCCTCAACACCCTCTTTGCAGCCTACCCCCGACGCAGCGACTTCTTCCGCGCTGAATTGATCGACTACCTGCTGCTCTGCCAGCGTAACGCCTTTGACCCGCGGATCATAGAAGGCTCCTGGGCAGGTGCCTTTGGGCAGGCCCAGTTCATGCCTTCCAGCTTCAATAAACATGCCGTGGATTACGATGGTGACGGAATTGTAGACATCATTCACTCCCGACTTGATGCTCTTGCCTCCATCGCCAATTACCTCCATCATTTCGGTTGGACCCTCGATACTCCGGTCTCTATCGACCTCGGGAAGCACCTGCATTCACCACAACTTGAAAAGAAAGCCGGAGAGGGCTGGAGCAACAGTATCTCATGGCGCAGACTGCAGCAGTTGCAAAGAGTGAAACTGCCTGCGCCAGTCAAGGGAGGACACCTCACTGTTGTCCCTCTCGACCTTGATCCCCAAAAGGGCGGGGGCAAACGTTATCTTGCCGGATACCCAAACTTTCAGGCGATTCAGCACTACAACCACAGCCAGAAATACGCCGCAGCAGTCGACGAACTGGCAAAGGCTCTCACCAGTGACTGAACCGATAGGTCGAGGCACGCTGATCCTCGTTTCCACCTGTCTCGTGGTTGGGGTTTTCCTCTTTTTCCATCGTGAACCCTGGCTTCCTGTACATATAATATCTCCCGGGAAAGGACCTGCCTTCTCCGATGATGGTGATCTTCTCAGTCTTCGTGCAGCCGTGGAGAAGCAGCTGCACTGGCTGGAATCGAAACCGGTGGGCACCACGGTGCAGCTTGGCGACGAAGAGATTCCAGTTACCCTGTTGCATCTATCCCTCTCGCACCTTTCCACCTTTCTCCACAGCAGCCCCACTCCCCGGCAACTCGCAGCTTTCCTGCACGACAACTACGATGTTTTTCAGGCGGGAGGCCGCAAAGAAAAGAGAGGCAGAGAGCTTCTTGTAACCGCTTATTACGAACCTGTTTTTAACGGAGATCTGCAGAAAACGGACACGGCAAGATGGCCAATCTATCAGTTGCCGAAGAAGATGACGCCAGGTACAAAACACGGGTGGAACCGTAGAGAGATAGAGTTATTCGGACGCCTTAAGGGGCAGGAACTGGCCTGGCTCAACGACCCGTTCGACGCCTACCTGCTTCACGTACAGGGCTCGGGAAAAATTCGCCGCCCCGATGGCTCGATTTTCACCGTCCGTTACGCAGGCAACAACGCCATGGAGTATATGAGTCTTGGCAAACTCTTTGTCGATGAAAAAATTCTGCCCCTTGAAAAGGTGAACATCCCAGCCATGCGCAAGTGGCTGACCGAACATCCAGAGGAACAGCAGCGCATGTTTTTTCACAACCCGCGCTACATTTTTTTTAAAAAGGGGACTCCCGGAAATCCAGAGGGAAGTAACGGTGTGAAACTCACCCCGGGCCGCTCCATTGCAATCGACCCGGACATCCTCCCCACAGGCAGCATGGGCCTTATCAAGACCCGCATGCCGAGAGTGCAAAATAGCCGACTCAACGGCTGGTATGAGACCTCGCGACTGGTCTTTCCACAGGATTCGGGGGCGGCAATCAAAGGTGCAGGGAGGGTCGACCTCTTTCTGGGAAGCGGAGATGTTGCCGAAAAAACCGCCCAGATAATGAAAGAACCGGGCAAACTCTACTTCCTTTTCTGGCGGGATAAAGAAAATTTTGAAGAGAAATAAAGCAGCCCTCGATTTTTTTCATTCCGACTGCTGTTCCTTGTTATTTCAATAAAGCAAAACGTCTCCAGAAGTCTGGAAACGATTTTGCCACACACTCTTCCCCGGTGATCTTCACCCCGGGAATTCGTAATCCCGCAAGGGCAAAACTCATCGCCATGCGATGGTCATCGTAAGTCTTTAGTTCGGCACCATGCAGACGACTCACATCCCCGCCAACTCCATGAATGATCATCGAGGCATCAAATTCTTCAACCTCCACACCGAGCTTGCCAAGTTCAGTTACCACTGCTGAGAGGCGGTCACACTCTTTGATCCGCAGATGACCAATGTTGTTGATGGTAGTTGTTCCCTCGGCAAAGGCCGCCACCACAGCGAGGGTGGGAGCCACATCAGGCATATCTCCCATGTCAATCGTGATCCCCTGCAGGCGATTTGCCCCAATGACAGCCAGGCCGTTTCCCGCCTTTTCAACCGAGCAACCCATGCGGGCAAACAGGGCGACAAGCATGGAATCTCCCTGCAGAGAAGGAACCGGGACATTCTCTACTGCAACCCGCCCCCCGGTTATCGCCGCCGCAGCCCAAAAATAAGAAGCACTTGAGGCATCCCCTTCCACCTGATACTCCCGCGCCCTGTAACAGCCCTGTGGAATGGAGAACCAACTGTAATCCTCAGCACAATCCACACAAATACCAAAATCATTCATCACAGACAACGTCATGGCGACATAGGGGCGGGAGAAGACAGTTCCCTCCACACGCAGGGTCGCAGGCTCACGGGCATAGGGGGCCACCAGCAGCAGAGAAGAGAGATACTGGCTGCTGCGCCCTTCCGGCAACACGGTTTCTCCACCGAGAATTCCATCCCGTCCCGCTTCGTTGATAAGCAGTGGCGGACAGCCGGTGTTCCTGATCGACTTGATATCAACCCCCCACCCCTGCAGTGCACTCATCAGCGGCTCAATCGGTCGCTGATGCATCCGCGACCCGCCATCAATTGTAAACAACGTCTTGCCGAGGGCTGCCACCGAAGTAAGAAAGCGAGTGGCGGTACCATTATTACCGAGGAAGAGGGGCTTATCACTCTCTGCAATCTTCCCCCCATTCCCGGTAATTACCCACTCCGCTCCTTTCTCCATTTTAACTCCCATCTGCATCAGCGCAGCGGAGGAGTATTGCGTATCTTCACTCTCCAGCGGATCCAAGATCCGGCTGACACCATCGGCCAGTGAAGCAGCCACCAGCGCACGCTGGGTTAGACTTTTGGAACCGGGTACTTTCAGAGTTGTATTGGTTGTTTCAAGAGGGGTAATTTCAATCATGGAAGAAGCCTGATAAAGTTTTAATAAGATTTAGATAAGACAGCTTGCAATTTCTTTACTTTATGCCATAGTGCAGGTAATAATCCAAAGAAACACAAAATAATTCAACTCTTTTCTCTCTTACGGGCACCTTGAACACTCAGATCTTTCGACAGGATCCAGGGCACAGAAAAAAATTTACCGAAGCCATCCGCCTGAGACTGCAAAGCCCCCGGTACCCACTGAGTGTATAAATTCCCCCCTGTAACGAAGAATTTAGAAGAAAGATCACTTATTCAAGGTCCCTTTATGACTCCAGAAACCCTTATCATCGTCTTCACGGCATTACTTGGCGCCATAGTCGGCAGTTTTCTCAATGTGGTTATTCTCCGCCTGCCCAGGGAGGGAAGCTCAGTAGTCTTTCCCGCTTCCCATTGCCCGGTGTGCATGGCGAAGCTGCACTGGTATGAGAATATTCCTGTCCTCAGCTATCTCTTTCTGCGCGGAAAATGCAGCCACTGCGAGGTGAAAATCTCAATACAGTATCCGCTGGTGGAACTGGCCATGGCAGCGCTCTCTGCCTGTCTCTTCCTCAAATTTGGTTTGACACCGGCTTTCGGAGGGTATTTTCTCTTCACTGCAGCACTGCTGGTAGTCATTATGATTGACCTGCATCACTACATCATTCCAGACTCCATCGACCTGCCCGGAGTTGTGCTCGGGGTGCTCTTCTCGTTCATGAATCCAGTGACAAGCTGGCAGAGTTCCCTGCTCGGGGTTGTTTGTGGCGGGGGGATTCTCTGGCTGGTAGCGTGGACATACGCATTGCTGCGTAAAAAGGAAGGGATGGGCGGAGGAGACATCAAACTGCTGGCAATGATCGGAGCATGGCTTGGCTGGGAATGCCTGCCCTTTGTGATCTTTTTCTCCGCCTTCACCGGTGCCATTCTCGGGATCACGACACTCTCTATTCTCAAAAAAGATCGCAACAGCCAGATCCCTTTTGGGCCATTTCTTTCCGGATCAGCACTGATTTACATGTTTTTTTCAGAGCAAATTGAGCATTTTCTGCACCTCTATATCTCAGGACAGTGGCCGTAAAAAAGCCCTACCCTCTGCATACTCAGAAATCTCGATATGCCAGGGGGCGGGGACAGAATTGTCCAGCTGCTGCTGTTTCCCTTTCCATCTGCAAAATATATCCCCATTCACGCCATCGATTTACGTCGAGAAATCAACAGCCCGGGCATGGCAAGGCGACGGCCAGCGCGGCAATAATGAAGCAGACGTGAATCAGATTATCCAGCGTGCTCGCCTACAACTCAGGAGTATACCCTCTGAGGTTAATCTCAACCAGGGCAATCATCGCCTTAAAGCCATAACTCCCGGAATCTGCATCGCACCGAAAATTCCCATACGGGCTGTAAGAGCAAGCAGTGTCGCTGTTGTCCAAGGCTAAATTCCCATAGCGACATGGCCTTTGAGCATGGCGGAAACAGAATTGATGAGCGGGGATTTCGGCACCAGCATGAATACGCATAAAGCCATGGCAAGAAAGCCTCCCTCCCCGAGGTGAAACACAAAACCAAGTCCAGAGATAAAGCTGGAGATAAAGGCTGTCACCCCGAAGGGAATCAGGGCATTAACAGCATTTCGAACAAGCGTCTGCCGGACAATCATGCCAAGGGTTGAGCCAGGGAACGTAAGCCCGCAGATCTCTGCAGTGCCTCCCGCCAGCTGACAAAACGCCGCACAGGCGAGAGCAATCATAACAATGACCAGCCAGTGGTTGTATCGTGGCGGGTTAATTCCTGCCAGCCATTCATGTACCCCCGCGATATCAAGTTCACCCCTCTCCGCCGCAATGCAGATCTGTTGAACCTCACTCACAATCCGCATGTCAATGCCATGAGGGTGTCTTGAAACAGCTTGTATTTCGTTCATCTTCGAAACACAGAAGAAAATTTATTACAGCCTTGATATTGATATCGGAGTCTAACGCTTACCTCCGAGGATAAATTTTTACTGTACCAAAGAAGATGGGCGAAAGACTGATTATTCAAGTTACCCTTCAGAAATGATTACTTCTTTCATCCCCTCTTCTTCACACCCCACCAACAAAAAAGGCCCCCGCAGCAAATCTGCGGGGGCCTTTTAGAATCAAACTCTTCAGTAGAAGGTCAATACACGTTCATCTACTCTTCCACTTCGTGTTCAACATCTACAGCCAGTTTGTAAAGAACAGTCACCATGAAAATACCAACTGCCCAGATTCCAATCGTAATACCTATTTCGTTGACCGTGGGATAATACTCAACCACTGTGTCAAACGGAGTAATAGCAAGACCGCCAAGAACAAAACCCAGTCCCTTGTCAATGAACAAAGAGAGGAAAACAGCCAGGCAGCCAGCGGCGATAATCCAGTCGGCGGCGTCTGTCATAACCTTCTTGCTCAACTTCAGCCAGGCGAGAACAATCAGTCCACCAAAACAGAGGAAGACAGAGGTCCACATGAAAGGCACAAGGTTGTTGTACATTACGCCATGTTCTTCAATACCGAAGAAGAGGTAATCAAGCGAATGCATGTGCCCGGGAATTGTGGAGTAGTATGCTACAAAGAACTCCATGCAGACAAAGAAGGCGTTGATCAATGCCGCATAAATAATAATGGTCAGAATCTTGTTGATTGCCTCTTTCCCGGCATCGAAGTTGGCAATACGCTTCATGAGCAGGCAGGCAAGAACAATAATGATAGGTCCTGCTGCAAATGCAGAAGCGAGAAAGCGTGGAGCGGTAATGGCTGAGAGCCAGAACTCATGTCCAGGCAGCCCGCAATAAAGCATGGCCGTTACGGTATGAATGGAAACCGCCATGGGAATGGAGATATAGACAAAGATATAGATCCACTTCGGCGGTGCAACCTCTTTACGCTCTGCTGTAAGAATAACCCAGCTGCATATCAGGTTGAGGAACAGATATGTGAGAAGAACACACATATCCCAGAACAGCATGGAATTGGGGGTCGGGTGCAGGATCATATTCATCGCCCGCAACGGTTGTCCAATATCAACTATGATAAAGAGCAGACACATGACCAATGCGGGAATTGCAAGAAATTCACCAAGGACAGTGATACGACCAAAGGCCTTGAAATCATGCACGTAATACGGAAGGACCAGCATAAGGCCCCCGGCAGCAACCCCAACGAGAAAAGTAAACTGGGAGATATAGAGCCCCCAGCCAAGATCCCGCCCCATTCCGGTAAGTCCCTGCCCGATAAGGAACTGCCGTACATAGCAAAAAGTTCCAATACCGATGAATATTGCGAGTATTCCGAGCCATGTCCAGTATCTCGAGCTTCCTCTTAATGCTTTTTCAATCATGACTCCCTCACACTATATAAAATACAGACGGTTTCGTTCCAAGATTGGGCTTGCGCTGAATCGTCGGATTCTCCGCCAGCACCTTTCTCACCTCTGACTCTGGATCGTTGAGATCACCAAAATAAATCGCACCAACCTCTGCGGCAGCCACCTGGCATGCCGGTTTTTCCCCGCGTGCAAGGCGTTCTGCACAGAAGTTGCACTTCTCAACTACCCCGCGCATCCTTGTGGGGAATTCGGGATTGATCTCCTGTGCAATATGCGGTCGCGGTTCAAACCAGTTGAAGCTCCGTGCGCCATATGGGCAGGCCATCATACAGAAACGGCAGCCGATGCAGCGGTGATAATCCATGGCAACGATGCCGTTGTGTTCCATTTTGAAGGTTGCCTGTGTCGGGCAGACCCGCACACACGGCGGATTATCACAGTGATTGCAGAGCAGTATAAACTGACTCTCTTCGATAACATCCGCATTGTGCGTGGAAGACTGCTCAGGGAAAGCCTGTTCATACGGAGCACTCCAGATCCATTTAATTTCACTTTTCGGGTCATCAAAAGTCGGAATGTTATGCACGTAGCGACAGGCGGCAGCCATTTTTTCCTGTATATCGGGACGATCATAAAGCTTGCGCATGTCTATAACCATTCCATAGCGCATTTTGCCCGCCGTCCCCCCACTGTTTTCTGCGACAGCGGGAACTGCACTGGCAGAGGCTTCAGCCAGTTTACTCACAGCCGGAGCGCTGATTCCTGCAAGCGCAGCCACACCGGCGGCCTTCAAAAAAGTTCTTCTTTTGGTATCCATCAGTTGGCCTCCTTCAATCCTGCTTTCTGCTGCGTCGGTGTAAGATGGCAGTCCCAGCAGTATGGGGTTACAGACGCATAGGTGTGACAGCGGTCACAGAACTCTTCTTTATTCGTGTGACATTTCATGCAGGCGAGCTGCAGCCCTTTGCCATAAACTTTGCCGTCAACAGTTACGGTACCGCGGTTGCCGTTACGCAGGACATCATCCCGCCACTCATTAAGAATCACCATATGTTCTGCTCTCATCTCATCCGCGGGATAAATACAGTGCTGCTCTCCGCCCGGGGGAGGTTCGACCGTGGGATCCGTGCTCTTCGTCGCAGAAAAGGCGTCGAACCAGAACGGGAACGTGACCAGCAGGACGAGAATTATCAGTCCTGGTACAATTAAACCTTTATTATACATTGATTACTCCTTGTTCTTGTTCAGTTTTCAAAGCATTGTACGAAGGCCTTCCGGCATATCAGCCCGGTTTTCCCCTTTCTGAACCAGAGCATTGGCCACAAGCTCGGTGAGCCCGCAAACCGTAACCCCCGGGTTCCAGTAATTCATCAGAGAGGTAAGTGTCGCCCGGTCAATAGCGCAGATACAGGCAAGCGTGTTCACATCATGTTTTTCAACAACATGCTTCACAGCATTGGCTCGTGGCAGACCTGAACGCATACGCAGCTCCATGATCTCGTCGGTGTTGAGACCTGTTCCGGAACCACAGCAGAAAGTCTGCTCGCGGATGGTATTTTCAGGCATTTCCCACCATTTATCAACCACATGATCGAGAACATAACGGGGTTCTTCAATAATCCCCATAGCCCGAGCCGGGTTGCAGGAGTCATGCCATGTTGCTCTCACGTGGCTGTTACGGCTCGTGTCAAACTTGAGCTTGTTATGTTTAATAAGGTCAGCGGTAAACTCAGTGATATGTACCACTTTGGTGGAGGCCGCATTGTTGAATACGGTACCGGTAATAGGTGAAACAGGAACTTCCATATTGGCCGGAGTTTTACCGTTCATCGTATCCATATATTGATGGACAACACGCCACATATGCCCGCACTCACCACCAAGAATGTATTTCACACCAAGACGTTCAGCCTCGGCATACATTTTGCCGTTGAGCGCTTTCATCGCCTCGTTGTTGGTAAAGAGTCCGAAGTTACCACCCTCTGATGCGTATGTTGACCAGGTGTAATCAAGTCCCAGCGCATTAAAAAGGAGGAGATACCCCATACAGGTATAAATACCAGGTTCTGCAAAAACGTCTGCTGAAGGAGTAACAAAAAGGATTTCAGCACCCTTCCGATTGAAAGTAACATTCTGCTTGATACCGGTAAGACTCTCAACGTCTTCCGCAAGAAATTCAACGTTATCGCGGAACGGCAGAGGCTGCAGCCCCATATGGTTTCCTGTCCGGGTGGAGTTGGAAACTGGCTCAATAACCCAGTTGATACCAAGCCCGACAGAGTAGAGAAGTTCACGGAGGATAATGGTGATCTCGGCCGTATCAATCCCGTAAGGGCAGAAGATTGAGCATCGGCGACACTCAGTACATTGATAGGCATACATAAACCACTCTTTGAGCACACCAACGGTCATCTTGCGACCACCGGCCAGTCGACCGAGAATCTTACCTGCGAGGGTAAACTCTCCACGATAGACAGAGCGCAGCAACTCGGCACGCATTACCGGCATGTTCCTCGGGTCACCTGTACCAAGGAAAAAATGGCACTTATCAGCACAGGCACCACAGCGGACACAACAGTCCATGAAGATCTTCAAGGAGCGAAACTTATCAAGACGCTCGGCAATTCCTTTGAGAATAATATCCTTCCAGTTGTCAGGAAGGAGCCAGTCATCCTCTTCAGGTGACCAGACACGGGCGAAAGGAAAACTCAGCCCCGGCTGTGCATTGAGGTATTCAAGTTTCTCTTTTTTGGCCGGATAGGCATATCCCCCCGGTTTAAAAGTAACCGGAGTATCCATCCATTCTTTTGTCGGGATTGCCCCGGTGGAAAGAGATGGCCCCTGCCACACACTTTGGGACAGTTCTTCTAATTTAGGAAGCGACATCGTATTTATCCTTATTATAACTTGGTGGTCTGTTTTTACTCTTCCGCTTTTTTTCCTGTCTCAGCTTCAGCAGGCTCTTCCTTCGGCGGGAGTCCTTTTTCAACAGCAATACCATTTTCTATCATAGACTCACGAAACTCATCCTCATACTCCGCATAAGAGTGAGGCTTGATGTTGGGATCATTCCAAGGATTGATATGACGCACCGCACGCGTATTATTCCGCATGTTAAGGGTAGGGCTGAGAAATACACCGCCCATATGCATCAGTTTACTGAAGGGAAAACAAACCAGCAGGACACTGACGAAGGTAATATGAATATAGAAGATTGCACCGATATGTCCATGGATCACCGGATGCAGGGTAACCAGACCGATCAGCAGCTCCTTGATGTTGACAATGTCAGAACGCAACATGTAACGCATCAGGATCCCGGTCAACGCAATGCTGAAAATGAGAATAAGAGGGAAGTAGTCATTCATCAAAGAGAGATAACGGACATGACGATTGACCAGCCGGCGGAAGAAAAGCAACGCGACCGCGAGCAGCAGAGTAACATCTGTTATGTACCAGGTGGGAGCTCCAACCTGAAGCAGACCATCCCAGAACTCAACCCAGCCAACCCAGAAAGGAACGGGATCAAGAAAAAGGCGCAGATGACGAAGCAGAATTACGAGAAAAGAGTAGTGAAATACAATGGCAAACAGCCACAGCCATTTCGAAGATTCATACGTAATCTTCGGTCCCTCGCGAAGTTCAGACTTCGTGTTATAAAACAGAGGGCGAAAGGTCAGGACCTCAAGAGCCATGCGACCAACCACTTCAGCATTTGTGTCTGGAGCACCCAGCCGGCTGTGTTTGATAAAATCAAGTGATTTTGCCTGGCCGCGGGTGGTCTGGATAGAGAACGGGACCGGCGATTTTGCCCAGTACATTATCCGCCAGATAATGCCGCCTAAAAATACCGCAAATGCCAGATAGGGAATGACTACTCCGAAGAAATAGCCCATACCCGGTATCTGCGAGCCGACTCCGGCGATCAGGGCAAGAGCTATGACCACCAGGAATGAGAAGGAGTACTTCATGTTTAACCTCTCTTCATTCAATTGAACTGTTACGGAAACCGTGCGCGACGCCACACTGATCATCGGCACCGAGACCAGTTTACCTGCCTGTCTGTGCCATGGGAATCTCGCCTTCAGGTTTCAGCAACTTCGAGGGGCACATGCTGTCGGTGAGGACGATACTTCCGGATTTAATTTCATTAATACGTACGCTGTAAACACGCTCGCGGAATTGCATATAGATATCAAATGCAGCAAGGAGAGCAATATCGACAGCAAAATCGAAATCATAAAGTTCACCGTTGAGATGTTTTCTCTCAGAATCTGCTCCAAAGATTTCACGGGTGATATGCTTTACTGCATTTAGAGGGGAAACTGCCTGGGCGGGGGTAAACTGCTGGACTGCCCGGATAGAGACAATTCGTTCAATCGCTGGTTCGTACTCGCTGCGGCCTGCTCCTTTAATAAGTAACGGAAGGAGTTCACCAAGAGCAACACGGACATTGCCACCTATGGGGTTGGCAAATTGATCCTTTTCTTTTTTGAAAAAATCAGAGGATTCGTAGGTGGAAAGAGTGTAATCCACCCACCTGGCAAGGATTTTTTCCTGGTATTGACGGAAACCTTCTGCAAGATCAAACATTTGTGACATCACGGGGACCCAGTGGGTTGAAGGGGATACAAAAAAAATGAATCACTGTTCATAAACAATGAACATTGTTAGCATTTCCCCCGCTGATTTTCAAGACTTATTTTGAGTGCTGGCGCCGCAGGAAGGCCCTTGCAGCAAGGGCTTTTCAAGCTTTTCACTGACTTTGCAGATTCCGAATATCTTGCAGAACAGCCCCCCCTTCAAGAACATAAGGATCTTCTTTAATTTCTTTAAGCCACTTCTGATGCTGCTCTTCCGGGGTAGGCGCCTCCATGGTATCATCATCCATGATATCATCTTCATCCATGGCACCATGCAGTTTAAAAAGGTCTCCCACCTTATCCTCACTCACCTCAGCCTCAAGACGCTTGTTGAACATGTTGTTCAACTCCACGTCAATTATCGTATTTTCCGCTCTCGTCTTTGCCTTGGCAGCCTCTTCCGTAATAACATGAAATTTTTCACTCGCTGCAACCCGTCCGGTAGAACGACGTTTTAACTCTTTGAGAGGCAGCGTCCTGCTCCAGGGTTTGTACGGCACAGCACTGATGGAGTCCCAGGGAAGGCTGTAATCAAGATAGCGCTCCTCTGATTTGACATAAGTAAAGAGACTCGGCAACTCAATATCCGGCTCAACACCTTTCCACTGGGTGGAACAACCGTTGATACGGTAAAACTTTTGAATCGTCACCTTCAGGGCACCAAGGTCACCAAAGTCCTGCAGGGAAAGAAACGGCTTTGAGTCGTTAAGGTCAACAACGGTCTGCACCGAGCCTTTGCCATGGGTATGTTTTCCACCAATAATCACCGCCCGACCGTAGTCCTGCAGGGCCGCAGCAACAATTTCGGAGGCAGAAGCAGAAAATTTATTGACCAGCACAACCAGCGGGCCGTCATAGTAAGTGGTGTCACGGGTGTCAGACAGCGTGCGCTGTTCACCATAATTGTTGCGAACGGTTACCACCGGCCCGGAACCGATAAAAAGACCTGTGATATCAACGGCATCTACCAGCGCCCCGCCACCATCATCACGCAGATCAAGGATAATACCATCGACATACTTCTCTTTAAGTTCTTCGATAGCCTTCCGGGTATCGTCGGTAGAATTCCGTGAGGTCTTGCTCTCATCCCGGGTTGCGTCGAAATCCCGATAAAAACTGGGAAGATAGATATAGCCGACCTTCATACCATGGCCACCGTCGAGAACCGCACTTTTCACAAAAGTCTCTTCAAGCTGCACCACATCACGCACAATGGGAACAGTTACGATACTGCCATCAGATTTTTTCACGGTCAGGGTGACAGTAGAACCTTTCGGCCCGCGGATAAGACGCACTGCATCACGCAGGCGCATATCAGTCACATCTACCGGCTCTTCACCCTCCTGAGCAGCCTCAAGGATGATATCCTGCGCCTTGAGTTTCCCCGTTTTTGCCGAAGCACTCCCGGGGACGATACTGGTCACCCGGATCACACCATCCTCTTCACGCAACATGGCGCCGATGCCCTCAAGAGAACCGCGCATATCAATGTCAAACTGCTCCTTGGAGGCCGGTGCAATGTAATTGGTATGAGGTCCGAAGGCGCGGGTAACAGCGTTGAAAAAACGATCATAATGATCCTGCAGGGTCTCCTGACGGAGACGATGAAAAAAGTTCTTGTTGCGCTTTTTCACCTTCGCAAGTGCCATTTTCCAGAGTTCAATATCATTCTTTACCGCGATATCATCTTTGCCCGGCTTATCGTCTCGACGAGCAGCAGCCCGCTCCGTCCGCATATCAAGATACTGAGAGATAATCTGCATTTTCAGAATTTGTCGCCACTTCTCCGTCATCCCTCTGACATCTTTTGCAAACTCCATTTTTTTGGGTTCGCTCTCCAGATTATCGGGGATTGTCATGTTGAAAATGCCCACCTGCAACAGTGTGGGAACCTTCCACGGCGCCGGAATAACAAACTGACGACCCGTGACAAGAGCTGCAGGTTTTTCCATGCTGTTCGCCTGCAACAGGTCGGGCACACTGACACCTGTAAATTTGGCAGCAAGAGAAGAAACGGTATCACCCTTCTCCACCACATAAATTCTCTGCGCAGCCTTATCCGTCACCACACTTCCTGCATTGGGAGAAAGGCCGAGGACACTGTCGTCGGAAAGCATCGCAAGGTTTAACTTCTCCACCATGTCGATACGCTCGTTAAGAATATCGTAGCCGGTATCGGGCAGGGTAATACGCCCATCAAGAAGTTCATCATCAATATCTGCAGCAAAGGCGTTGAGCTGTTCCACGTCGCTCTGCAGCAAAAATCGCTTCTGAAAATCGAGCTGTTTCAGATAAAGATCAAACGCAGCTTCGGAGAGGCTGTCATCCATTTTTTTATCGGAATAATGAAGGACCGGGAGCTGACGACCCAGAATTGCGCCGAGAGTCATATTTTTGCTGCGGTCAAAATCCTTCTGATCCTGCGCGGAGGCTGCCAGAGCCGCCGTTGCCGAAACTGTAATGATAAACAGCAGCACAGCTGTGCAGTATTTCGTTAATACATTCATATTGTTTTCGTATGCTCCAATACTGAAAAGACAGGCTCACGCCACGCTCAGGCCAAACCCTCTCGGAATAAAAAGGAAAAGAAAATTTCAGAGAATTACCAAATCTGGAAGGAAAATACTACTGGAAAGAGGAGCACAGCAGACGGGCTGGCTCGACAAAGCAAACACCTCACGCTTTATATTCGCGCATTGCAGGGGGAGTCAGCACCTTCGGCATCGCAGCCCCGAATTCCTGCGCGAAAGAAGCAAGTTCAACAGCTGAACATTCCGATTCACCTTCACCCTCCACCACCATCACGGCAAGACGACTGTCCAGTGCGCGCTTAATCTGCTGACGAATCTCCGTCAAATCGACATCCCAGCGAACACAGAAATCGAGAAAACGCTGCCAGTTGCAGAAAGAGCGCTGCAGCCCTCGACAGTGCCGCTTTGAACGGTTTTCCGGCAAAATATCACGAAGGATGATCTCCTCGTAACGGGCGGTCGCAGCCGCAACAAGTCTTCCCTTCTGTTCATCATTCAAGCGTAACTGCGGACCATCTTCATCCCTTTCCAGCCAGTAGAGAGAAGCATGCAGGCCGACCTCAGGCATCTCCCCTGAATCCCGGACCAGGAACAATTCATCCTCTACGTATGCTTCAACATCACTCATTTGTCTCGTTGTCCTGCTTTTCTGTCCTGCCCTCCGGCAGTCCAAAGATCTCGCAAACGGTATTCACCCGTTCTTTAATCTTTTTATGGCCCGTGCATCTCGAGCTCTTCAGATACTCCATCGGATGGTGCAGAATCTTGGCGGCAATCGCATGCAGCATCGCCTCAAGTGCATCTTCCTGTTCCCCGGTCAGCTCACCAAGGCGGTGGCGGGATTTTGCCAGTTCTCCCTCCGCCATCTCACGAATCCGCTTCCGCAATTCCACAATGGTCGGCTTGACTTCCAGCGTTTCAATATAGTGTTCAAATTTCAGCGTCTCTTCATCAACAATGCGCCTCGCCTTGATGGCCTCACGGCCACGCCCCTCACGATTTATTTCCACCACACTGCTGAGATCATCAATGTCATAGAGATAGACGTTGTCAAGATCATTCAGCCGCGGATCAAGATCCCTCGGGACAGCAATATCGATAAGGAAAAGCGGTCGGTTACGGCGCTTACGCATTACCGCCTGCACATCGCTTTTGTGAATTATCAACTCCTCGGCACCTGTTGAACTGATGATAATATCAGTCTCCTCAAGGTGTTCGGGCAACTCTTCCATACTGATTGCCTGACCATCGAAGCGCTCAGCCAGCCGCATGGCCCGGGCAAGTGTCCGATTTGCCACACTCACAGCCCTCACCCCGTTGCCGAGGAGATGTTCTGCCGCCAGCTCCGCCATCTCTCCGGCACCGATCAACAGCACCTTCTTCTGTCGCAAATCTCCAAAGATTTTTTTCGCGAGCTGTACCGCCGCATAACTAATGGAGACCGCCGAACTGCCGATCCCTGTCTCAGTGCGAACCCGCTTGGCTACCGTAAAACTCTTGTGCAGCATCTTATTGAGCAGCGCCCCCGTGGAGTGCTGCTCTGCGGCATGCCGATAGGCCTCCTTGAGCTGACCGAGAATCTGTGCCTCACCAACCACCATCGAATCCAGGCTGCCGGCAACGGTAAAGAGGTGATGCACAGCCTCCCGTCCTTCAAGGATGTAGAGGTACTCATCTGCCTTCTCAAGGGGCACTTCATTCCCGAAAAGGAAACGAATCAGGTGATCCCTTACGTCAGCACCGGCATCGGCCACCACAAGGAGTTCGACCCGGTTACAGGTGGAAAGAAGGTAATGTTCCTGTATATGTTCAATCTTATTCAGCGCGGCAAGGTACTGATCGTAGCCACCTGAGAGAGCAATTTTTTCGCGGATTTCCACAGGGGTAGTTTTGTGATTCACCCCGAGTAATAGAATTTGTTCAGATTGCATGTCCGTGTACACCTCCGGAAAGATACGTAACTCCCCAGAGGGTGAGCAGGATAACCACAAAAGTTATAACCACCAGCAGGGCCGCCCGGCGACCACGCCAGCCGACGGAGTAGCGCTGGTGTACCTGGAATAACAGGGCAAACCAGATAACCATCGACCACACCTCTTTCGAGCCACCGTGCCAGTAGTCACCGTAGACCTGCTTCAACCACAAAACTCCGGTTAGAATACCGACAGTAAACAGACCAAAGCCGATGGTTATACAGTGACTGTTGAGCTGATCCAGAGCGTCAAGAGAGGGGAGTCGTTCAAAGAGGAAACCAAACTGTTTGCGCTTCAACGCCCTTTCGAGAATGAGATACATCACCCCGCCGCAGAAGGCAAGGGAGAGAAAGCCGTAGGAAAATATCGAAATCCCGGCATGAACCGGCAGCCAGACACTCTGCAGTTTCGGCGGCAGGACAATAACCTGCTGACTGGCAAACAAAGAGACGACCAGCAGTGAAAAGATCAGCAGCGACACGATGGTCCCAAAATTTTTCAGGGAGTACCGCCAGTGGAAAGTTAGAAAAGCCCAGGTTGTTGACCAGGCAAAGAAGACCATGGTTTCAAAGGGAGAGGTTATCGGAGTATGACCGACAAGGACATACCGTGTCAGCAGAAAAAGAGTTTGCAGAATCCCGCTGGCAAGAAGCAGCACCCGGGCAATCTGCCGGACATCTTTACGCTGCCGGAAGAAATAAACAAGATAGCCCGCACAGGAAAGACCTGAAACCAGCAGGATGACGGCATAGAGGATATTACTGAGTTCTGTCATATGTATTCAATTCCGCAGGAAGAATCAGCGAAGAGAAAGTGGTTTAATAAGGCCGCTCTCCTCACCTTCCTCAATAAAACGAGCAGTGATTTTTAAGCCGTCGACACCGGGTGGAAGAGCATTGCAAAGCATCTGTTGAATTCGAAACCACTCCCCCTGAAGAATCTGCTCCACGATACCACCATTCATTAATTCATTAAATATTCGCCCGTGTTCTTCGGCTGTCCCCCCCGCAGCCAGGACCGCTTCGCGAACGGAACCAAGCAGGCGATTGACGAGGTCATATTCAGGGCAGATCGTCTTCTCAAGCCGCTGCCGCAGGGAAGCTGCAAGAGCGGGACTCTCGCCGCCGGTAGATGCCGTAACCAGCACATCCCCCCGTCGGAAATGTCCCGGAACATGGAAACCACTGTTATCCGGGTCATCGACGAGATTCAAGAGCACATTGCGCTGAGCAGCTTCCTTGCGGATCTCTCTCTGCACAGCCGGACTGGAAGTAGCGGCAAAGGCAAGGAAAACATCCTGCAGGTCACCAAGCGCATACTCCCGTTCAAACCACTCCACCGGAGTTGCCTCCTCCTGCCCCTCCAGCCACGGACGTATTTCATCAACAATTTCAGGACTTATAAGCCTGACAGCTGCCCCGCCGCGACACAGCCCGGCCACTTTACGGGCAGCCACTCTGCCGCCCCCTACAACAATGCAGACCTTGCCTTTAAGGTTTAGGTTGACGGGATAAAGTGCCATGAGCTATCACCCTTGAAAAACAAGACGTCCTGAACTGGACACGGAAAAAAACCCGGCTATTCCCGCCGGGGCCTTGAGAAATATCCTTCTGATCAACGCCACAACCTCCCTGCCACACGGCTTTATAATACACCTTCTCATAAGGGTACCTTGAATAATCTTGTATTTCGTTCATATTCGAGGCACAGGAGGAACTTTACCACAGCCATATGTTTGATATCCCGAGGATAAATTTCTGACTGTACCGAAGAAAATGGGCGAAAGACTGATTATTAAAGGTACCCATAAAGGGAACAGCCCGCATCAATACGGATAACTGCTTGATCATTATAGGTATTTCAGCAGATAAATCCACCCCCGATTTCCAAAGAACAAAAAACTCAAGAAAGAGAAGCCCGTGGCCCACCCCTGTTGCCCCTGCTGAAATGTGATATTCCCCACCTCGTTAGAGAACCCTTTTTAAAAGCTCAGGGGCAGGGAAAAAGACAGCGACAAAACGGAAAGGGAACTGACAGAAGGGGACACGGAAGCTATTCCAACACGCTTTTTATGTCCTTTTCAAGGATGTCCCTGCCAACATAGCCCATATACCGTTTAACCACATCCCCGTCGCGATTAACAAGAAAAGCGGAAGGGATACTCATCACCCCCCCGAAGTCATTACTGGTCTGCATGGTGGCCATGAGCACAGGATAGTTGATGGATCTCTCTTCCATGAAGCTCGCGACTCCTTTACTTCCATGATCCATGGAAAGTGCAACCACGGAAAACTGTTTTACAGCATACTCAGTCTGAATTTCTTTCAGCTCCTTTACCTCAAGCCTGCAGGGTGGACAATATGTTGCGAAAAACGTTACCAGCAAGGCCATGCCATTAAAAGAAGAGGACTCAACAATTTCACCATCCGCCGCACTGGCAAGTGAAAACGCAGGCATACGGGTGTCTGCCTGCGCGACATCAGCCAAAAAAAATAATACCAGTGCCAGCATAATGGCACGGAGCTTCAGATTGTAAGGGTGTTTCATCTGCGTTCCTTGAAAAGATTTTTGTGTTAAAAGAGTGTGTGGTATATTATTGTCTGTAACAAGTGGGCAGTTCACACAAGTTCCCGCTACTCCCCGGGACAGATATCGACCGGACATGTTATGATATTTCTCAGGAGAGAAATGTCAATAATCAATCCCGGAAATCAATGTCGTGCTGACCATAAGGCCCTTTCCTGATCATCCATTCTGAAAAACTGCAGACCCTGCCACTTATATGACTGTATATTCAACCCTGCTTCGCAGGCCCTTCCTCCACCGGACAGTTCCTTTCTGCGCCGCGTTGCTCGTTTTTACTCTGTTCGTCAGTGCTCTTTTCCCTGCAGGTGCAGCAGCCAGACTGGTCGACAAGGTCGTCGCCGTTGTGGACAGCGATGTCATCACCCTCAGCGAGCTCGACGCTGAAGTAGCTCAACGGCACCAGAGCCTTCTCACCAGCAGCGCCCCGGCCGATCGGGCACAACTCAAAGACGTTCGCCGGGAAACGCTGGAATCCATTATTGATCGCAGCCTCCTCTCCCGCAAGGCGAAGGAAGCCAACATCACCGTTTCTGATCTGGAAATTGACCAGGCTTTTGAGAGCCAGAGGGAGCGTTCAGGAATGAGCCAGGCCCAGTTCCTTTCTCAGATGGAGCAGGCGGGAGTAAGCGAAGCAGTAGTACGGGACAACATCCGGGCGGGAATTCTGCAAAGTAAACTTCTCAATATTGAGGTTCGCTCCAAAATAGTCATAACTGATAAAATGGTAAAAAAAGAGTACCAGAAAAATTACGTTGAGACGATTGACGGAAAGACTTACAATCTGCTGCAAATGGGCTTCGGCTGGGGGCTGGGTAATACCAGCGACAACCAGCGTGCAAAGGAAAAGGCTCTTGAGAGGGCAAAAGAGATTCGCGCCTCAGTGCTTGCGGGCAAAGATTTCAAGAAACTGGCAAAAGAGTATTCAGATCTGCCCTCCGCCTCTGACGGCGGAGATATTGGTTCCTTTTCGCTTGATGAGATGGCCCCCAGCATGGCTGGAGCAATTAAGGGTCTGGAAGCTTCCCAGGTAAGTGATATTATTGAGACAAGCGATGGGTATCAGTTTTTTCAAGTAACGTCCACCGACAAAAATGCCGTCGTCGTCACTGCCGAATATGATGACGTAAAAAATGAAATTCGCGAAAAGCTGTTTCAAAAACAACTTCAGGCAAAATATGAAGACTGGATCAAAAAACTGAAGGCTGACGCCTATATACAAAAGATGTAAAATGTTTCTTAGCCCATTCGAATCACCCAAAACAGAACTTACCGAAGGAAAGAAGGCCAAATTGCGCCATCGTCATTTTTTTGCTGCACGTCAGCAGCAGCAACAGAGCAACGACCAGCAGGGACATCGACCTGCAGTCGACCCGCCGGGGCAAACGCGACAAGCCAATTCGACGTCAGGTGTCTCCAGCGAAGAACAGCATTGCCCTCAACAGCGTTTGCGGCCCGCCGGGATATCGACTGGCGGCAGAATTGGCGACAAACTGCGCGGCGCCCGAATTGCTCAGGGAATTCGTCTCGTCGATATTGCCCAGAAAACCAGAATATCACGCACCAACCTGATCGCCATGGAAGAGAGCCACTACGCAGAGCTTCCGGCCACGCCCTTCTGCCGTGGATTCTACCGGATGTACGCCCGGATGGTGCATCTTGACCCGGACAATGTTACGTACCAGTTTGAGTCCGAACGAGCTCGATCCCCTGAACGAAATAATTCCTTCACCATCGATTTTGGCAGCAGGAATGAAGACGTCGGGGCCATGGCCGAACGTCCTTCACGGCTCATTTTCACCTCTATTGGCATGATCATCTTCATTCTTCTCGCCTTCTTTGGCTTTCTCTGCTGGTTTTTCTCGTGGAACCCCGCCTCCTTCCTGAGCCAGAAACTGCGCAGTTTTGACGAAAACGGCACTATGCAGAATCGTGATCTTCGTCCAACCACCTCCATACAGGAAAATGAGATGCGTCAGCCTCTGCACAGGGCGATTCACCGGGCAATTGATGAAGCAAAAGAGCTCCGTGACAGGCAAAAAGATGTTGCCTGAGTGCAGCAGAATCACCTTTTAACTCCCCTCATGGAAGATGACGCCATCGTCCTGAACTCTCTTGAAACAGGGGAGTCCGACCTGATTATTACACTCTTTTGCTACAACGCCGGACGCATATCGGCTATTGCCAGAGGTGCACGGAACAGTAAAAAACGTTTCGTCAACAAGCTTGAAATATTCACCCGCCTGCACGTCGATTTCAAACAGAAATTTTCCTCCTCCCTTGCCTTTCTTAACGAAGCAGAACTCAACAATATTTATCCCTTTCTACGGACGAATTACCCCGCCTACCTCGCCGGGAATGTAATACGGGAACTCCTTCTGCACAGCATTCGGGATGCGGAAAGCGACAGCAACCTTTTCCGTCTTACCCTCTGGGCACTCTATCAACTTGACATGCGTATGGCCCCCCGCACCGTCGTCGCCCTCTTCTTTCTGCGCAGCTTTGATCTGCTCGGCTACCGACCGGAACTAAGCTGTTGCACCCGTTGTGGAGCTCCAGCCTCAAGCCGTCCTGTGCGTTTTGATCTGCACAGCGGTGGACTGATCTGTGAGGTCTGCAATGGGGGCCCTCTGCACCCCCCCCTTTCGGGCGGCAGTCTCAATATGCTCAACATGGCTCAGTCCATGGCCCTTGAACATCTGGACCGTCTCAAACCCAACTCCCTGGTTATTAACGAAAGCCTTCGTCTGCTCTACGGCTTTGCCCGACACATTCTGCAGCGGGACATCAATTCCTGGAACGTTTTTTCTGCTGTGATGTCCAAATCTCGCTGAAGAAGAGAAAACCAATTTCCCTTTCCCTCGCGTACAAAATATTGTACTGTTTTCTGTATGAAGTAGTGTCCTCTGAAAAAAAAGACACCCCCCCTGAAAAAAAGGAGAAAACATGAACAAACGATTTGTCACCACTGCAGTTTGCCTTGCCTTCCTTGCCCTTCCCATAACCTCCCATGCTGGTGATACACGCATTGGCGGAGGCGCCACCTACTGGACCTCCATAGATGATCTCAACGAGGATGGAGAAAGCTTTGATAACGATGGCTACAGCCTTCTCGCCTCATATCAATACTGGGAAAGCCTCTTCGGCCTTGAACTCGACTGTGAATTTCTCCCTGATCGCTTTGGTGAAAACGCCATCGCCCCGCAGGCATGGCTGCTCTTTGGTGAGATGATCTACGCCGGAGCGGGAATCGGGACCACCAACACGGACGGTGACTGGGCAGATGAACCCTTCTATGCCCTGCGTGCCGGTCTCAATTTAAAGATTCTCCCCCACATGTATGCCGATATCAGCGCCAACTACAGATTTAATGATGTCGCCGATTTCGAGGATCAAGATCTCGATATTGACACAGATACAATCTTTCTTGGTGTTGCTTTGCGCATCTCTCTTTGAAAGAATTTTGGCGTATTTCTGACGTAAAGCCCATCAAAAGACAGTGATACTGTGAAGAAAGGGATGGGCAGAAAAACAGAAAGAAGAGAAGCAGAAAATTCAACGGCAAAAGGAAGATTACTCACTCAAGGAGACCTTGAAACAGCTTGGATTTCGTTCATATTCGAGACACAGAAGGGAATTTACCACAGACATAAGGGTTCTTTGAATAATCTTGTATTTCATTCGTATTCAAGGCGTAGGAAGAACTTTACCGCAGGTATATATTTGATATCTCGACGTCTCGTTCTTCGCTTTGTCGGAGGATAAATTTCTGACTGCACCAAAGAAGATGGTCGAAAGACTGGTTATTCAAGGTTTCCATAACTTTGAGATAATTTTTTGACTGTAACGAAGAAGATGAGCGGTTATTCGATGTTCCCTCAAACCCTGCACAGGAGGTTTCCATGACGTATGCCAGTCTCACCATCGAACACGATGCATCACCTGTTGGAGTCATCACCCTCAATCAGCCCGATACCCTCAACACATTCACCAGCTCCATGGCCGAAGAGTTACACACGGCACTGATGGAGATGGAAGGTGATCCTGCAGTACGGGTGGTTATCATTCGTTCCGAAGGACGGGCGTTCTGTGCAGGAATTGATGTCAACGAACTGGAGGGACAGAGCCCGCTCGAATACCGCGCATGGATCGGACATATGGAGCAGCCGTTTACTGACATCGCCCACATGAAAACTCCGGTTATCGCTGCAGTACAGGGGGTAGCCGCCGCCAACGGCATGGGCCTCGCCGTCGCCGCCGACCTCACTATTGCCGCCGACAACACCCGTATGGGACTTACCGCCATCAACGTCGGTCTCAACTGCGTCGGCCCGGTTCTCCCCGTCGCAAGAGTTGTGGGACGCAAAAAAGCAATGGAACTGTTGCTGTTCGGGGAGTTGATTCCAGCGGAGGAACTGCTTCGACTCGGTCTGGTCAACCGTGTTGTTCCCCAGGCCGATCTCGACAAAGAGGCCCGTGCCTGGGCCGAAAAACTGGCGCAGAAGAGCCCGCTTGCCGTACAGATTGCCAAGAGTAGTTTTTATGCCAGTGAAGATATGAACTATGCCCAGCAATTCGATTTTATGAACGACGCGTTTGCCCGTCTCTGCACTGCCGATGACGCAAAAGAAGGCGTAAAGGCCTTTTTTGAAAAACGTGCGCCGAAGTGGAAATTCCGCTGATGGTATTCTGAAAAGATGGCAGAGAAGAAGACACAGGCTGCAGGAGAAGACTTCAGAAAGCATAAAATTCTTCGGCTGTTCGCCCGCACAGTCTTCTTCTCCGCTCTTCTCCTTCTCTGTGGTCTTCTGTTTTTTTTTGCTCTCCCGTTCATCTGCAATCACTGGCTATTACCCCGGGCAACACAATCTTTGCCCTTTACCACCCACAACCTTGAAATAGAACAGTTCACGCCCTCGGACATTTCTCTGCAGGGAAATTTTACCGCAGAAGAAACATCCCTGAGTTTTAGAGGTCTGAGACTCAGCAGTACACTGAAGTCCCTGCGGCAGAAAAAAATAACCTCTGCTGAGATAGAATGGCTGAAAATAACGCTTCCCTTTGCTGAGAACCACAGAGTGCTGCCACCCGAACTGACTGATTCAGTCAGCAGTACTACAAAAGAGAGCCCCTTCAGCCCAATCATCCTTCCCTTCGGGGTAGATCTTTTCATCATCCGCAATGGAGACCTGGTTCTGCGCAACCTTGATAAGCCTGAAGAAAGCATACATATTCTCTTCAGTGGCAGCTTCACACCAGAGCTGACCGAGACAGCGCATGGCAAACGCCTCAACGGCTTTCATTCCACATTGTCCTGTTCCGGTGCACTGCCTCTGAGCATTGAACTTACAGCTGAACTGGATGGCAGCAGACGTCACCTTGCAGCAAAAGCCACCCTCTTTGACCTGCAACGGATACTTCAATTTCCCCTGCTTCCAAAAATTCCGCCCCTGCACCTTGAAGGCACAGGAGAAATCAACGGCGAAGTCCTGCTCTCCGGTTCCGCCGTGAACTCCTGGCAGGCTCATCTCCTTTTTCCGTCGACCTCACTCGCAATCGGGAATTCTCTGCAGCTTAACAGTCCCCCTGTAAAACCATTGCAGCTTGCTCTCTCCGGCGACAACACTCACGCTGATTTTGTTCTTGAAAACCTGGCACTCTCCAACCCGCTCACAGCATCCGCACACGCTAAAGGCTCTCTGGATTTTCACAAACAAAATCTGACCGCAGAAATAGTACTGCGACACGAATTCAGCCCGGAACCGACTCTTCTTACCCTTTCGGGGACATACGGTGAAGACGGAGAAACCCTTACATCAAAACTCACTGCGGAAAAACTGAAGTTCGGCTCAATGGAAATTCCCGAACTTGTCATCGACCTGACAGCAATAAAAAAGAAAACCGGTACAACGGCCCGCCTCGATGCCACCATGCCCCACCTGCTTTTCCCCGCAGCCAGCACTGAACTGCGTGACGTCCACCTGCGACTGCCCATCCAGGACCCGCCACCGAGAATACACAGTCGCTCCAGAGGCGATCTTTCCATCGGCAACATCCGCTGGAAGGACACAACCGTCGGACAACTGCGTTCCACCCTCACACAGACCCATAACGGCCTCGATACACGGCTCAACCTTTCCAGTCCTCTCCTGAAAGACTTTAATCTGAACTGCACAGGAGACCTTGCCCGGAGGAATCTTAAGAGCGTCTGGAAATGTCACCTCCCTGGGAGCGAATTCGACATAAGCACTCTGCCCGCCACTCTCGGTTTAACTGTCAATCCGAAACTGAAGGCAACCGGTCAACTTGACGGAGATGCAGATTTTTATCTCTCCCCTGAAGCCATCGGCGGCTGGCTCACACTTTCTCTTTCCAAAGGAGATCTGCAACAGGAGGGCATCCATCTGCAGGGCATTCAAACCTCAATCACCCTGCCTGACATCCTCCGCCCGCAGTCGGCCCCGAGTCAACGGCTGACAGTAGAAAAGATCGATGTTGGAGGCATCAAACTCACCAACGCAAGGCTGTTCTGGCAAATTGAAGATACAACCAGCCTCCTGATCGAAAGAGTACAGGCTGGCTGGTGCAGCGGAACAATTGAGAGCACAGCCATGCGTATCACACCAGAGATGGACATTAGCACAATCATCTACTGTAACCGTCTCCGCCTCGGAGAACTGCTCAAACAGCTCGGGGTAGCAGGTGCCTCCGGTCAAGTATCTCTGAACGGTCGACTTCCCTTCTCCTTTCTTAAAAAGCACATCCACGTCGACAACGGGTTTCTCTACTCCTCCCCCGGAGAGCAGGTCGTGCTTCACTTCAACGACACTCGGCAGCTCACTGCAGGACTTGCCGGGGCAGCGACATCACCGAACCTCTCATACGCCATCGACTCCCTCCGAAATTTTGTCTGTAACTGGACAAAACTCACCTTCAACAGTGAAGGAGACGATCTTCTCATGCAGATGCAGCTTGACGGCAAGCCTGAAGAGCCGTTACCTTATGGTTACAAGAATGGACAAATCGTGCCGAATAAAACCGGCTCAAGACTGCAGCATCCGATACATTTTGATGTCAATTTTCACCTGCCCCTGCAGCAGTTCTTCGAGGTCGGTACGGGATACGAGTCCATGATGAAAAACCTCAAGGAGAGTATATGAAGCGCCATGCGGGATTTCTGCTCACTGTCAGCATTGTTTTCCTCGCAGCGGGCTGTATGAAACACGAAATTGATGTAAAACCGGTAGAAATCAAGCCGATTTATATCACCATTGATATCAATGTCAAAGTTGACCGCGCACTTGACAATTTTTTCGGTAACCTTGATGAACAGGCTGCTGACGTTACCAGCAAAACGGGCACTGCTCCCGCGAAATCAAATTAAGGAGGAGCACCATGAAAATTTTTTCTGCAGAAAAGAAACAATTTTACACCCTCATTCTCTTTCTCACGCTTGCCCTGCTTTTTGCCTCTACGGCGGCGCAGGCCGGAGATATCAAGCAACAGATGGCCGCACGCCTGCCTGCCATCACCAACCTGAAAAACAGCGGCATTGTTGGGGAAAATAATCAAGGTCTGCTAAAATTCCGTGGTCCGAAAACTGAAGAAAAATTGGTTGCAGCAGAGAACAACGACCGTATCAGTGTCTATGCCGCCATCGCAAAATCGCAGAAGGTTTCTGCTGCACTGGTCGGCCAGCGGCGGGCTGCGCAGATTGCAGAGAAGGGCTCCTCGGGCCAGAAGTTTCAACGACCGGACGGCAGCTGGTATACAAAATAAGCAGATGGAAACATCGAATAACCAGTCTTTCGCCCATCATCTTCATTGCAGTCAAAAATTTACCCTCCGACAAAGCGAGGAACGAGACGTCGAGGTAAGCGCCAGACTCCGATATCAGTCACACCTGTGATGAACGGTAAGCCGGTATAAGTACCTGAGGTGAATCTTCTTCTGCCTCTCGCATATGAACGGAATATAAGGTTATTCAAGGTAGCAAAATGCTAAAACGCGAAAAAGACACCCTCTTCAACATTGAAAATGTTGGAGAGGATTTTATTTTCAACGACGAAGTTGCCCGTGTTTTTGATGACATGATCGATCGATCGGTTCCTTTTTATGCGGAAGTCATTGAGAGCGCAGCGCAGTTACTTGACCGTTTTCTCGGCGAAGGGGAGCTGGTGTGCGATCTCGGCTGTTCCACCGGTTCCACCCTGTTGCAGTTTTCTCGCATTCTTAATCATAAGCAATTGCGTTTTCTCGGCTGCGACAACTCCCCGGCAATGCTTGAAGAGGCTCGTCAAAAAGCGGAAAAGTTCGGCAAGGGCAAACAAATAGAGTTCCGTTGCAGCAACATTGCAGAATTTTCCGAAAAAAACGTGGCAGCAGTTGTGCTCAACTACACGCTTCAATTTCTAAGACCGCTGCAGCGCATGGAATTTCTCCAGCGTATATTCAATGCGTTACGGCCGGGCGGGATTTTAATCCTCTCGGAAAAAACCATCCTTGATGACCAGCGACTCAATCGCGACTTCATCCACATCTACCATCAGTTTAAAAAGGCCCGCGGTTACTCCGAACTGGAGATAGCCCGCAAGCGGGAAGCGCTGGAAAACGTTCTTATTCCTTTCAGCAGGGAAGAAAATCAGGAGATGCTGTACCGTTGCGGATTTTTCTCTGTCACCACTTTTTTTCAGTGGTTTAATTTCTGCTCAATCCTTGCAGTGAAACCAAAATAAAGATACTCCGCGTTTTTCTCTCAGCCCTTTTCTCATTATCCTCAAGGAGAAGACAATGAAACATTTTACCTGCACCATCCTCACCCTTGCCGCTGCAATAACCCTCACGAACTGTATCGGCTGCTCTCCGAATAAACAGAATCTCACCAGCAACGAAGAAAGCAATCAGGTTGACCGGGTGGCAGGCAGTATTGGCACCGTCACCATGTTGCAGAGCGGCGCTCTCTCTTTTGACCTCAGCACGAGGACAGACGGGGCTGCAGCAGGGGACAAACAGTTCGTCATTCTACCGGGAAATGAACAGTACAGGATGTATCTCAATCATGTTTCTCCCATTACGCCAGGGAAAAGTAAGAACGTCATGCCGTGGCCCGGGCAGTCTCAAAACTGAGAATCTCCTCTTCCTTAGAAAACAACAGGGGCCGCCTTCATAATGAAGGCGGCCCCTGTTGTTTTCTCTCGGCAGTCAAGACTGCAGCAAAGTCTCTATATCCTTAACTGCATCGTAGTGTTTGTTCCTTGTTCCACCTTAAGCCCCTCCTCTTCACTGAAAAAAGCCCGGAGCTGTTCCACCATCTCCTCCTTTCTTCCAGCAAGCAGAGCTGTCAAACCAATCTCCGTATCAATGCTCTGCGGAACCACACCAAGAAGTCGAAGACGGGCGGGATATTCCCCCGTCATGATAAGCGCGGAAAGAACATCCGAAAGCCCGAGCTGATGCGGAGAGAGTTTACGGGAAAAGAACTTGGGGACCTGTTCATCCTCAAGCCACTTCACCGTTCCCGCAGGATCCTTTGATTTGAGACAGTCAACGATCACAACCAGCGGTCGATCCGCCAGATCGTCCAGCAACTCCATGCCTGCAGTGCCGCCATCTATAATATCAAGCTCCGGAGTGTCGTATCGCCGATCAAACTCCTCGACGACACGCACCCCGATCCCCTCATCATTCAGCAGGAGATTCCCAACACCAAGAAGAAGTGCCTTTTTGCCAGCTGCAGCCATCAAAGGACCTTGACCACAGTAACATCCTCACCGTCCTCGTCTACCATATGGATGGCACAGGACATGCACGGGTCGAAGCTGTGAATCGTACGGATAACCTCAAGCGGCAATTCAGCATCTGCCACGGGTGTGCCCACGAGGGAAGCTTCGTACGGACCAGGCTCGTCATTCTGATTGCGGGGACCGGCATTCCATGTTGAAGGGACAACAGCCTGATAGTTGGCAATCTTACCATTATCAATCACAATCCAGTGTGAGAGCATTCCGCGGGGTGCCTCAAGGAACCCGACACCATGAACCTCGTGATCCGGCATTTCCGGTTTGATCCAGGTAGTGATATCTCCTTTACCGATATTATCAATCAGTGTCTGCCACTGCTCGGACATGGCGTCCTTCATCATCGCACAGCGGATACCACGTGCCGCAATACGCCCAATGGTCGAGTGCAACTGTGAGAGTTCGATAACTTTGCCGGTAAGCATCTTGTATACACCGAGAATATCGCCCAGATGTTTTTTACAGCGAACGTCCCCTTTGGCCAGCATGGCCAGAACCTGGGCCAGAGGTCCAACTTGAACAGTCTTCCCGTAAAAGGTCACGGACTTCGACCAGCTGTATTTTGCTTCGGGGTCCCACTCAGTGTAACTGGGGTTGGTTTTCCCTTCCCAGGGAGCAAGCGGTTCCTCATCAGAGTACCAGGCGTGTTTGGAGCATTCTGCAATACCCTTGCGCAGCCATTCGTCTTTGGGAGTGGTAATTTCACGGAAAGTGGAAAGGTCTCCATTCTCTATATACCCGCCCGGCATGATGAAACTGTTGTTCTTTGTATCGGTGGGAAGCTCAGGGATACTGAGATAATTAACAATGCCTGCACCAATTTCGAGCCACTCCGGATAGAAAGCAGCAATGATTGCAACATCAGGCTTGTAAACCTGCTCTACGAAATCGTCGAGCTTGTCGATAAAAGTCTTCAGCAACAGCAGGCGTTCCATGTTGAGAACCCCGACGCCGTCAAGATTGATGGGGTTGGCAACACCGCCCACCGCAAGATTTTGAATATGAGGAGATTTCCCGCCGAGGACAGCTACAGCCTTGTTGGCATTACGCTGACACTCAAGGGCCTGCAGATAATGGGCAACACAGATGAGATTAACCTCAGGAGACAATTTCATATCTTTATGCCCCCAGTAGCCATTAGCAAATATGCCAAGTTGACCTCGGTCAACCAGCGAATTCACCTTCTTCTGTACTGCCGTAAACTCCTGCACACTGTTCCCTGGCCAGGAGGAAACGCCCGCCATAAGATCGGCAGCTTTCTGCGGATCGGCCTTGAGGGCAGAGGTAATATCGACCCAGTCGAGAGCTGACAGTTGATAAAAATGGACGATATTATCGTGAATACAGTGGCCAGCAGTAATAATATTACGGATATACTGGGCATTGAGCGGAACCTCTGCACCTATGGCGTCTTCAACTGCACGAACAGAAGCGATGGCATGAACTGTTGTACAGACACCACAGATACGCTGAGTAATAACCCATGCATCCTCAGGATTGCGGCCAACAAGAATTTTTTCAATACCCCGCCACATCGTTCCCGACGACCACGCCTTTTTGATAACACCATCTTCAATCTCGCAGTCCACCCGGAGATGGCCTTCAATTCGAGTAATAGGATCAACCGTAATACGCTGCTTCATTGTGCAACCTCATTATGAGCTTCATCCGTAACCACCTTTTGACCGTCCTCTTTTTTAGGAGCAAGAAAGGAAATTACCGGAAAATATTTAACAATTAAAATAAAACCACAGACTTCCATAGCTACAAGACCAATGGAGATAAGGATTTCCTCTCCTGTAGGGAAGTAGCTGTAGCCGTCCCCCGGATCAAAGGTAAAAAGCGAAAGATTCATCCGCCAGAGAGCAGCACCGAGCATCATGCTTATGGCACAGCCGAAAAGCCAGCGGGCATCTTTTATATACTTATCTTTACTGAGGATATAGAGTGGCATTGCAAGAAGTGCACTTTCCAGCCAGAAAAGCCATGCACCGCGATCTCCGACAAACAGCAGTTTCATTTTGTCTCCCAGCGCAAGTTCACCAAAGCGAAGGATAAAAAATGCAATAATCAACCATCTGATGATTCTGTACAATTTGGCAAAAAGCGGCGTTTCGTCTGCAACATCCTTCCCACGAAGTCCCGCACGAGTAATGGATCCCTCAAAGATAACAATCGCAAACCCCATGATGAGAGCCGTCAGCAGCGAAAGCGGACCAAGGATTGCACCACTCCGCCAGAGCGGATGAAGTTTAAGCCCTGCAATATTAAACAGCGATCCCATGGAGGACTGGTGCATGGTTGGCAGCAACACTCCAAGAGAGATCGCAGCAAACATCACTTTGTTCATTTTGCGCAGAGAGATTTTCCAGCCAAGGCGTTCACAAATAACCGGCGCGAATTCAAACATGACGACGAAGACATACACTGTCATGCAGAATGCTGTCTCAAACAGTACAGAGTTGACGTTGAAGAACCCGGGAATATAAAAATAGGGGACATTCCAGTAGCGACCAACGTCAATCAGAATGGAGAATCCACCAAGGGAATAACCAAAAAGGGACGCCAGCAGAGCCGAACGCACCATTGGATGATATTGCCCCTGGTTGAAGACATACACCGTCCAGGCGAGAGCCCAGCCGCCACAGGCAAAGCCGGTCCCGACAAGAAGGTCAAAAGCAATCCACAGCCCCCAGGGAAAACCTCCATTAAGATCACTGACTGCTCCAATCCCTGAGACGAAGCGATGGGTTATGGCATAAAGTCCGATGAGGATCAGAATGCCAAAAAAGATTATCGGCCAGGTAAATATTTTTCCACCAAGAGGTTTGCTGATATGCTCACTCATTGCCAGCCTCCTTTTCGTCATGTTTATTTCCCGCCTTGCCGCTGCCGATACTTGACCAGGTACGCTTGGTCAACCAGCCATAGAGAAGCGCCGGGAGCAGTGCGATAGGCAGAAACATTCCTCTATAAAGACCATGCTGCACGGTCTCAGTTGCAGCGCCAAAACTTTCCTCCTGAAGAGCGGGAAGGCCAAGGTCTTCGTAGGGCACTGAGGAGAGAACGAGGCACTGGCATCCACCGCCCTCACGTTCGCCATAAATTTCCTGGTTATAGTGAGGAATGGAAGTCTGGTTAAACTCTCCACTGCCTATTGCTTTGAGCGGGTAGTTATGCTCCGATCC
>Ga0172378_10000516_pt1 | contig 34027 bp, 27 predicted proteins | sample GrowelOW332metaG_FD_119755 | JGI IMG/M metagenome (GOLD analysis project Ga0172378, IMG submission 119755) | Groundwater microbial communities from an aquifer near a municipal landfill in Southern Ontario, Canada - Pumphouse #3_1 metaG | ecosystem: Environmental > Aquatic > Deep subsurface >...
AAAATTCTTTGTTTACTTGACAATAAGTCGCAATAATGCGACAATTCAAAAACAAAGAGGGCAAGGAATATTGAAGACACTAGGTATGTCTTGGAAATTTTATCGCAAATGGCTTGGCAGTGGCTTATATGTCATTTTGCTAGGTTTTTTTGCCAACACATTTTCTCTTGTTTTGCCTCAAATTTCTCGTTTAATAATTGATTTTGTTTTTATTGGTGATTCTTCTTCACTCATCTCCCTTAAAGGCATTTGGGCAACAATGCTTGATGGCAGATTCGGCGAAGTTGGCTCTTGGACGCTTTTAATTTGGCTTTGTTCGTTTTTCTTGGGTTTTGTTTTTTTGAAAAATTTAATATTGTTTTTCAAAAATGTTTTTTGGAATAATTATGCTCAAGAATTTGGAAAAGAAGTTAAATCTTTTGGCTATTCAATTTTTACTGAAAGATCGCAATATGATTCAGCAGGTGAGTCCTTTGTTTTGTTAACAAATGATGTTGGCTCATTTGTTAATATTTTTGCTTACAACATGACATATTGCATTGAAAACATTTTGGTTGTTGCAATTGCAAGTTTTTTTACTTTTTCAATAAATAGTAGCTTAGGTTTACTCATTCTTGCTTGTCTTCCTGTTGCAATTGTTATTTGCGTGGTTTTTTTGATTAAAAGCAAATCAATTTTGGAGAGTTCAAGAGAAGAATATTCTTCATTGTCATTTGTTGCCCAAGAAAGTTTGAATGCATCAAGAAGTCTTAAAAGTTTTGGAGTGTCAAATCTTGTTACTAGCAGATTTGGTTCTTCAAATCAAAAATATTTTGGTGCGAAGAAAAATGAAGTTAATATAATTGCTTCTTATGTTCTTTGTCTTGACATTTTTAAATCTATTTCATATGCACTAATGATTATTGCGGGAATCATTTTTGCTTCTCGTGGCATCATTACAACAGGAGAATTTGTTTCTTTCATTGCTTATGCACTCACCATATTTTTGGAAGCAGTCAAACTTTTCAAAAATATTTTCGATTTAAAAAATGTGCTTGTAAGTGCAAAAAGATTTAGCAAATTTGTTAAATTAAAAAACAAAACAGTTTCACTTAAAGCAAAAGCAATGATAACTCGTCCGCCTGAAATAATCATTGAAAAACTCAATATTTCTTTTAAAGAAAAAGAAGTTTTGTCAAAAATTTCTCTTGAAATTCCATATGGAAAACATGTTGCAATTGTTGGACACCAAGGTGAAGGGAAAAGTGTTCTTGCTCAAGCACTTCTTAGATTTATGGACGCAGATTCAGGAAGCATATCAATCAATGGACTTGACATTAAAGAAATTAATGCAGAATCGCTAAGAAATCAATTTTCTTTTGTTCCACAAGAGCCATTTTTGTTTTCATATTCAATCAAAGAAAACATTATGTATTCAAATCCTAATGGTGAAATTTCGGCTATGTTGGAAGCCATTAAAATAACAAAATTGGATCGTTGGCTTAGCAAAGTTAAAGGCGGGGAAAATTTGGTTGTTTCAGAAAATGGAGTTGGAATTCCAAGCCAAGAAAGACAGCTAATTTCTTTTGCAAGAGCAATTTATAAAAATGCACCAATTTTGATGCTTGACTCACCATTTTCAGTTTTTTCTGACACGCAAGCCAATGAACTTCGAAAAGACCTTTTTGATTTATACTCAACAAGAACAATAATTTTAGCAACAAATCACCCTGCCGATGCAATGGAATGTGATTTGGTTTTGTATCTTGAAAAAGGGAAAATTGTTGAACAAGGAAGCCCACAAGAACTTATGGACAAAAATGAAAAATTTGCTGAGTTCACAAGAAAAAAGATTTCTGACATTGATGAAATTTAACAATAAATTTTGATATCTATGTGGTAACTTAGAAGTTTAATGTTTGGTTTGACAATAAAAATTATGATTCAAAAATATAAAGATGATAAATAAGAAAGGAGAAAAACAGTTTGCGAAACAAGAATAGAAACAAAAAACAATCATTTGCAACAAAAAAACTTTTAAGTTTCATTTTTTCTAGCAGAAAATTGATTATTTCTGTTGTTCTTCTTTTGTTTTTTGCAATAGGTATGGGACAATTTACACCATATTTAACAAAGTTTATTGTAAACAATCTTGCTTCAGGAGAGCCTGCTTCAACTTGTATTTTTTTTGGAATTGCAACTGGCGTCCTTTTGATTATTGAAGCAGTTTGCATTTTTATTCAGGCAAGAATTCTTGGAGCTCTTGGAAACAGAGTGGCAAATGAAATAAGACAAGAAGCTCTTAGCAATATAACAAAATTTCCACTTTCAAATTTTGAAACAAAACCAATTGGAAGTATACTTGTTAAAACAACAACATATGCCAATGAAGTTGGAAATTTTTTTAGTATATATTTGTGTTCATTCACAATCAATTCAATAAAACTACTTGCAATTTTTGCGTTTATGTTGTCTTTAAATTTCAAAATGGGACTAATTGCCTTAGGATTTGTAATTATTATTGTGCTTGTAACAAAACTTGTTGGAGTTCTTATTAAAAAACGCAACATGGTTTATAAACAAGCTGATATGGAAAAATGTGAACTTTTGTTTGAAAGCATAAAAGGTTTAAAAACAATCATTGCAAACAATCGTAAAACAAAAAATCTAGAAATGTTTAGAGGCACACTTACAAGAGCAAACATTGCATACAACAGATTTTCAAAAGTTAATGAACTTCTTTCTCCACTTGTTGATTTCATTTGGTACACCGCTCTTGTTTCTGTGTATTTGTTCTCGTTTTGGCTTGTTCAAAGCGGAGTTAATGTTGAAGTCGGAGTTGTTGTAGCCTTCCTTGGTTACATGAGTCAAGCAACTCTTCCAATCAGTGAAACGGGTATTGTATTTAGAAACCTTGCCATTGCATTTGGTGCTCTTGACAAAATTTATGACAAAGAAACCTTGTTGCTTCTTTCAATCAGAACCGATCCAAAAAAACAGTTAGAGATTTTGGGCGAAACACCTTCAATTGTTTATAAAAAAGTGTTTTTTAACAACAAAAATAACAGTGAAATTCTTAATAATATTTCATTTGAAATACCTTATGGAGAAAAAGTCTTGTTGACTGGACCAAGCGGAAGTGGAAAAACTTCAATTGTGAAAACTCTTATTGGACAATATCCTATAGAGTCCGGAATGATACTTATTGATGACAAACTTGTTGACAAAATTTCAGAAGATAATCTTTTTAAAAACATAGGAATTTTGACAAACGAGAATTTTTTGTTTAAAGACACAATCTTGGAAAATATTAGAGTAGGAAATCCTAGTGCAACTGAAGAAGAATGTTTGAAAGCTGCAAAAATTGCAGGCATTGATATTTTCGCTTCAAAGCTTAAAGAAGGTTTTAGCACAGTTGTTGGAGAGAGCAAAGAATATTTGTCTGAAGGAGAAAAACTTTTGCTTGGCTTTGCAAGATTAATTTTGCAAAATCCAAAAATTATTGTTTTGGACGAAGCAATTGACCCGCTAGATTCAAGGCAAGAGCAAAAATTTTTAAAATCGTTCAACAAAATCTTTGCGGATAGAACCATAATTTATGTCGATGTTGCAAAAAAAGATGGTTACATTTATAATAAACAAATAAAAATTGATAGTGGAGTTATTGTCAACATAAACACCGAAAATCAAAATTAATTATCAAGAGGACAAAAATGAATTTTTGCAAATTTTCAACTGAAGTAATATCATCAAAACATACAGTGATAGACAATTTGTTTATCACAGATTATTTACCATTAGCCCCCGACCTTGCTGTTAAGGTGTATCTTTTTGGTTTGCAAAAATGCACTAGTCCAAACAGTCAAGACAATGACCTTAATTGTTTTTCTGACACTTTTGGAATTTCCAAAGAAGATATTTTGTCCCTATACTTATATTGGCAAGATCAAGGACTTGTTCAAGTTTTGTCAACTGAACCATTTGAAATCAGATATTTACCTGTAAAAAGAAATGCAAACATAAAAAAATGGAATGATACAAAATTTTCTTCTTTCAATTCTCAAATCCAAGAAATTTTGTGCGGAAGAATGATAACTCCAAATGAATATAACGAATATTACACAGTTATAGACACTTTCAAAATTGAACCTGACGCTTTGGTTGCAATTGCAAAATATTGCACTGAAATTAAGGGTGAAACTGTTGGACATGCTTATATTAATACAGTGGCTCGCATTTGGGCAGCTGAAGGAATAAAAACAAAAGAAGCAGTAAAAGAAAAACTTGAATCTTGTGCCCTTGTTAGCATTGACACAAGCTTGGTTTTGAAAGAACTTGGACTAAAAAGGAAAGCAAGCATTGAAGAGCAAAATTTGTTTACAAAATGGACAAATGTTTTGGGCTTTGATAAAGGTACGATTTCTCTTGTAGCCAAAATGCTTAAAAAACAAAAGAAAAACACTTTTGAAAAGCTTGACAATGCACTTGTAAACTACTATGAAGCTAAAATGCTGTCTTTTTTTGAGATTGAAGAATTTGAAAATAACAAAGAAAATTTGTTTAACACTGCAAAAAACATTAATAAGGCACTTGGCGTTTGGTATGAAAGTTTAGATGCTGAAGTTTCTGAATTCATTTCAAAATGGGTTGGACTTGGCTTTTGTGAAGATACTTTAACAAGTGTTGCTTCTCATTGTTTCAAAAAAAATGTAAGAACTCTTCAAGGAATGAATGAAGTCATTACAAAATTCCATAAACTTGGCATAATTTCTTCCGAAGCTTTGAAACAGTATATTGAAGATTTGGCATCAATGGACAAGACAATTAAAAATTTGCTTGAGATTATGGGTGTTTGTCGTGAAGTTAATCAATGGGACAGAACACTTTATAAATGTTGGAGTCAAGATTGGAAATTTCCTGAAGACATAATTGAATATGCTGTTTCATTATCAACAGGCAAATCACTTCCAATGCAGTATGCAAACAAAATTCTTTCTTCTTGGCTAGAAAAGAAAATTAAAACACTTGAAGAAGCAAAAAAACTTTCAGAAACAGTAACTTCAGTTAACAAAGTTAATCCAACAAAAGTTGTTGCAAGAGAATATACTTCAGCAGAGCTTTCAGCTTTGTTTGATAATCTTGAAGAAATTGAAATTTAACTTTGAAGAAACGATTTTTTTTCAAAAAGTTAAATTTAATGTTCTTAGCTAATTTTATAAGAAAAAGATGTGTTAGTTTTTAACATATTTTTTTTATTTAATCCGTTTCGTAACAATCTATACTTTTAACAATTGCTTCTTTTTTGTTTTAGGTGAACATATCTATATTTAAGAGGTGTTCATAATGAAGAAAAAGTTTGTCGCCATAGTGTTGCTCATTTTTTGTTTTGTAACAGTGCTTGGTGGCTGTTCAAAGTCAGTCCTTGATTCTGCTTCAGAAAATTTGTCAGAATATTCAATGAATTTATTTTACAATGAAGCAGAGCACACAGTTTCAGGAAGTGCTGAACTTAAATTTGTAAACAATTTTTCTCAGCCAATCACAGATATGGTTTTTTGTTTGTGGGCAAATGGTTTTAGTGAAGGAGCAAAATATGGTCCAATAAGTTTAGCAAACACAGCTAAAACCTATCCTAATGGTGTCAGTTATGGAGGAATAACTGTTTCAGAAGTCAAAGTTGATGGCAGTGAAGTGCTTAGCACTGTTGGTGGGCAAGATAAAACAGCATTAACAATCACACTTCCAAGAACAATTTATGTTGAAGAAAAGGCAAAAGTAACAATGAATTTCATATCCACCTTGCCAAATGCAAATCACAGGTTTGGATATGGAGATAGCACAGTTAATATAACAGGATTTTTTCCAGTTTTAGCCGTTTTGACTTCTGATGGTTGGGCAAACAATCCATACAGTCCAAATGGAGATCCGTTTTTTACTGACTGTGCAAATTATAAAGTTCAAATATCTTATCCAAAAACTTACACAATTGCTAGCACTGGTGTTCAAAATGACACAACAGAAAGTGAAGATATTAAAAAAACAATTATAACAGCCAAGGTTGTTCGTGATTTTGCAATGATTTTATCAAAAGATTTTCAAGTTATAGAAAAAGAACAAAATGGAACAATGGTTAAATATTATTACATTCAGGACACAGATCCAAACGCTTCACTTGAAACAGGAGCATTAAGCATAAAAACTTATGAAAATTTGTTTGGTGATTATCCATATGATACTCTAAGTGTTGTTGAATGCAATTTTGTTCATGGTGGCATGGAATTTCCAAATCTAGTTATGATTAGTAACACGCTTTCTTCAAGAGAAGAAATTAATGAAGTTATTGCACATGAAATTGCTCACCAATGGTGGTATGGAATGGTTGGAAGCAATGCCTTTGAACATGGTTGGTTAGACGAAGGATTAACAGAATTTTCCACCGCAATGTTTTTTGAAAAAAATCCTAGTTATGGCTTAAGTAAGGCAGAAATGATTACAAATGCAAACAAATCATACACACTTTTTGTTGATGTTTATAGTGAGGTTTTTGGAAAGGTCGACACAAGTATGGATCATTCTCTCAATGATTTTAAAACCGAACCAGAATATGTTTACACCGCTTATGTAAAAAGCCTTTTGATGTATGACAATCTATATGAATTAATGGGAGAAAAAAAGTTTTTAAAGGCAGTTCAAAACTTGCTTTCCTTGTATCGCTTTCAAAACATTGAACCAGCACATTTAATTGCAACTTTTCAAAAAGTAAACAAAACCGATTTGGAGAGCTTTTTCAGTGCTTGGATTGACGGCAAAATTGAAGTTGTGGGGCAGTAAAAAAAATTATATTGGGGTGACACCAAAAAAATACGCAGATACGCAAGACTACTGGGGTAGCACCAAAAAAATTTAGCAGATACGCAAAATTTGCAATTTTGCTAACTCGCTATTTTTGGGTTCTTCTCCCAACTCCTTCTCCATTAAGGTGTTCGCTGGAAAAATATCCTGCCAAAACTAAATTTTGGCATAATTTTTCCTGCTCCGATTTTTATTTTATTTCTATTTTTGCGGTATCACCTCCCCCTCCTTTATAAGTGTTCGTCCAAAAAAACAGGCTGAATTTAGTTCAGCCGTATTTTTTTTGGACTCCATAATCTAAAAATAGTGATTAGTGAAAAGTGAAGAGTGAAGAGTGAAGCGTGAATAGTGAAGAGTTAAGGTAAAATTTGTAAAATGAGATTTAGTTTTGAACTTCTTATTTAATAATGATTGAAACAAATTTAACTTTTCTCCGTTTTTTAAATAACATTTTTTAAAAATGAAAACCTTGATGATAGAGAACAAAAAAATGCGATGGTATAAAACAAAAATATTAACTAAAATTATTATAAAAATTAATTTTTAAAAAAGCTTTAATCATAATTGAAAAAATATCAATAAATTTATAAAAAAATGCCTTAACTGGCATTTTTTAAAAATTAAAATTTAATTCTTTCATTAATATAAGGGATTACATCTTCAATTTTTATTCTGATTTGTTCCATTGTATCTCTGTCACGAATTGTCACTGAACCATCGTTAAGAGTGTCAAAATCAACAGTTATGCAGAAAGGTGTTCCTGCTTCATCTTGACGACGATATCTTTTTCCAATGCTTCCTGCTTCATCATAATCAACGGTGAAGTGTTTTTGAAGTGAAGCAAAAACTTCTTCAGCTTTGTCAGAAAGTTTTTTTGAAAGTGGCAAAACGGCAGCTTTGATTGGTGCAAGGAAAGGGTGAAATTTCATAACAACACGAGTGTCATCTTCGGCAAGAACTTCTTCATGGTATGCGTTGCAAAGAACTGCAAGAACAGTGCGTTCAACTCCAAGTGATGGCTCAATTACATATGGAATAAATTTTTCATTTGTAAGTGGGTCCAAGTATTCCATTGTTTCGCCACTTGCTTTAATGTGTTGTTTAAGATCGTAGTCAGTTCTGTCAGCAATTCCCCAAAGTTCACCCCAACCAAATGGGAACAAAAATTCAAAGTCTGTTGTTGCAAGGCTATAAAAACAAAGCTCTTCTTTTGAGTGATCTCTTAGTCTAAGAACCTTTTCATCAAATCCAAGGCTTTCAAGCCAACTTTTGCAAAAATTCTTCCAATATGCAAACCATTCAAGGTCAGTTCCGGGTTTGCAGAAAAATTCAAATTCCATTTGTTCAAATTCACGAATTCTAAAAATGAAGTTTCCAGGGGTAATTTCATTGCGGAAGCTTTTTCCAATTTGAGCAACCCCAAGAGGCATTTTGTTTCTTGTTGCTCTCATAAGATTTTTGAAATTAACAAAAATTCCTTGAGCAGTTTCAGGGCGAAGATAAACTGCGTTTGCACTTTCTTCTGTTACACCTTGAAATGTTTTGAACATCATATTAAATTTGCGAATTGGAGTGAAATTTGTTTTGCCACAAATAGGGCATGGAACATTATTATCACTGATAAATTTTTCCATTTTTTCATTATCTTTTTCCCAACCGCTTGTATTCAAATCAAGATTTTTGTCTTTTATATAGTCTTCAATAAGTTTGTCAGCACGATGACGAGAATTGCAACTTTTGCAATCCATAAGTGGATCAGTGAAACCACCAAGGTGTCCGCTTGCCACCCAAACTTTTGGATTCATCAAAATTGCACAATCAATTCCAACAACATTTTTTTGTTCTTGAACAAATTTTTTCCACCATGCTTTTTTAACATTGTTTTTAAGTTCAACTCCAAGTGGTCCAAAATCCCAAGAGTTTGCAAGTCCGCCATATATTTCACTTCCGGGAAAAACAAATCCACGGTTTTTGCAAAGTGCAACAAGTTTTGCCATTGTGAGTTCTTTATCTTCCATCTTTTTCTCCTTAAATTGCCTTTCTATACGACCCAAATTATACTCTAACACTTGTAAAAAAGTCAAATATATTCGCTTTAAAATAAATTTAGAAACATAAAACTATATAAATTGATAAAAAAATAAATATTTTTGAAAAAACAAATTTAATAAAGTAATATTTTAATAATTGAAATCAATTCGCATAAATAAAAAACTTAAAAAATTTAATCAATAAAAATATAGAAGAAAAAATGTACATTTTAAAAATTTAAAAGAAAAAATGTTTAATTTCAATTTTCTTGAACTTTTGCAAAAAGAACATATAGGTTGCCGTTTCCTTGACACTTTCAAGCATAATTGTTAAACTTAAAAAAGCTATAAAGGAGAATTGATGAGAGCAATAATTTTTGTTATAGATGGATTTGGTGTTGGTGAAATGCCAGATGCAAAAGATTTTGGCGATGAAGGCTCTTCAACTTATGGAAACATTAAAAAACAAGTAAAAATGTTTCTTCCAAACCTCCGCTCATTGGGGCTTGATGGCATAATGAACGAACCTTGTGAAGCCATTGGTGCTTATGGAAAAATGTTTGAAAATGCAAAAGCAAAAGACACAACTGCGGGGCATTGGGAAATGGCTGGCATTGAAATCAAAAAACCTTTTGTAACTTTTCCTAATGGAATTCCATCAAAACTTGTTGAAAATCTTGAGAAGGCTTGGGGTACAAAATCACTTTTCAATGGAGTTGCAAGTGGAACTGTAATCATTAATCAGTATGGTGATGAACATTTGAAATCTGGATATCCAATTGTTTACACTTCAGCTGATAGTGTTGTTCAAATTGCTTGCCACACAAATGTTTATCCAGTCGAAAAATTGTACGAACTCTGTGAAAAAGCAAGAAAAGTTTGCGTGGGTGAGTTTGAAGTTGGAAGAGTTATTGCAAGACCATTTGACGGAACAACTGGAAATTATGTACGAACTCCACAAAGACACGATTTTTCAGTTTTGCCACCAGAAAATATGTTGACAAAAATTTTAAGAAAAGGTTACAAAACTGTTGGTGTTGGAAAAATATTTGATATTTTTGCAGGCAAAGATGTTTGCGAAAGTTACCCATTGAAAGGAAATGAAGCTTGCATAAAGCAAACCATTGAACTCATAAAAACAAAATTTGACGGTGTTTTGTTTGTCAACTTAATTGACACAGACATGCAATATGGACACAGAAATGATGTTGTTGGTTATGCTAGGAGTCTAGAAGATTTTGATGCCAAATTGCCAGAAATTTTTGCATCAATGCAAAAAGATGACATTCTTATAATAACTGGCGATCACGGAAATGATCCAACAACACCTTCAACCGACCATTCTCGTGAATTTGGTCCACTTATGATTTATGGTTTTTGTGTAAAACCAAATGTGGCTCTTGGTGAAAGAAAGGGTTTTGACACAATTTCAGAGACAATACTTGACTACCTTGACATTGAAAAAGGTTCAAAATCACTTATGAAGGAGATTAAAAAATGAGCTATAATGCTGAATTAATCGCAAAAATAATTAAAGAAAAAATCAATCATGACTTTGATGTTGCCCTTGTTTTAGGTTCAGGACTTTCTGGTGCTACTCCAAAAATGGAAAACACTTTAACAATTTCATATGAAAGCCTCGGAATGCCATCGGGAGCTCTTGCAGGACACAATAGATGTTTTCAGTTTGGTGATTATGCGGGAAAGCATATTGTTGTTGCTTCAAGAATTCATTACTATGAAAAAGGTTCAATTGAAGAAATGCGTTTGCCTTTTGAAGTGCTCAGTGCCTTAGGTGTTAAAACTGTGGTTCTAACAACGGCAGTTGGGGGAGTTGATCCAAGTTTCAAGTCTGGCGATCTTATGATTGTTGAAGACCAAATTAATTATTCAGGTGTAAATCCACTTATTGGAATAAAGAATCAATGGTTTGTAGACATGTGCAATGTTTATGACAAAAAGCTTATTGGTGAAGTTAAAAAAATTGCAATAGAAGAAAATTTTGAAATTAAATCTGGCGTTCATATGCAACTTTCTGGACCAACTTATGAAACTCCAGCAGAAGTGAAAATGGCGGAAAAACTTGGTGCAAGCACAGTTTCAATGAGCACAGCTCTTGACACAATAATGTGTGCACATTTCAAAATGAAAGTTTTGGCACTTGCTTCAATTTGCAATATGGCGGCGGGGCTTTCAACAGAAATTTTGACACATGAAAAAGTTTTGGAAGCTTCAGCAATTAATCAGAAAAAAATTGGAATTATACTTAACAAGCTTATTCCAAAAATTTAAGCAATTAATATCAAACAAAACAAGTCTTTTACTTGACTTGTTCATTTGTTTATGATAGGATATTCCCGTTCCGCATTAAAGTGGTTCGTAAAGTATGTGGAAACACATCACCATTAAAGCGAGTTTTGGATAAGGAGGAATTCTAGCATGTTTGCAATCGTTCAATGTGGCGGTAAGCAGTACAAAGTTACAGAAGGAATGTTCATCGATGTTGAAAAACTCGAAAAGAATATTGGCGACAAACTCAATTTAGATGTTTTGCTTGTTTCAGATGATAAAAAAACAGTTGCTGGCAACCCATTTGTTGAAAATGCAAAGGTTGAAGCAGAAGTTTTGGCTCATGGAAAAGGCGAAAAAATCGTTATTTTCAAGTACAAACCTAAAAAGCATGTACGCAGAAAACAAGGACACCGTCAACCATTTACACGCGTTAAAATCCTTAGCATTAAAGCTTAACAGATTTTAGAGCGAAAAAATTCCTTTTTAAAGGATAAATTCATTATTCCTTAGGGGTCATGTATGACAAATATCACTCTTATTAAAAGGCATGGCAACATTGTTGCATTTGAATGCAAAGGCCACAGTGGCTATGCAAAAAATGGAGAAGACATTGTTTGCGCAGCCATTTCAGCAATTGTTCAAACAGTTGAAATTGGAGTTATAGAAGTTCTTAACATATCAGCAAAGGTTAACAAAAATGAAAATGCAGGCATAATGATCCTGCAATTGCCCGAAAATATTTCATCAAGTCAATTGGAAAAAGCACAAATTTTGTTTTTAACAATGAAACTTGCACTTGAAAATTTGTTGGGTGCGTATTCAAAATTTTTCAAGATGGAGGAAAGAGATGAAACTCATTAACATTCAGCTCTTCGCACACAAAAAAGGTGTTGGAAGCACAAAGAATGGTAGAGATAGCAAAAGCAAAAGACTTGGCGTTAAAGCGTCTGATGGTCAATTTGTTACTGCAGGCTCAATTATCGTGAGACAAAGAGGAACAAGAGTTCACCCAGGCAAAAATGTTGGCTGTGGAAAAGACTACACTCTATATGCTCTCATCGATGGAGTTGTTAAATTTACTAATAGCGGAAGTATAAAACTTGTAAACATTGCTGAAAGAATTTAACAAATTTAAAACAAAAAGGGATTAGTTCCCTTTTTTTTAAACCTTTTTTATGTTGTTTGATTGTTTGATTTATGTTGTTTTTGTTAATGTAAAAACAATTTACAAAAGGAATAATTCATAATAAAAATTAGTAATAAAAGTTTTTAAAAAAAATAAATTAGCACTAGATTTATTTGAGTTTTTAGCTTAAAATGTATTGTAGAAAATTACAGGAGAAAAAATGGATTACAAGGTTTTTGAAGACAGAATTGAACTAGAAGAAACAGAAGATTTTTGCGCAAAACATATTTTTGAATGTGGTCAAATTTTTCGTTATAAAAAAACTGAAAACGGATATTTGATTTTTTCCGATAATCAAAAAATTATTGTTGAAGAAAAAAATGGTAAAGTTACAATTTGGGGCAATCCAAAATTTTGCCAAAACTTTTTTGATTTAAAAACAGATTATTCAAAAATAAAAGCAGAGCTAATAAAAAACAAAGAACTTACCATGCCAATTAAATTTGGATATGGCATAAGAATTCTTAAAAGATCTCCACTTGAAACAATCATTTCATTCATCATTTCAGCGAACAACAACATTCCAAGAATAAAAAACACAATTGAAAAATTGTGTAATGAATATGGAGAAAACAAGGGCGATTTTTTCTCTTTTCCAACGCTAAAAAAACTAAGTTTAGTTGATGAAAAGTTTTGGATTAATGCTGGGGCAGGTTACAGAGCAAAGTATTTGATTGACACAGTAAAAATTCTTGCTTTGGATTCAAGTGTGCTTACAAGTAATGAATCAACAACTGAAATCAAAAAAAAGCTTTTGGCTCTTTCGGGAGTTGGTCCAAAGGTGGCTGATTGTGTTCTTTTGTTTGGGTATGGAAGAACAGATGTTTTTCCAACAGACACTTGGGTTATGAAAGCCATTGGCGAAAATGATAAATCAAAAGCTTCATTCTTTGCCACTGAAAAAGCTAGTCAATATGGCTCTTTGGCTGGCTATGCTCAACAATATCTATTTTTTTACGAACGAAACAAAAAAGCTTAACAACAAAGAATAACTTTTTAAATGCCAAAAAGTTGAATGAGAGAGTCGATTTTTCTTAAACTTATTAAGATATTTTATATTTATTTTTGAAAAAATCCATTTGTTATTATGAATTGTTTTTTATCTTATTTAAAATGAGTTTTGTTTTGATAGAAACTATAGTTAGTTAGTTAGTTAGTTAGTTAGTTTGCTTTGTGAAAGTTGTTTTATAGAAAATTTTGCCAAGTCTAATAGATTCAAAAATTTGTTAGTCATTTTTACAATATGTTTTGCTTCGTTGACTTAAAATTTTAATATAAATTTAAAATTTACAAAAACTTTCAGAATTCCTTTGGAAGTTTTTTTTGTTTCTTGTATAATGATATTAGTCAATGAAGACAATATCTTTGTTGAATGTAAAAGAAAAGGGAGGATAATTGCATGAAAATTGAATTTATTGAAAGGGGATATGATATTGGGCATAGACTCAAGGATTTGATCACTGAAAAACTTTCAAAACTAGATAGATATTTTGAAGACGGTTCTGCAAAAGTAGCTTGCAAAGAAGAAAAAAAAGACGGTGCAAGAAAATATAAAATGGAAATTACGATTACTGCAAAAGGAATGATGTATCGCAGTGAAGTTTTTGGTGAGAATATGTATGAAAATATTGATCTTGCTCTTCCAAAAATTGAAAGACAAATTATTAAAGCAAGAGATATTAAAAAGGACATGAAAAAAGCTCTTCCTATTGATCTTGGTTTTGCGTTCCTTGCTGAAACTCCAAAGTTTGAAAAACAGGAAGTTACAAAAGTTAAAACATTTGAACTTGAAACAATGGACGCAGCTGAAGCTGAACTTCGTCTTGAACTTCTTGATCATGAATTCTATATTTTCAAGAATATTGAAACAGGAACAGCAAGTGTTATTTACAAAAGAAAAGATGGACAATACGGCTTAATTAATACAATCTAATTAGTATGAATTTCAATAAAAAGGGCATATCTTTGCCCTTTTTTTGTTCTATTTGAACCTTTTGCCAAGGATTGGCTAACTTTTTCAATCTTTTAAATGGCTAATGTAATTAATATGTTATATTGTTTTATAAATTGATTTGTTTGCTTCAATGGATAGATTAATCAATATTAGTATCAAATTATATTTAATTTATTAACTAATTTTGCAGTCATCAAGATTTTGGGTTGAAGATTTTACAAATTCGTTTAAAGAAAAATTCTCCATAATGGAAAAGCCCCCATTTTTGCCTGAAATTGAAACAATTGGAACACCTGCCATATTTAGAGCATCGATATAGCGGTAAATGCTTCGTGTGCTAACTTCAAAATGTTCTGCAATTTCTTTTGCCGTGCAATGTTTTTTTTGTGTTAGCATCAAAAAAATGCCAAAAATCAAAAAATTCTTCATTTTTATGCTCATCTCCTTGTTTTGAAATAATTATAAACCATAAAAAATCAATTGTCAAACATTTGTTCGATAAAATATAAAATAGCAATTTTATAGTTTACTGTCAACAACTTTTATAGGTTTGTCTGCAATTTTGGAAATTGATACTTTAGTTCAATTTGTTATTTGTTTGTTGATTGATTGATTGATTGATTGATTGATTGATTGTTTGTTTTAGTTAGTTAGTTAGTTAGTTAGTTAGTTAGTTAGTTAGTTAGTTAGTTAGTTAGTTAGTTAGTTAGTTTGTTTGTTTGTTTGTTTGTTTGTTTGTAAGTTACTTAATTTTAATAAATTGTAGTAAGTTTAATAAAACTATTAGAATAATTATTTATTTTGCTAAGAGCTAAACATTTTTGCATAATATAATTAAAATTCTTTTGAAGAATTAACACATACATTTAAAGCAATTTTTATGGACAAAAATGTTAAAATATGATAAATTATTGGTTATTAGAGAAAATATTTTTGGAGGGAAGTAAATTGTATTCTAGTACAAAAAGTAAAAGCTTAATAATTATTTTCCCTACAATTATTTTGATTGTAATTTTGTCAGGTATAATTTGGTACTTAAATTCAATTTCACTTGTTTCAGTATACATGGTTTCAGAGCCAACAAAAACAGAATATGTTGTTGGAGAAAGCTTTGATGATGAAGGAATTGAGCTTGAAGCCTTTTTCTCATTTGGAATGGTAAAAACAGTTAAAAATTATTTTGACAACATTCCAGACACTTTTAGTACTGCAGGAAATTTTACTTATTTAATTTTATATTCGGAGCGTGGAGTAACAAAATCAACTGAATTACACATTTCAGTCGAATCAAAAGTTTTAACCAATTTTACAATTGAAAATCCGCCAACAAAGACAGAGTATTTGATTGGTCAAACGCTTAACAGAAGTGGCATGCTACTAAAAGCAACATACAACAATCGAATTGTTGAAACAATTAATATAAATGATCCTTGTATTGAAATTGAAAATGGAAATTTTAATTCTGTAGCATCACAGTTAACTGTAAATGTTTCTTACAGCAAGTTTGGTGTAACAAAAACACAAAGTTTCAATGTGTCAGTGCAAGACAAAGAATTAACTTCAATTTTTGTTTCAGAAAATCCTTACAAAACATCATATATTCAAACAGAAAGCTTCAATCCAGAAGGGCTAGTTTTGCAAGCTAACTACAACAATGGAGAAAGTTATCAATTAGATATTTTTTCAAACAACTTTGAAGAAATAAAACAAGAAGTTGGAATGAACAAAGCACTTACTTTCTCATTTTTTGATGGCACAAAAACTCTTTCAACAACAATTAATGTTGATATTGTTGCAAAAACTGTAACAAATCTCACGCTTATTGAGCCAAACAAAACAACATATTTTGCTAATGAAAATTTTGATTCAACGGGTATGCAAATTGTTGCTTCATACAATGATTTAACTTCAGAAACAATTTCCGCTGAATCTTGCATAACTGACTTTGCAACTGTTGTTTCAAAAGCTGGGCTGAATAAACAAGTTAGTTTTGAATTTCAAGGTGTTTCAAAACAATTTTCAATTGATGTGTTAAATGAGCCAATGGACGAAGATGATTTAGATTTTCAAGATGGAATGATTACTGGCCTTAAAAGTTCAGCACTAACTAAAAATGTTATTACTATTCCTGCTTCAATAAATGGAGTTAATGTTATTAGTGCACGCATTCCTAAACAAGCAAATTCAAACATTGATGATGGTTCGCTCATTCTTGATCTTTCATATGCAACTTATCTCAAAACGCTTTTGATTGAACAGCTTTTGCCTGTTGGATTGGTGTTTGATTTACCTGCTTCACTAAGTAATATAATTGTTTTTTCAAGCGATTATCTTGCATTGCAAGTTTTTCCTTCATCACTAATTCGTTTAGCAACAAGTTATTTCACATTCAACAACGGCACACTTTCTCTCATAAAAGCAACAAACCCCAAAATAAGTGATATGGTTATTCCTGCATTTTGGATTGATGGAACAATAGTTGAAAAAGTCGGAGATTTTCAAAATGTTCCAAGCCTTAACACTGTTTGTATTTCTGAGGGAATTACCGAAATTAATGACAATGCTTTTAACAATTCTCTAAACATATCTTTAATTTCTCTTCCAGAATCACTTACCAAAATTGGTGCTTCTTCTTTCCAAAATAATTATAAACTTTCAAAGTTTTATATTGGAAAAAATGTGTCTAGTATTCAAGCTTCAGCTTTTAATCGTGATACAAATTTAAGAGAATTCATTGTTGATTCTGAAAACACTGCTTATTCTGTAACCTCAGGTTTTTTAGTAACAAAAGACAAGAAAAAACTTGTGCGATTTGCAGAAAAAAGTCCATTTGGTTACAACATTCCAAGTGAAATTGAAATAATTGGCACATTTTCTTTTGGTTTTTCAAAAGTATTTACTGAAATGGTAATCTCAGCCTCAATTAAGGAAATTGAAAGCAATGCTTTTGCTCAATCAACGCTTGAAAGTATTGAATTTTCAGCTGGATCAGTTCTTACAACAATTGGAACCTCACCATTCTCTGGCACACCAATAAGAGAAGCTGTTTTTCCAAGCAGTGTTGTTTCAATTTCAATGGGATTGTTTTATCAATGCCAGTATTTGCAAAGTGCAATTTTTAACACATCTTCACTTACAGAGATACCAATAGAAACATTTTGGGGTTGTTCTTCACTTCAATCTTTTATTGTTCCAGAAAATGTTACTGATATAAAATCAAGTGCATTTTATGGTTGTTTATCCCTTTCCAACTTAATTATGCCAAATACTCTCCAAAGAATTGAAACCAATGCTTTTGCAAACTGTAAATCTCTTGGAATAATCGATTTAAAAGGTGTACTTTCCATTCACTCAACAGCTTTTATTGGTTGCACAGGTCTTCAACAAATACAAACAAATGAGTTTTCCACTTATCAATCTGTTGACGGGGTGCTTTTCAAAGACAATTTACAAACTCTTTTCATGTATCCACTTGGAAAACCTGCCACATCTTACACTGTTCCTGACGGGGTTACTTTGATAAGTGAAAAAGTATTTTCTTCATCAGACATTCTTGAAGAAATAATCACTAATGATGTTGTTGTAATACAAGATGCCGCTTTTGAGAATTGCAACAAACTATATAGTGTAATTATGGATAGAGATATGGGAGGTGGTATTGTTAAATCTGTTCTTACAACAATTAACAGTAGAGCCTTTGCTTATTGTTCTAGCCTAAAAAACTTGAATATCGGAAAAAATGTTTCAGACATTAAATTAGATTTCACATTGGGTTCTCCAATTGAGTCTTATATTGTTGCCACTGAAAATACGAGATTTGGAAGTGATGCTGAAGGTGTTCTTTTTAAAAAAGAGTCTTTAGTCAACAAAACTTTGTTTAAATATCCAACTCATAGAAGATCTACCACATACACAATACCTTCAACAATTAGCTATATTGGAGCAAGTGCTTTTGAAAATGCAAAAATAATTCAAATTGTAACTGCACTTGGAAGCATTTTGTCAATTGGAGATAGAGCATTTGCAAATTGTGAATGTATCACTTCTCTCTTTTCAATGAATTATTTGTCAGGAGTGGAAGAAGGTTCACTCGGATTGCAAGCTTTTTATGGAATGAAAAGTATTTTGTCATTAAATTTTGGAAGCAGTGCAGTAACAGAAATTAAAGATAGCACATTTGAAGGTTGTACTGCTTTAATAACATTAGTTTTGCCATCAAGTGTTTCAATACTAAACAACAACATAATTAAAGGAACAAAAGTAACTTCAATAACCATTCCAAACACTGTTACAAAGGTGTTCAACACATTTTTGGGAGCTGACAGTTTGAATAATGTAAATTGTCGTCCAACCGTTCCACCAACATTTTCTGGAACAGTCTCAATTTTTGCAACTGGAAAAGAATTGGAAGCTTCAACTTTTTCTCTAAATGTTCCAAGACTAAATTTAGCCACATATCAAGGTCAATCAGGTTGGTCAAAATATATATTAAAAATGAAACCTACTAATTTTTAAAATTAGCAATTTTACGCCAGAAATTTTAAATCATAATGTTGACAATTAGTTGCTTTGAGCATACAATCAACTATATGAATAGTTTTGAAATTTTTGGAATTATAATACATTGGTATGGTGTGATAATTTCACTAGCGATGCTTGCTGGAATTTTTGTTGCTAGTTTCAACTCAAAAAAACGAAATTTAGCAACTGATGACATGCTGACATGTGCAATTTTAACAATACCTTTTGCTATTATTGGAGCAAGGGCTTTGTTTGTTTTGTGTAATCTTAGTTTATATTCAAATTTTTGGGAAATGATTGCAACTTGGAATGGCGGAATGTCAATTTTTGGTGGTGTAATTGGCGGATTAATTGGTGTTCTAATATTTTGTAAATGGAAAAAGAAAAATTTGTTGTTTGTAGCAGATATAATAGCACCATCATTAATACTTGGACAAGCAATAGGAAGGTGGGGCAATTTTGTAAATCAAGAACTCTATGGAGCGCAAATTACAAATTCATCTCTTCAATGGTTTCCATTTGCAGTTAATGTTAATGGAGCATGGTATCAAGCTTTGTTTTTTTATGAGAGTTTTCTTAATTTAATTGGTTTTGCCACCTTGATGTTGATTTTGCACAAATCGTCAAAAAAAGGCATTGTAACAGCTGTATATTTCATGTTTTATGGAGCAGTAAGATTTATTCTTGAACCAATGAGAGAATCAGAATTCATTATGACATTGTTTAATATTCCATTATCTCAGGCTCTTAGTGCATTGATTTTTATTATAGGTTTGGTCTTGCTAATATATATATTAGTAAGAAATGCTAAATTTAAAAAAAATAATGAAGCTGTATAGTTTCAAACACATTGTTTTTGGATAAAATTTGATTGTGTAAATAATTAAAAGGAGAAAATATGAGGTTTTCAGTTGAAGAATATGGATTTTCAAAAGTAGAAGTCGAAGATGCTTTAAACAAAATTGAAAATCAAATGAAAGAACAAAAGAACAGAATTTTTTCTTTAAAAAACGAAAATGAAAAACTCATAAATGAAATTGAAATTTTAAGAAAAGAAAAGTTAAATTCTTATGCTTCTGCAATTGAAAAATTAAAAGAAATTGAAAACAGCACTGACAAAATTTTACATTTAAAATTTTCTCAAATGGACACTCTTCTCAAAGATTGGAAAAAACTTATTTCAGGGCTATTTGAAAAATATCCATTCATAAAAAATATTGGTTCTTTTGCTGATAGTATAGAAGATTTTCAAGATTCGATAAACAAATTTATTGCAGAGAACAATCAAAAAAGGCGAATTACTAATCCCATCAAAACCCCTAATGATTCAATGAGAGCTTTGCTAGAAAAAATGAGCAATAATATTCTCTATGAAGAAACTCCCAAGGTTGTAAAAATTGAAAGAGTGAACATTGCTGAAGATGATATCGCCAACGAAAAAAATAGCCAAATTAAGCCTATTACAGAGCTTGAGCTTAATGAAAATGATAAATATGACACTCTTATGGAAAAATTTTTACAAGCAGATAGTTCTGACAATCTAGAAATTTTAGAAAAACATTTAATTGCTTCAAACAAACCACTTGTCAAAGAATCTGGCTTTGATTTAAAAGAGGCAGTAAATCCAAAAGATGATCTTGAAGAAATTATGAAAGCCTTTGATTTTTTTCCTGAAATTAACAAATCTTCTAAATGATAAATTTATTGATTTATTTGTGTGGAAAATAAAATCGTTGCCAATAAAAAATCTTACATAAGGAAATCTCTTTTAAAAGATAAGAGATTTCTTTTTTATGCTCAAATTAAAACTTGTACTAAAATTGCTTAAAATTGCACTTATAGGGTAGTTAAATTGAATTAATAATAAACATCGATAAGTACAAAATTATTGGAAAATTATTTTATATCATAAAAAAATCTCTCTGAAATTTGCAGAGAGATTTTTTAATTTGCTTAACTTTAGATTATATTTTCCAAGGCACAACAAATATCCTTTTTTAAAGGTAGTTAAACTAAGGCTTTGAACAAACTATTTACTTTATTTTGTTTCTTCTTGTTTTGCTATAGACTCAACTTGTTTAGCTTTCAATTCTTTTTTAGCTTTTTTAGCTTTTTTTGCATTTTCTTTATCAATCTTTCTTTCAAGACTAAGCAAATATTCAACACTTTGAACTTCAGTCAATTTTTCATTAGCGGAAGTCAAAATATTTTCATATCTAGCATGTTTAGCAGAATAAGATTTGAAAAGCTTTTCTTGTTTAGAATCTGAAATCTTTTTGTCTTCACTTGAAAGTTTTCCAAGAGAATCACGATATTGTTTTAAACTTTCAGCATATTCAGTTTCAAGAGCTTTGATTGTTTCATTAATTTTTGAAATATCACTATTAATCTTTTTAATTTCAACACTTTGTTTTTCTTCAGCTTCTTTTCTGAGAATTGTTTCTGAAACTGTGAAAGATCTGTCATATGAACTCTTTTGCTTGAATTGTAATTTTTTAAATTTAATTCTTCTAGCAGTAAACCCAACAACAGCAACAATTAATGCAAGAGCCATAATTAAGCTTGGAATCAATAAGAAATCAAATGAACCTGTGTTTGTTGGTGTTTCTTCTTCGTTAGTTTCGTCAGTTGCCGTATCGAGAGAAATGTTTAACATGTTAACAGGAGGACTCTCAACATCAATTTCAGTTGCTTCTGTTTCAAAAGTTGTTTTTGTTATTTCTTCAATTACTGGTTGAGTGAATAGAGCATAACCATATACTGAATTGTCAGTTGAAGCAAGGGTGAATGTGTAGGTTAATATTTTTTCTTCCGTGCCATAGTATATAAATGAAAATTCTTGATATTCATTATCTTTGCTAAATATGTTTTCAAATTTAGTTGAAGATGAATTTATTGAAAGACTCATTCCGCAATCTTCTAAATCATTTGGATTTGAAAGTGCTGTTTTAACCCAAATTGAAATGCGATAATATTTGCTAGCAGAAAGAGTTTCACTAATATTTCCAACAAATTGGTAAGTAGCTGAACCATTATTTTTGATTAATAGAACACTTTGATTTGTGTTAGTGAATGATGATGGAATATCAAATAAAGGATTTGAACCATCAATAATACCGCCATATGCAATTTCAGCTCCAAGAGAAGTTCCGTTTGTAAGAGATCCTGCTAAAAATGCTGGTGAATATATTGCTGTATCATTGGTTAAAACATCACCTTTTGAGAAAAATTTGTTTTTAATATCAACAACTTTTAAATACAAATCTTGAGAAGAAGTGAGAGTGGTGAATTCATCATCAGTTAAAGTTGTTGTTGATTGTGCAAAGTTATCAAAGAATGCAACACCGCTGGCTGGATTTGAACTTGTTCCAAGTCCAAAAGAAATGCTAACAGTTTGTGCTTCTGAACCTGTTTTAACCACAAATTTAAATTCTCTAAATTCATTAGGAGAATATATGTTTTTAAGTGAAGCAAGCACAACATCATTGCTGTTCACAACACTAGCATAAACATTTCCTGAAGCATTGAGTTGAAATGTGATTTCTGTAATTGTGTTAGCTGAAAGAGTGAATGTTGAACTTTTAAAAGTTTGATATGAAACAATTTTGTTTTGAATCATGAAAACATTGTTTGTTTCTGTTCTGTAATCAGTGTTTTGTCCTTGTAATCCACCAGGATTTGGAACACTTTCAACATTAAATTTTGATTCATTGGTGTTAACAACACCATAAACAAGGTTTTCATCAGCGCCAATCAAACTTTCATCATATGTTCTTGTGAATGAAGCTGGTTTAACTGGATAAAAATTTGCTTCTACTGTTTCATTTTCAAAAATATTAAATGTTCCGTTTGTAACACTTGGTGTGCCACTAATCGGTGAAAGATCAATTTGAATGTCATTTGTGTTTTTTGAGTCATAATCTTCAAATGGTATATATTCGAAGGTTAAGTTGTCAAACACTGCTGTTCCAACAGCCTTTGTACTGCTTTCGCCAATCCAAAATTCAATTTTTGCAGTTGTGTCATATAAAGGATTTGATTTTATAAGGAAAGAAACTTTTGTGTAATCATTTGTGCAAACATTTGTTGAATTTGTTGAAATCTGACTGCTTTTTGTTTTTTCAAGTTCATAAGAAGGAAAAGCTTCAATCAGTTCATCTGTTCCAATTTCAACAAAACGCAAATATGCATTTCCAACCATTTCATCAGAAACTTTCAAATTTGCAGAAACTTTAATAATTGAACCCATTGGAATAAAGAACGATTCACCTTGAACACCAATTGCTGATGATGATTCAGCATGTAAAGCAAGTCCTTTTGTGTTTCCGTTTTTTAAATCAGTTCCGAAAATTTCTCCAGAAATTTGTGAACTAAGTGTTTTTATTGAAACATAATTTCCAATGCCATTTGCATTGTCGCTATCTTCTGAATATGTAAAACTATTTTGTGCTGTTTCAAAATCACTATTTTCATAACCAAAAGGAGTAAAGAAATTCTTTGAATCAACAAGGTTGATTTCGTAATTATTTGATCCAGCATAATTGTTTATTAAATCTGTTTCAAAAAATTGATTAGAAACTTTTTTAATTTTTATATTATCAAAGAAAACTGCATTTTTACTAGTTGTTCCAAGTCTTGTTCCGAGCCAAAGTTGAACATTAATTGATTGAGCTTGGTTGGCAGTTGTAATGTAAAATTTATATTCTTTCCAATTTGTATCTGAATCAACAATTTGGCAAGTTGTGTCAATGTTTGGTAATAAATCTTCTTCATCAATTCCATCAATGAACATGCTAAATGTTGCATTTTCTTCAGCACGAGCAAGAATTGTGATTATGTATTGACTATCTGCTGACAAAGAAATATCTGATGATTTGTATCCAATGCTATATGAATTGCTTCTTGCATTTATCATCAAAATTTTGTTATCAAATGCTTCATTCATTTTTGTAGGTTGAGTTGAAAGCATATAATATGATGAACTACTATCACTAGTTGTTGTGCCATATGATTGGTAAGCCGAACTAGAAACATCAATAACACCGGCACGAGCATATGAAGGAACTGTGTTAACACTTGTCCAACTGCTTGGGCTAACAAGAGAAACATTGCTACTTGCAGTAAAATTTCCATTAGAAATTGAAACTTCTTCAAATTCTGCATAAACATTCAATTTTTTTGAAAAATTGAGTGATGCAAATGCAATAAAAAACAAAAATGCAAGCAAAATGCAAGCGTATGATCGAATGGAACTATTTTTGCGTGTTGTAATCATTAAAGTCTTCCTTAATTAATTTTTATTAGCTACTAGTACTTTAATTATGTGTTTCTTTTCAAAAGAATCATTCACTCATAAAGCTAGTTGTAACTTAACCTTGAAAGTATAAACCAAAGACTTAAAAAAATCAAACAGTATTTGGTTATTTTAGAATTTTTTTCATTGTCCTTCATAAATGATTTTTTCTTTTGGTCTTTCACAAACTTTAATATTTTTTTTTTCTTGTGTAAAACTAATAGCATGTTTAAGAAAACTTTCAAAAATTTTAAGCTTTTAATTGGTTCTGCTTTTGTTGGAATTATAAATGGTTTTTTTGGTGGCGGCGGGGGAATGGTATGTGTTCCAATTCTTGAAAAAGGTATGAATTTGTCAAACAAACAAGCTCATGCAACAACAATTGCCGTAATTTTGCCAATTTCAATTTTTAGTGCAATTGTGTGGGGCTTCAGTTCCACAGCTGATTCATTGACAATTGTTTGGGTTGGAATTGGAAGTGTGATTGGTGGAATAACAGGAGCAATATTACTTAAAAAAATCGAGTCAAAAATGGTAAAAATAATCTTTTCGTTAATTGTTTTGGCAGCTGGTATAAGAGAAATTTTTTGGTAAAAGGATAAAAAATGATTTTGTTGTTAATTCTCCTTGGTTTTTTTGGTGGAATTCTTGGTGGAATGGGAATGGGCGGGGGAACATTCTTAATACCATTGTTAACAACTTTTGCGTCTTTTAGTCAAAAAGAAGCTGCTTTTTGCAATCTTATTGTTTTTATTCCACTTGCAATTGTTTCTCTTTTCATTCACAAAAAAAATGGTTTAATTGAGTCAAAGGGTATTTGGCTTGTTATAGTGATTTCACTTGTTTTTGCAGTCGGTGCAAGTTTCCTTGGAAAAATAATAGAAGGAAATGTTTTAAAAATTTGCTTTGGACTTTTTCTTGTTGGAATTGCAGTTGTACAATTCTGTCAAGCTGTTAAATCAAAATAACAGCTCTCAAACATTTATATTTTCATGTTTTAAGCAATGGCTTCTTTTCATCAAGAACATAAACATCAAAATCACTAAAAAATCTCATTTCTTTTTGTTATGGGATTTTCTTTGTTGTCTTAAAATCTTAAAGAAAAATGTTGCAAAATGATTTGCAATTTTTTCATGTGTGTGATAAAGTTTACTGAAATAAAAAGCTTTGTTTGTTGGTTTTCAACTTATGATAAGCGGATTTCGTGTGCTAAAGGAGAAAAAGATGATTGATAAATCAAAATGTATTTCATGTGGAACTTGCGTTTCAATATGTCCTGTTGAAGCAATTTCCTTTGATGCAAATGGAAAGGCAGAAATCAATCCTAAAAAATGTATTAAATGTGGCGCTTGCGAAGGTGCTTGCCCAACCGAAGCCATTCAAATTGATTAACTTCAGGAGATAAAATGGAAAGAACAGCAATTCTTGAATTAAAACCAAACGACATAAAACTTACAATATATGATTTGAATACTGAAAACTTTTACAGTGTTTTGGATATTTTTTCAATGCCTATTTCACTTGGTGAACAAAGCGAAAATGATCAGATTGCAAAACCATCTCAAGTCAAAGAAACCATTGTTGTTATCAAACAAATGCAAGAAATCATTGCAAAAAACAATGTTAAAACAGTTTTCCCATTTGTTTCAAGTGATTTGGCAGGATTAATTAACTTAGGTAGTTTCTTGGAAGAAATTCTAAATTCAACAAGTTTAAATTTTAAAACAGTTTCACTTGCTGATCAAGCAAAAATTCTTCACTCAAGCGTTATTGAAAGTTTAGATGTTTCAAGGGGAATTATCATTTCAATTGAAAATACAAAATCTTCAATTGTAAGTTTTTCTCGCAAATCAATTATTGGTGTAGCACAAATTCCTTTTGGCGCAAAAACAATTACTCAAATTGTTGAATCGTTACCAAAAGAAGAACAAATTCCTGCAATTTCAAAAATTGTTAAAGAAGAGCTTTCCAAACATAATTTTCTTAGTTGCATTGAACCAGAAGTTCAAGTTGTTGGTGTAAATGAATTTTTCTCTAGTCTTGGAAGGCTTATGAGAAAAACAACAAGATATCCTTTTGAAAAAGCTCATGGATATGAAACTTCTTTTTCTGAATTTTCAAAATTCTGTGATTTTGTTGCAGGTTTTGATCTTGATAAAACAAAAAAAATCAAGGGAATTTCACAAGACAGGTCTGATGTTTTCTTTAATGGGCTTCATATAATCAAAAACATTCTTGAATTTTTAAATGCTCAAAGCTTTGTTATTTGTGAAAAAGGTATCACAAATGGACTTATGCTTGCTTCTGCTCCTCAACCACTTGAAAAGCCTTTGTGGGATTTGCTTACATTTAGTATCAGAAAAAATCAATCATTGTATCTTCCTAAGAGTGAAAATGCAATTCATGTTTGTGCACTAGCAACAGCACTTTTTAATCATTTAAAAATTGTTAGCAAAATTTCTAGAACTGTTTTCAAATCACTTAAAGTTGCTGCAAATTTTTATGATGTTGGAAAAAGAATTTCATTTTTCAATCTTCCAAAAAATGGTTACAATGTGATTTTGGGCATGGACTTAGATGGACTTACTCACAAGGAACAAGTTTTGGCTGCATTTATTTGTTTATGTCAAGACCCTGATGCATTTGAACTTTCTCTTTGGGTTGGTTTCAAAGATTTGCTCAATGAAGAAGACCTTGTTTGCGTTAAAAAACTTGGTTTGATTTTGGCACTTGCAAGCAAGCTTGATTGCCGTAAAAAACAAGTTGTTCGTGATCTCAATTGTGAAATTTTGGGCGATACTGTTATTCTTAAAGCTGAGTCTTCTGGAAAAGCCGAACTTACTCAATTTGAAGTTAATGAAGCAAGCAAGTTAAGAGAGAGTTTCAAAAAAATATTTGGCAAAAATTTGCAAATTCTATAAAATAAAAAAAATGAGAACATTTTTGTTTTCATTTTTTTAAAATTGGGCAACAGTGAAAAACGCAAAAATAATTGCGAAAGCATATCATTTTCAGTTATACTTGGTGTCAATAAATACAAATATTTTATAGGTTGGCAGTGAAAAAGCTTCAAAGATATTTATTCAATTCAGTAAAAAAAGAAGCCTAATTTTGACCAGAATTTTTATTGACTAAAAATTCGCTTGAAAAAAAAATTGTTGAGTGATACAATCTTTGTGTTAAATGAGTTTTAAAAGGAAAACTAATTATAGATGGAAAAAAGAATATATCTAGATAATGCTGCTACAACTTATGTTTCTAATGAAGTGTTAAATGAGATGCTTCCTGTTTTTACTTCAATTTTTGGAAACAGTAGCAGTCTTCATAGCTTTGGAAGAGATGCTAGTGCACTTGTTGACAAATCTCGTGATCGTGTTGCAAAAGCAATAAATGCTTCTTCAAACGAAGTCTTTTTCACAAGTGGTGGAACTGAAGCAAACAATTGGGCAATTTTGGGAATTGCTCGTGCAAATCGCAAAAAGGGTAATCATATTATTGTAAGTTCAATTGAACATCATTCTGTTCTTGATGCTTGTGCTCAGCTTGAAAAAGAAGGTTTCAAAATAACTTATGCCAAAGTTGATGAATTCGGAATTGTTTCTCTTGCCGACATCATGCACAACATAACCAAAGACACAATCCTTATTTCTGTTATGACTGTTAACAACGAAGTTGGAACTGTTCAAAACATAAAAGCAATTGCAAAAACAGCAAAGGAAAATGGTATAATTTTCCATACCGATGCTGTTCAAGGTCTTGGAGCAGTTAAACTTGATGTCAAAGATATGGATATTGATGCAATGAGCATTTCAGCTCACAAAATTTATGGACCAAAAGGTGTTGGTGCATTGTTCATAAGAAATGGAATAAGAATTGAATCAATTATTCATGGTGGCAATCAAGAAAAAGGCAAAAGAGGCGGAACAACAAATGTTGCAGGAGTTGTTGGCTTTGGAAAGGCTTGTGAAATTGCAATCAGAGATATGGCAGTTAATCAACAAAAATTAAAAGTTATTAAAGACTATTTCATTTCCGAGGTTACAAAAAAAATTCAATATATAAAAGTTAACGGTCATCCTCAACAACGAATTTCAGGAACAGTTAACATAAGCTTTGAAATGATTGAAGGTGAATCTATTCTTCTTAGATTGGATCTTGAAGGAATTGCAGTTTCAACAGGCTCGGCTTGCACTTCTGGTTCACTTAAACCATCACATGTTCTTGAAGCTATGAATGTACCAATTGAAACAGCGCAAGGTTCAATCAGATTTTCATTTCCAAAAAGCATTTCAAAGGAAGATATTGATTTTACAATAGAAAAACTAGTTGGTATTATTGAAAAATTGAGATCTTGGAGTCCAATAACAAAAGCAGGTAGAGGTAAAAAAGATGTACACTAAAAGAGTAATGGAAGAATTTGAAAGTCCAAAACATGTTGGCATAATTAAAAATGCAAATGCCGTTGGAAAAGTTGGCAATGCAGTTTGTGGCGATATTATGAAAATTTATTTACGCATAAATGAAAACAATATCATTGAAGACGCAGGTTTTAAAACATTTGGTTGTGCTGCCGCAATTGCAAGCACTTCAATTGCAACCAATCTTTTGATTGGCAAAACAATTGAAGAAGCATTAAAAATTAAAAATAGTGAAATCATAGAAATTTTAGGTGGTCTTCCACCTCACAAAATTCATTGTTCAGTTCTTGCTGAAGAAGCAATTTCAGCTGCCATTGAAGACTTTTATAAACGCAAGGAAAAGGCTGCAAAAAAAGCAGAAGCAGAAAAAGAAGAAGCAATTGAAACTTCTGAAGAAGATGAATAATATATAAATATGTTTGTAAATATTAAATACCTATTTGTATGAAAAGTAAAAAAAGTATTTTTCAAATCTCCACTGTTTGGACAAGTTGGAGATTTTTTTTGTATTTTTTTTCAAAAGTTCAAAAATTGCGTTTTGCAAATAGTAGAAGTTAAATTTTTATTTTTTTTAATTAAATTTTTTGCAAATTACAAACTATTAGTTTCCTAACATTTATTCTATATTCAAAATTGATTTAAGTCGTTTTTTTTATATACAATTTTTCTTTGAAGAATGTTTTATTATTGTAAATTTATGTAATTATTAAAATTATTTTTGTCTTGAAAACAAATTTTTTGTTACTATATAAAGAATAATAATTTTTATTTGGTTCAAAATATATTAGAGGAGGATTAATAATGAAAGACGGTTTAGTTCTAGGTATAGTTGCTGGTTTCATTCTTGGTATGGTTACACTTAAAAATGTACCAGAAGCAAATAGACTATATGAGAAAGGTGAAAAGATGGTTACAAAGGCAATGAAATCAATCGATTAATTGCCTAAAAACACCAATGTTTTTTCTTTTCAAGAGAAACTTGGTGTTTTTTAATATATTTTATTGAAAATGTTTGTTCTGTTTTTAATATGTTAAAATTATGTTTGACTAAATTATTTTTTTTTGGCATACTAAAATAGTAAAATTTTGTTTAGATAACAAAAATTTTACTAGGATGGTGAAATGGCTTATTCAAGGAAAATGGGAATTGATTATGGTGATGCAAGAATTGGAATTGCTTTTACAGATTTGCTTAACATAATTTGCTCGCCATATGATACAATTAAAACCACAACTCTTGAAGAGAATACAACCTTTCTTGCCTCATTAATTCAGGAAAAAGATGTGGACACAGTTGTTATTGGGCTTCCATTAAACATGGACGGCTCTGAAGGTAATCGTGCCATAAAAACTCGCGTTTTTGGAGATGCTTTAAAAGCAAAAACAAAAGTGCCTGTTGTTTACTGGGATGAGAGATTGTCCAGTTGTGAAGCTGAAGATATACTTTTTGAAAGCGACATGAATTGGAGAAAAAAGAAAGGCATCATTGATAAGATTGCAGCAAGTATAATACTGGAAAGCTGGCTTGCATCAAACAAAAAGGGGTGAAAAATGGAAGAGAAAGAAATAGAAAAAACAAAAAAAGCATCAGAAGTTAAGACAGAAGAAAAAGAAGAACAAGATTTGTTTGACATTCTTTTTGATGAAAATAACGAAGATCCAATCACTTTATATGATGAAAATGATAAAGAAATTGTATTTGATCAAGTTGCAATTATTCCTCATGAAAAGCAATTTTATGCAATTCTAAAGCCAGTTTCTAACATGGAAAATGTTGCTGATGATGAAGCAATTGTTTTTCTTGTTGAAGAAGATGAAGATGGCGAATGCGTGTTAACAATTGAACAAGATGAAAAAGTTGCCACAGCAGTTTTTGATCAATATTACAAACTTCTTGAAGAAGATACAAAAAATAAACAATAAGCTTAAATTTTTTGAAAATATAATTAATTTGAAAAAATTTTTAGATTATTAAAGCAGAAAGTTCTTTATAAAAAGAAAATAAAATGCAGAAAAAGAGCCATAGCATTGCTGTTGGCTCTTTTTGTAAAAATATTAATTGAAAACATATGAAAAAGCAAAAAAATATTTTTATCTTTGCCTCATTAAATATGCTTCTTATGGCTATTATAGATTTATTTTAATTGGGATTATATAAAAAAATATAATAAATTATTTAAAATGGATTTATTTAAATAAAACTTTTAAATAATATTACTTTTTCAATTATCTTTGTTTAACTTAAAAACAAATTGGTTAAACTCATTTTAGAAAGCAAATGACTTTCAAGGAGGAGATTTTATATGCCAAACAATAACAACAAAAAAAGTATGGGAGGAGCTCAGTCGTGTTCAAATAATGCTAAAACCAGCAATTCAAATGTAAAAACAAGCACATCAAATTCTTCAAATATGAATAACGCAAAAACAAGTACATCAAATTCACATACAAGTAACACAAAAACCACAAACACAAAATCAAATTCAACAAAAAATTGTGCAAGATAACGAAAAAGTTTAAAATAAAAAGATGGAATTTAAAAAGTTCCATCTTTTTTAGACTGAAGATTTATTGTTATTTTATTAAACATATTTTTTCATAAGATTTATTAAAAAGACTTATTTTTGATTTTATTTTTAATCTTTTTATAGACATTTTGCATATGTGGTTCTGTTGATTTTTCAACAAGTTCATCAAAAGTTAACCACCCAACATTACTGTTCTCTTCCTCTAACATATGAACTGTTTCAGTTTCATCAGCTTCAATTAAATATGTAAAGCATAAGTGAATATGTGCTGGAACAAATTTTCCTTTTTTAAAGTGGCTTATAACTGGCAGGGTATCAATTGAAATTGGAGCTAAAGAAACTACTCTAAAATTTTGTAAAGATGTTTCTTCTTGAGTTTCCTTTTTTGCTACATAAAGCATGTCGTCATCACCATCTGCATGTCCGCCAACCCAACCCCAAGATTTGTATATATTATGGAAAATGCATAAAACTTTTGTTCTCTCAGGATTAACAATAAAAGCGGAACTGCACAAATGACAAATTTCATTTGTTCTGTGCAAAATATCACCAAGTTTTTGTTCGCATTGAATAATAAATTCTTTATCTTTCTTTTCTTGCTCGTCATACGGAATATAATTGATTAAACTCTCAATAGTTTTTGACATTTATTTCTCCTTAGTTGATGATTTTTATCATGCTTATATTATAACATAAACCTAATAAGATTTAAAGGTTTTTTATCAAAAAAACATCTAAATTTACACTTAAAATTAAATATTTTTTAACTAAAAATATTTATCATAATTCTGATGGAATTAATAAATTTAAATTAAACACGGAGTCCCAAAAAACAGGCTGAATTTAGTTCAGCCGATATTTTTTTTGGTGTCACCCCTAGTACTTTGGTGCGGTCGGGGGGACACGCAATTGCTAACGCACTTGCCGTGCTTGTCAAACTGCCGTTTGACTTAACGCACCAAAATGCAAAAACTTGCCACTGGCAACTTTTTTTATGCATTTTGCCCACTTTGGGTTCAAGCCCCCCTCCTTCCAATACAAGAAAAAAGAGAACTTTCGTTCTCAATTTTTCATTGTATTGGTGCGGTCGGGGGGACTTGAACCCCCAAGATTGCTCACTTGCACCTGAAACAAGCGCGTCTGCCATTCCGCCACGACCGCATCTATGAAATATTACCATTCTTAGCTCATTGTGTCAATATTTGCTTGTTACATTTGAATTAATTGTGTTATTCTTAAAGAAAGGATTTTACTTATGAAAACAATAGATATGCATATGCACACAACAAATTCAGATGGAAACTGCTCAACAAAACAAGTTCTTGAACAAGCTCAAAAATTGGGACTTAGCTTAATTTCTATAACTGATCACAATTCAGTAAATGCTTATTTTGACTTAGAAAATGATGAAGTTAGAAATTCTTTTTCTGGAGAAATTGTTGCTGGAACTGAAATTACAACTTTGTTTAACAATGTTGTAATTGAAGTTTTGACATATGGTTTTGAAGTTAGAAAAATGAAAGCTTTTCTTGACAATTATTTTTCAGAAGAAAAACTTATTGAAACAAGGAAAAATGAAGTTTTGTTTATGAAAAAAGTGGCAAAAGAAGAAGGACTTATTTTTGATGAAAATTTTGATCCTAGTGCACAATCAATTGCAACTTTTACAAATTTTTATAGACATCTTATAACTTTTCCTGAAAATGAATCGTATATGCTCAAAAACAAGATTGATAGCGGAAAAACATTTTTTAGAGATATGGTGTGCAATGATAATACAAAATTTTTCTTTGACTATACAAAATGTTATCCAAGCATAAAAGAAATATCAGATTTTGCTAAAAAAAATGGTTGTAAAACTTTTTTGGCACACCCTTATATATATCGTTTTGAAAACAAAGTTGACTCTGCTTTTCAAATTGTTAAAGAAGGCAATTTGAGTGGAGTTGAATCCTATCATTCTAGTGCAAGTGAAGAAATGAGTGAAGTTTTAACTGAAAAATGCAAAGAAAATAAATTGTTATATAGTGGTGGTTCAGATTATCATGGGTTTTATTATCGCAAAGAAAGAATTGGAAAGGTTGTAGGTGGCGAAAAACCGCTTGATTATGGGGTTTTTGAAAAAATGAATTTGAAGCCATGGAAAAATGAAAAAGTACAAAGTACTGTTACTCTTTGTAGATAATATTAAATTTTTATAACACTATAAATACTAAATAAGCCTTATATGAAATTTTTTAAAAATTAATTAAAACAAATTTAAATATATAGTTTTAATATTAGATGAACATATTTTTCATCTTTTTTATAAAATGGAAGCAAAGAGAGATAGGAGAAAAATATGTGTTGTAATAATTGTTTTTCAGGCTGTGAAGTAGAAAAACCATGTTCTTGTCGAAGAAGAAGTTCTTGCGGCTTTGGTTGTTTGTGTAATTTGTTTACTTTTTGTTTTAGGTGTGGTTCTAGATGTGGTTGTAGATGTGGTTGCAGGTGTGAGCGTAGATGCGGTTGCCCAACAAGTAATTTTCCAGAATCATTAAGGTGTCGTAGACCATGCAGTAGATGCTGTGGAAACAATTTTAGAAATAATGATTTTTTTGAAGAAAATAACGATTTTTCATTCTAAATTAAAATTTGTAAAATTTTAGCTAAAAAGCTTTTTGATTTTAAAAAACAAAGATTTATTACAAAAATTAGTCTTTGTTTTTTTGTTCAATTCAGTCTTATCATTTATTAAAATTATAAACCCCAATATTTTAAATGCTCTAAAATCTAAAGTGCTATTAACGAAATAATTTAATTTATAAAAAACAAAATATGGAGTTCAAAAAAGCTGCACGAATTTAGTTCGGGCATAAGATTTTTTGGACGAACACTTTTGCAGGAAGGGGAGCTGGGAGGGAAACCAAAAAAAAGCGGGTTAGCAAAGCATGGCTTTGCGTACCCGCGTGTTTTTTTGGTGTCACCCCCAGTT
>Ga0172378_10000518_pt1 | contig 34003 bp, 28 predicted proteins | sample GrowelOW332metaG_FD_119755 | JGI IMG/M metagenome (GOLD analysis project Ga0172378, IMG submission 119755) | Groundwater microbial communities from an aquifer near a municipal landfill in Southern Ontario, Canada - Pumphouse #3_1 metaG | ecosystem: Environmental > Aquatic > Deep subsurface >...
ATTTAATATATTGTGAGAGGCAAGCATTAAAATTTGAGCCTCTAAAACAGCTTCATTGCTTAAAGGTAAATGAACTGCCATTTGGTCACCATCAAAGTCCGCATTAAATGCAGTACAAGCCAATGGGTGTAATTGAATAGCTTTACCTTCAATCATTTTGGGTTGAAAAGCCTGAATACCTAAACGGTGCAACGTAGGTGCACGATTCAGAAGAACAGGATGTCCTTTCATTACATATTCTAAAATATCCCAAATAATAGGGTCTTTACGATCTATTATCTTCTTTGCTGACTTAACCGTTTTTACTATACCACGCTCAATAAGCTTGCGAATAATAAAAGGCTTAAATAACTCTGCTGCCATAAGTTTAGGTAAACCACACTCATGCATTTTCAGCTCAGGTCCCACAACAATAACCGAACGAGCAGAATAATCTACACGTTTACCCAATAAGTTTTGACGGAAACGACCTTGTTTACCTTTCAAACTATCAGATAAAGATTTTAACGGACGATTACCATCAGCTTTTACCGCTGTGGAACGACGAGAATTATCGAACAGAGAATCCACTGATTCTTGAAGCATACGCTTCTCATTTCTTAGAATAACCTCTGGGGCTTTAATCTCAATTAATCGTTTTAACCGGTTATTACGTATAATAACTCGACGATATAAATCATTTAAATCTGAAGTTGCAAAACGTCCTCCATCTAATGGAACAAGTGGACGTAACTCCGGTGGAATAACAGGTACAATCTTCACAATCATCCACTCAGGCTTATTTCTACCACGAGATGAACGGAATGCTTCAACAACTTGAAGACGCTTTAAAGCCTCATTTCTACGTTGTTTTGAAGTATCATTTGTTGCTTTATCTCTTAAGTCATAAGATAAAGAATCCAAATCCATACGAGATAATAAATCTGAAATAGCTTCAGCTCCCATCTTTGCAATGAATTTATTAGGATCACTTTCATCCAACAATTCATTTTCTTCTGGAAGCGAATCTAAAATATCAAGATACTCCTCTTCTGTTAACAAGTCGTATTCTTGTACTCCATCAGCTTCCTTTACTCCCGCTTGAATTACTATATAACGCTCATAATAGATTAAAGAGTCTAGTTTTTTTGTAGGTATGCCTAATAGATATCCCATTTTATTAGGTAATGAACGGAAATACCAAACATGAGCTACAGGCACTACTAATTCAATGTGGCCTGTTCGTTCACGGCGTACTTTTTTTTCTGTTACCTCAACCCCACATCTATCACAAACAATTCCTCTATATCTGATACGCTTGTACTTACCACAGTGACATTCGTAATCCTTTATAGGACCAAATATACGCTCACAGAACAAGCCATCACGTTCTGGTTTGTACGTACGATAGTTAATAGTTTCAGGCTTTAATACTTCACCACTCGATCTCTCAAGAATAAGCTCTGGAGAAGCCAATCCTATAGTTATTTTCGAGAAATTACTTCTATTTTTTCTTTCTTTTCTAAAAGCCATATGATTAAATTATTGAAAATTAAGAGTCAATTAGAGGAGAGTTGTACTATAAAAGTACTTCTCTCCTTTACTTATCCTTATACTACTCCAAGTTAACATTCAAAGCGAGTCCTCTCAACTCGTGAAGTAATACATTAAGAGATTCGGGTATACCAGGTTCTGGTAATAATTCACCTTTCACTATAGATTCATAGGCTTTAGAACGACCTATAACATCATCTGATTTTATCGTTAAGATTTCTCTTAAAATATGAGCCGCACCAAATGCTTCAAGTGCCCATACCTCCATCTCACCAAAACGTTGTCCACCAAATTGTGCTTTACCACCAAGTGGTTGTTGCGTAATAAGTGAATATGGCCCAATAGAACGAGCATGCATTTTATCTTCAACCATATGACCTAGTTTCAACATGTAAGTAACACCCACAGTTGCAGCTTGGTCAAAACGCTCACCCGTACCTCCATCATAAAGGTAGGTTTTTCCATAACGCGGAACACCAGCTTTATCTGTCCATTCAGAGATATCATCCATAGTTGCTCCATCAAAAATAGGAGTAGCAAACTTCACACCTAGTTTCTTTCCTGCATAACCTAAAACAGCTTCAAAAATCTGTCCCAAGTTCATACGAGAAGGTACACCTAGTGGATTTAATACAATATCCACAGGAGTTCCATCTTCTAAGAAAGGCATATCTTCTTGGCGAACAATTCTAGAAACAATACCTTTATTTCCATGACGTCCAGCCATTTTATCACCCACTCCAATTTTTCTCTTTTTAGCAATATAGACTTTAGCCATTCGGATAATACCTGCTGGTAATTCATCACCAACAGTTACAGAGAACTTCTTACGCTTCATTTCAGCGTCAAGTTCTTTATGCTTCTTAATAAAATTCAGAATTAACTGTCTTATCAACTTATTAGTATAAGCATCTTCTGTCCAATCATGCAATTGAATAGAAAAGAAATCCATCGCTTTCAAATTAGAAGCAGTATATCTTGCACCTTCAGCTATTAGCTCTTCATCTAAGTAATTCTTAACTCCTAACGAAGTTTTACCTTCTGTTAACTTGAGAAGTCTCTCAACTAATATTTTTTTGTATTTTGCAACTTCTTCTTCGAATTCTTCATCAATTTTTGGCAACAATGCCCTATCTGTACGCTTAGAATCACGTGTTTTTACAATGCGAGAAAATAATTTCTTATCAATTACCACTCCGTTGAGTGAAGGAGAAGCCTTTAATGAAGCATCTTTAACATCACCCGCTTTATCACCAAATATTGCACGTAACAACTTTTCTTCAGGAGAAGGATCAGACTCGCCTTTAGGAGTAATTTTACCAATTAATATATCTCCTGGTTTAATACGAGCTCCTACACGAACAATACCATTTTCATCTAAATCTTTTGTTGCCTCTTCACTAACATTTGGAATATCCGATGTTAACTCTTCCATTCCACGCTTTGTCTCACGTACTTCAAGCGAATACTCTTCTACATGAATAGAAGTTAATACATCCTCTCTGACTAATCGTTCACTTAAGACAATAGCATCCTCATAGTTATATCCTTTCCAAGGCATATAAGCAACAACGAGGTTTTTACCTAAAGCTAATTCTCCTTTCTCAGTAGAATAACCTTCGGTAAGAATTTGTCCCTTAGTAACTCTATCGCCTTTTGAACATATCGGTTTCAAGTCGACAACCATATTTTGGTTTGTCTTCAAATTTTTAGATAAAACATACTCTTTAACTGAGCTCTCGAAACTTACAAACTCCTCATCCTCAGTTCTATCGTAATTGATTCGAATAACGTTAGCATCAACATATTCTACAACACCATCACCTTCTGCAGTAATCTGAGTACGAGAATCAGTAACGAGTTGTCCCTCTATTCCTGTACCAACAATTGGAGATTCACTAACCACTAAAGGAACAGCCTGACGCATCATATTCGATCCCATTAAGGCACGGTTTGCATCATCATTTTCAAGGAAAGGAATTAAAGAAGCAGCAATTGAAGCAATCTGCTGAGGTGCAACGTCCATCAGGTCAACCTCCGAAGGCTCTACAACTGGATAATCTGCATCTAAACGAGATTTAATTCTATTGCGTAAGAAATTACCCTTTTCATCAAGAAGAGCATTTCCTTGAGCTATAATCTTTCCTTCTTCCTCTTCAGCTGTCAAATAAAGAACAGCATCATCATCCACATTAACTACAGAATTCTCTACAGGCCTATAAGGAGTAGAAATAAATCCCATGTGGTTTATTTTGGCATAAACACACAATGAAGATATTAAACCAATATTTGGCCCCTCTGGAGTTTCAATAGGACATAATCGTCCATAGTGGGTATAGTGAACGTCACGAACCTCAAATCCAGCTCTTTCTCTAGATAAACCACCTGGCCCAAGAGCTGACATTCTACGTTTATGTGTGATTTCAGCTAATGGATTCGTTTGATCCATAAATTGCGAGAGAGCATTTGTACCAAAGAAAGAATTGATTACAGATGAAATTGTTTTTGCATTAATCAAATCAACTGGAGTAAACACTTCATTGTCTCTTACATTCATCCGTTCACGGATTGTGCGAGCCATACGTGCTAACCCAATAGAAAACTGATTTGAAAGTTGCTCACCTACAGTTCTAATTCTACGATTACTTAGGTGGTCAATATCATCTACATCTGTTTTAGAATTTACTAATTCTATTAAATATCTTATGATTTCGATTATATCTTCATTAGTTAACACTTTAACTTCTGAATCTATATCTAATTTTAATTTTTTATTAATACGATAGCGACCAACATCACCCAAATCATATCTTTTATCAGAAAAGAATAAGTTTTGGATAACTTCTCTTGCACTAGCATCATCAGCAGGATCAGCATTTCTCAATTGACGATAAATGTACAAAATAGCCTCTTTTTCAGAGTTACTAGGGTCTTTTTGTAAGGTATTATATATTATTGAGTAATCATTTTGATCTTTTGACTCTTTATGAAGGAGAATATGCTGTACCCCTGAATCTAAAATCATATCAATATGATCTTCTTCAATAATGGTTTCACGATCTACAACAATCTCATTACGCTCAATTGAAACCACCTCACCAGTATCCTCATCAACAAAGTCTTCTACCCATGTCTTCAATACACGAGCCGCCAATTTTCGACCAACGGCTTTGCGTAAATTAGTTTTATTAGCTCTAACCTCTTCGGCCAAATTGAAAATCTCTAAAATATCCTTATCATTTTCAAAGCCGATAGCACGCAATAAAGTAGTAACCGGAAGTTTTTTCCTCCGATCAATATAAGCATACATTACATTATGTATGTCTGTTGCAAACTCAATCCATGATCCTTTAAAAGGAATAACCCTTGCAGAATAAAGTTTTGTACCATTAGCATGGACACTTTGTGCAAAAAACACACCAGGAGAACGATGTAGTTGAGAAACAACAACACGCTCAGCCCCGTTAATCACAAAAGTTCCTTTTTCCGTCATATAGGGAATAGGCCCTAAGAACACATCTTGTATTACAGTATCAAAATCCTCATGCTCAGGATCAGTACAATAAAGTTTTAGCTTAGCTTTTAGAGGTACACTATAAGTAAGCCCACGCTCTATACATTCACTTATAGTATAGCGAGGGGGATCAACATAGTAATCTAAAAATTCAAGCACAAAATTATTACGAGTGTCTGTAATAGGAAAGTTCTCAGCGAAAACTTTATACAATCCCTCTTTTTTCCTTTTCTCGGGAGGAGTATCTAATTGAATAAAATCTTGATAAGACTTCAATTGTACCTCTAAAAAATCCGGGTAAGGAAAAGGATTCTTTATCGTTGCAAAATTAATTCTATTATTTACAGTTTTTGAAGACATCTCTTGTTGAATTTGAAGAAAAATTTTTAAATATAAACACAAAAAGGCTAAGAATCCTTTTGAAAGGATTCCTAACCAAACCACCTGATAACCAGGTTTTTATTATTATTTAAATTCAACTTCTGCTCCAGCTTCTTCTAGTTCTTTTTTCAATGCTTCAGCTTCGTCTTTTCCAAGACCTTCTTTAAGCACACTAGGAGCAGCGTCTACTAAGTCCTTAGCATCTTTTAGTCCAATGCCACAAGCTTCTCTAACAGCTTTTACAACTTTTAATTTAGCTGCACCAGCTGATTTTAATACAACATCAAAAGATGTTTTTTCTTCAGCAGCTGCACCAGCTCCCTCGCCTCCAGCAGCAACAGCAACAGCTGCAGCAGCAGGTTCGATTCCATATTCTTCCTTAAGGATAGTTGAAAGCTCATTAACTTCTTTTACTGTCAAGTTAACTAATTGTTCTGCAAAATCTTTCAAATCTGCCATTTTTATATAATTTAAATTGTTTGTTTACTATTGTTTATGATATTTTATTCGCGCTCACTAAGAGTTTTCAACACTCCGTGAATGGTGTTACCACCAGATTGTAGAGCAGAGATAACGTTCTTCGCTGGTGACTGCAATAATGCAATAATATCAGCAATAACTTCTTCTTTACTCTTAATACTAACTAGAGCTTCTAAATGCTCTGCACCGATATAGAATCCCTCTTCAGCATAAGCTGCTTTTAGTGCAGGAATTCCTTTCTTAGCACTTTTCTTAATTAACTTAGCTGGTGCATTAGCAGTCTCAGAGAACATCACCGCAGTAGTACCTTTCAAGCAACCATAAAACGGAGAGAAATCAAACTCTGCGCTTTCGAATGCTTTCTGTAACAGTGAATTCTTTACAACTCTTAATGTTACACCTGCTTCAAAACAAGCACGACGTAATTCACTAGTTGCAACAGAATCCATCGCTGTAGTATCTACTAAATACATGTGAGGAAACTCTTGAACAGCAGCACTAAGCTCTTTAATTATAATCGCTTTATCTTCCTTTCTCATTGTACTCTTTTTATTGAATTTCTTCTATTGTAGCAACAGATTTAGGATCAATTTTTATCCCTTTACTCATTGTACTAGAAAGATAAATACTTCTTAGATATGTACCTTTAGCGGCTGCAGGTTTAAGTTTTATTAAAACATCAATAAACTCCTTTGCATTTTCATAAATTTGCTTTGGAGTAAATGATATCCTACCAATAGAGGTGTGAACAATACCACTTTTATCTACTCTAAAGTCAATTTTACCTTGCTTAACCTCTTTAACGGCATTAGCTACATCCATAGTAACCGTACCACTCTTAGGGTTTGGCATTAAACCTCTAGGTCCTAAAACACGACCTAACGGTCCTATTTTTCCCATAACAGATGGCATTGTGATGATAACATCAACATCTGTCCATCCTCCTTGAATCTTTTCGATATACTCGTCAAGACCAACATAGTCAGCGCCAGCTTCTTTTGCAGCATCTTCAACATCAGGTGTACAAAGTACTAATACTCGCACATTCTTTCCAGTCCCATGTGGAAGTGTTACGACACCTCTCACCATTTGATTAGCTTTACGTGGATCAACTCCTAAACGTACATCTATATCCAAAGAAGCATCAAACTTAGTAAAAGTTATATCCTTTACTAAATGAGCAGCTTCTTTTAGTGAGTATGCCTTTCCTGCTTCAATTTTTTCTGCAGCTAACTTTTGATTTTTTGTCAGTTTACTCATTGAATTGAAGTTTTTAATTGTTTTCCGGGAATTTTCCCTTTACAGCAATACCCATACTTCTAGCTGTACCAGCTACCATTTTCATAGCAGAATCAACTGTAAAACAGTTTAAATCCACCATTTTATCTTCGGCAATTGTACGGATTTGATCCCAAGTTAAAGCTTTTACTTTTTTACGGTTAGGTTCTGGTGAACCACCTTTCACCTTCGCTTTTTCTAATAATTGAACAGCTACAGGTGGGGTCTTAACGATAAAATCGAAAGACTTATCCGCGTAATAAGTAATAATTACAGGAAGAATTTTTCCTGCTTGATCTTGGGTTCTGGCGTTAAATTGCTTGCAAAACTCCATAATATTAATTCCCTTAGCACCTAATGCAGGTCCAACGGGAGGTGATGGGTTTGCTGCGCCTCCTTTAATCTGTAATTTGATTAGTCCAGCAACTTCTTTAGCCATTTTGATTTTATTTATTTATTTATTTAGATCAAAGAATAAAAACAGCGTAACAACAGCTTTATTCTTTTTCAACTTGCATAAAGCCTAGCTCGAGTGGAGTTTTCCGCCCGAATATTTTTACCATGACCTTAAGCTTCTTCTTTTCAGCATTGATTTCTTCTATCACACCAGAGAATCCATTAAATGGACCATGAGCTACTCGAACTGATTCTCCAACAACATACGGAATCGTAACATCTTCTCCCGCTTCTTGTAGTTCATCAACAGTTCCTAGTATTCTATTTATCTCTGATTGTCTCAAAGGGGTTGGGTTATCTGTACCTCCTAAGAACCCAATTACATTGGGAGTACTTCGAAGTTCATGAGCAACCTCGCCCACAAGAGCAGCCTCTACTAAAATATATCCTGGAAGATAATTTCTCTCAGTCAATACTTTTTTTCCACCTCTTTGTTGGTAGACTTTTTCGGTAGGGATCAACACCTGAGACACATATTCTCCAAGAGGACTATTTTTCATTGTAATTTCAATATACTCCTTAGCCTTGGCTTCTTTTCCACTAATAGCACGTAACACGTACCACCTCATTTTAATCTCAGACATTATAATACTCTTTCTTTTTAGTTAGGATAAATTTTCTCCAACACTGCTTGAAAAAAAGAATCCATGCCAAAAACAACCAATGCAATAATCAGGGAAGCAGTTAACACGATCACAGCACTATTTGCTACCTCGGCACGAGTTGGCCACGACACTTTATGTACAAGTTCGTCGTAAGACTCTTTTATGTAAGTTTTTACACTTTTTAATATGCTCATATTCTTAAAATTTGCACGGAAGGAGAGGCTCGAACTCCCGACACCTGGTTTTGGAGACCAGTGCTCTGCCAACTGAGCTACTCCCGTATCCTCAAAATAACCTTAGCATCCAAAGACACTAAGGTTTTTTGATTTATTTTAGTTACTTACTATTCTAAGATTTCAGTAATTTGTCCAGCTCCTACTGTACGACCACCCTCACGGATAGCAAAACGTAGTCCCTCATTTAATGCTACTGGGTAGATTAATTCTACATTGATAGTAACATTATCACCTGGCATAACCATTTCAACTCCTTCAGGAAGAGAAATTTCACCTGTACAGTCCATTGTACGTAAGTAGAACTGAGGACGATATTTGTTGTGGAATGGAGTGTGACGACCACCTTCTTCTTTCTTCAAGATATAAACCTCAGCTTTGAAGCGGTTATGTGGTTTAATTTGTCCTGGGTGACATACAATCATACCACGTTTAATTTCGTCTTTATCTACACCACGTAATAAAAGACCAACATTATCTCCTGCTTGACCTTGGTCTAAGATTTTACGGAACATTTCAACACCAGTTACAACTGATTTTTTATCCTCACCTAAACCTAACAATTCAACTTCGTCTCCAACTTTTACAAGACCAGCCTCAATACGACCAGTTGCAACAGTACCACGACCTGTAATTGAGAATACGTCCTCAACAGGCATCAAGAATGGTTTATCAACATCACGAGGAGGAAGTGGAATCCACTCATCAACATTTTTCATTAACTCAAGAATCTGATTTTCCCATTTTTCAACACCGTTCAATGCTCCTAAAGCAGAACCTTGGATAATAGGAGTATCATCACCCTCAAAGTTGTAGAAGTCAAGAAGCTCTCTCATCTCCATTTCAACAAGCTCTAGCATCTCTTCATCGTCAACCATATCGCATTTATTCATAAATACAACTAGACGAGGAACGTTTACTTGACGAGCTAATAGAATATGCTCGCGAGTTTGAGGCATAGGACCATCAGTAGCAGCAACTACAATGATAGCACCGTCCATTTGAGCAGCACCTGTAACCATATTCTTAACATAGTCCGCGTGACCTGGACAGTCTACGTGTGCATAGTGACGGTTTTCAGTTTCGTACTCAACGTGTGAAGTGTTAATTGTAATACCTCTTTCTTTCTCTTCTGGTGCGTTGTCAATTTGATCGTATGACTTCAACTCAGAAAATCCTGTCTTTGCTAATACTGTTGTAATAGCAGCTGTTAACGTAGTTTTACCGTGGTCTACGTGACCAATTGTACCAATGTTAACGTGCGGTTTGGTACGTTCAAATTTCTCTTTAGCCATAGCTTTACTTGTTATTTAATTTTACGATTAATAATCAGCACTTACTTTCTTAAAAACGAGCTGTTACCGGGATTTGAACCCGGGACCTCTTCCTTACCAAGGAAGCACTCTACCACTGAGCTATAACAGCAAAAAAGAGCGGAAGACGGGACTCAAACCCGCGACCCTCAGCTTGGAAGGCTAATGCTCTATCAACTGAGCTACTTCCGCAGTATCCTTTTGCTTTTAAAGCTCGTAAGCTTTAAGGTGGGCAAAGATGGATTCGAACCACCGTAGGCGAAAGCCAGCAGATTTACAGTCTGCCCCATTTGTCCACTCTGGTATTTGCCCTTATAAAAACTTGAGCCTCTTGTCGGATTCGAACCAACGACCCCGAGATTACAAATCACGTGCTCTGGCCAACTGAGCTAAAGAGGCATAAATTCACACCCATCAACAAAGACGATGAAACGGGTGCAAATTTAGTCATTTATTTCTTTTTTGCAAAAGATTTCGTTTTTTATTATGCTTTTCTTTGCTTTTCTTTAAACCGAACCAATTGACGCTCTAATGCAACCACACTATCATCAATTGCTTCTTCAAATGTATCGCAAATTTTACTAGCATAAAAATCTCCTCCCGTAGAAGGTAGAACCTGAATACTTGCTTTTTTATTATTAGAAGTTTCAGGTTTAACAACTTCTAAAACCACTTCAACTTGAGCAATATTATCATAGAATCGCTCCAACTTCTGTACTTTCTTCTCTATAAAAGACTCTAGTTTCTCTGTAGCATCAAAATTTAGCGATTGAATTCTTACTTCCATAATCTTTTAATTTTACGCTCTTGGATGAGCTTGTTTATACACTTTTTTAAGCTCTTCAAAAGTGGTGTGTGTATATATCGCTGTTGTTGAAACACTTTGATGACCTAGCAACTCTTTCACAGCCCCTATTTCAGCTCCATGATTCAACATTGCTGTTGCAAATGTATGTCTTAGTACATGTGGACTTTTCTGCTCTATTGTTGATATTTTAGACAAATGCATGTTCACTATTTGATACAACAAACGTCGATACATTCTCTTGCCATTATCCCTAACAAAAAAAGCCGAAGACTCACACTCTACCTCTTGATTACGAACATGAAGATAATCATTTATCTCCTGCTCTAAACAACTATCAAAAGGTATTAAACGTTCTTTATTTCTTTTCCCAAGCACTTTTATAGTACGTTGCGCTATATTTACATCACAATCGTCAAGCCCTATTAACTCTGATGAACGAATTCCTGTAACATAAAGCACCTCTAAAATAAGACGATCCCTTACTCCCTCAAAATCTTGAGTGAAGTTAGCTTTATCTAACAGCTTGTCCATTTCGGACTCCCTCAAAAAAGAAGGCAAAGTTTTTTTATTTTTAGGCCCCACAACCTTTTTCATGGGGTCACACTCAATAAAACCTTGCCTAAACAAATACTTATAAAATGCACGCAATGAACTCAACTTCCGATTCACTGAAGAGTTTGCATAGTTTCCTTTTAGCAATTCTGCAATCCAAAACCTGATATCGTCCAATTCAACATCACCCCAAAATGAAGGACTTCCCTCTCTATTTACAGCTGATTCAAACTGAACAAGATCTCGTTTATAAGCACTCAGCGTTTTCTCTGAATAACCTCTTTCGAATTGCAAATAAGATATAAAACCATCCAACCAGTTCATCCAAATTCTCTACAATTAAGTTCACAACTAATATAGGAAAATTAATTAGAAGAACAAAGAAAAAAGAATTTACATTTAATCTTCTTGATCTTTTAATTGCTGAATGTAAATTGCACGGCTTCTATTACGTCTTCTAACAACAGAAGGTTTATCAAATTGCTGTCTTTGTCTTAATTCTCTTACAATACCAGTCCTCTCAAACTTTCTTTTAAATCTTTTTAAAGCTCTTTCAATGTTTTCGCCTTCTTTTACAGGTACTACAATCATGTTATATTCCTATTATATTTTAAATAATTATTAAATTCTATATTGTCTTTAAGCGGGGCAAAATTACACATAGTTTATTTATTCACAAAACTTTATGCTTATTATTTTATGAAGGTAGATGACTTATCAACTCCTTTTCTTCTATAGCTCATATATCTGATAATCAAAACAATATAAATCACCACCTATAATTGCCCCCTATACAGGGTCATCTACATATATTTAAGCTACATTGAATCTATAACGAAGTGAAAAGGAGTATTATAAGCAATTATTCACTACATTTGCTCTAATCGATAGAAACTCAAACTAGGCAAACATGAAAAAAAATGCAATAATCAATCATCGAATAAACGCAGTTAGAGAAGAACTTAAAAAACAAAATATTTCAGCATATGTTATTCCAGATAAAGACCCTCACCTAAGTGAAACACCACCATCTCACTGGAAAATCAGAGAGTGGATATCTGGCTTTACAGGTTCTCAAGGAACTGTTGTTATTACTCAAGATGAAGCCTTTTTATGGACTGATTCTCGCTATTTCATACAAGCTCAAAAAGAGCTTAATGGAACAGAATATCAACTATGCAAAGAAGGGATACCCGACACTCAAAGTCCTCTCGAACTGCTATGCAGTAAATTATCTAAAAACGAACGAGTAGGAATTGATGGACAACTTTTCTCAATAAAAACAACAACCTTATGGGAAAAGGCCCTACTTGAAAAAGAAATCTTACTATCCACTTCACTAAGTCTACCTCACGGTATATGGCCTGATAGACCCTCAATTCCAACCAATCCAATTTTTGAATATCCTATTAAATATAATGGAAATTCTGCAGAACACAAAATAAAGAAGCTACAAAAACACCTTTACGAGAAAAACATCGAAGCTCTTATAGTAACCTCATTAGACGAAATAGCGTGGACACTTAACCTCCGTGGAAATGATGTTGAATACACTCCTGTTTTTATCAGCTACCTACTAATAACAAACAAAAAAGTGATTCTATTTATTAACCCTGAAAAAATAAATAACTCGATCTCTGAATACCTTAATAAAATTAAGGTTGAAGTTATCCCATATGATAATACGTTTGATTTTTTAAATAAAACAAATCTTTTTTCATCTATACTACTGGATCATCATACGGTTAACTATGCATTGTATCAATCACTACCTAACAACACAACTATTCTTTTTGAAGAAAGCCCTATTGCTCTTCTAAAAGCCATTAAAAACCCAATAGAACAAAAAGGGATAAAAGAAGCAATGCTAAAAGATGGGGTTGCTTTAGTTCAATTTCTTAAATGGTTAGATGAAAATAAAAACACAAAACAAGAGACAGAATTAAGTATAGAGCAAAAGCTATTATCCTTTAGGCAAAAGCAAGATCTTTTTATCTCTGAAAGTTTTTCTACTATAGCAGGATATAAAGAAAATGCTGCAATAGTTCATTATTCAGCTACAAAGGAAAGTAATACCAGCCTACAACCTAAAGGTTTTATCTTAATAGACTCTGGAGCACAATACCTCAACGGAACTACGGATATTACACGAACTATATCGCTAGGAGAATTAACAGATGAAGAAAAAAAGGATTATACATTAGTTCTTAAAGGACACATTACTTTAGCTTCAGCCGTTTTTCCTTTAGGTACTCGAGGAACTCAGTTGGATATTTTAGCTAGACTTCCATTATGGAAAAACAAACTAAACTTTCTACATGGCACAGGGCATGGTGTTGGACACTTTCTGTCGGTTCATGAGGGACCTCAAAGTATTCGGATGAATGAGAATTCAACCTTATTAAAGCCTGGTATGGTCATCTCTAATGAACCTGGAGTATACAAAGAAGGAAGCCATGGAATACGCACTGAAAACTTGTTATTAGTTACTTCTGCTGGTAAAGGTATGTTTGGAGAATATTTACAATTTGAAACCCTCACCTTATGTCCTATCTGTACCAAGGGAATTATAAAAGAGATGCTTTCTGATGAAGAAGTTGAATGGCTAAACAACTATCACCACAACGTATATCAAACCATTTCTCCTTTATTAGCAAAAGAAGAAAAGCAATGGCTTAAACAAGCAACCCAAGCTATCTAATTTAAGTAAATTTAAATTCAATATTAATGACACTTATCAAATCAGTTAGAGGTTACACCCCTCAGATTGGAGAGAACACTTTTTTAGCAGAAACAGCTGTAATTATTGGAGATACAATTATAGGAGACAATTGTAGTATTTGGTATAATACCGTTATTCGTGGAGATGTAAACTCTATTAGAGTCGGAAACAATGTAAACATTCAAGATGGAAGTGTATTACATACTCTTTATAAAAAATCGACTATTCACATTGGAGATTTTGTTTCAATAGGACACAACGCTACAATACATGGGGCACACATTAATGATTACGCTTTAATAGGTATGGGCTCTACTCTATTAGACGACGTAGTAGTTGGTGAAGGAGCTATTATAGCAGCTGGAGCATTAGTCCTTAGCAATACAGCCATCCCCCCCAATAGCTTGTGGGCTGGCGTACCTGCTAAATTCATAAAACAAGTTGATCCCACACAAAGTAAAGAGCTAAATCAACGCATAGCTCATAATTATTCTATGTATGCTAGCTGGTATAAAAATGAAAAAACAGAGAAATAACTTTAAAGACCTATAGGGCAATTGCCCTATAGGCCTTTAGTTTATTGGATAACTAGAACTCATTTACTAACTTATCCAATTGATGCAGTCGTTTAACATACCAATCTTTAATATACAAAACCTCACTTCTCACGTCTTTGTAACCTGTATCCCAGCGGTCCATTTCTCGTTTCTCAGCCCCAGAATTAATTTGCTGATTCATATAGTAATCCAATTTACTATTCATATTTTCAGAAGTTAAAACATTTTGCCTTAATTCATGCCAACGATTTTTAATTTTTGAATGTATTCCTGCAGGATTTTCTTTTAAAATACGCTCATAAATTCTATAAGCTTGCCCATTGTGTCTATTATTCACAAGCCACCCCTCTTCTGGATTTTCCTTCTTTCCATCCCATGAACGCCCTAACGTACCATCTAAATCCCAAATCAATGGAATCATCTTGGTAGACAAGGCTACATTATAAATACCCCAAAATGTGTTTCGACCCAAATTATCATACCCCATAATTAAATTGGTATACAAAAAACAATCTATCATATTATCAACATCAATTCGTTCATCAAAATGCATAGAAAATTCCTCTTTTGATGTATTACTTATAAAGTTGATCAAATCCATATAATACTTAAACTCTATATCCCCTACCTCTTTTGGGTAATCCGACTTAACATCATTCCACATACGGTTGTTATTATCATAAAAAGAAGTATAACCTTGCAATATACACTCCTCAGACCAACCTCCTAACTTATATAAATACCCTCCTTTTTTCTTAATTTTTAATTGTTTTCTATCTAGTTTATCACTCAATACATACATACCATGATAAGCTCCATCTAAAAAGAGTTCTACTAAATGTCCATAAGTTCCAGACTTGGCTTTTTTCTCTAATCCCTCCTTCTTATAATATAATTCATTAAACTCATTCCAAATATCAAAACACACGCGGTTTCTCATTTTAGCATGATCCAGCCACATGGCATCTAAAATCCAGTCTCCATCACTTCTCAACCCTAGTAATTCAGCATCAAACTCCTCTTCATTCTCCTCGTTTCGCAACTCAACGCCAAAAGCCTTTTTGGGATAACGTAAAGCACCAGAACCCCTCCATTCAATACCAGCATAATGCTCAAAAACTATTTGAGAATCGTTTGTTCTTCCTTTTGGATCTATCAGCATAAAATGACAGGGTCGTTTAGGCTCATCAATAATACCTTGTGGGGCAGATATGGAAACTATAGGCAATCCTGTTAATATCAACGGTGTTCTTTTTTCTCCCAAAACTGGATGCCCAACAATTAATTCTAACTGCGAGTTAGACTCAAACTTATCAAATTTAACCTCCATACCAGATTTGATTTTTTGATCATCAATTATGATGTAATCTACACCCAACCCCTCAAATTCAATTTTATGCACCAAGCCTAACTCACTATCCATATCAACAGGGTAAAATATCTCTAAACTATTTTCATCAATAACACAAGGTATATTATCTATTTTCATTCTTTTTAGGCTGAGAAACTCACTATTCTGAATATCATCCGTTTGAACAACTAACAATTCAATATCAGCACCTTCTCCATCAGTTACTTTCAATGTTGCTAACCGATCACGTTCTGTTGGAGTTCTCTCGACTACTAGTCGGACCACTCCCTCTTTTTTACTCACAGAAATCCACTCCACTTCGTTTGGAACTTCCACTTCAAGCTCAGTTACTGAAACAATAGGCACTACACCTCCATCGCTACTAATAATCATCTTCTGCGATGGCCACTGTAACACATATTGGCCTAATTGATTTATATCCACCTGTTCTATCTGCTTTCCACATTGAATGGTAATACTCCCCTTTCTTTTATCCTCCGACAAATTTTCTAATACGGTAACTACGACTTTAGAATCTTCTCTTGTACCCGACATACGATCAACATGAATCCAATCTGATTTTTCTACAATAGACCAATTACTCGTAGCATTTACAGTTAATTGAAAAACGGATTGTTCAGATAATACCTGTTCACTTTGTGGCTTAACAAACAACTTTATATTTTCGTCATCCTTAGAACAGGATAAGAAAAGAATAGTAAAGAAAAAGAACGATAAAAGAATTGCTTTTTTCATAGTTTAATATTTTTGATTTACTTGGCTCATCTACTAGCAACTGATAAATAAACACAAAAACACAATGATGGCATGCAATAAACCATTCTTATAAGGATAAAAACAGACCATTTACTAAACTTCTTAGAATCCCATAAAGGACATAAGCAAAAAGAGGCTGCTCTACACGTAGAACAGCCTCTTTTACTATTATTTTATTTGAGATGGAAGATTAAAATTATCCAATTTCCATACTCTTCTCTAATTTTCTTGCATGAGTTAAGAATTCATCCACTTCCATTTCTTTATGATATACCATACCATGGGTAGCACGAATTTTTAAGTTCTCATTCTGATAGAAGTAGTCCTTACCTAGAAGTAATTGAACCTCTTCAAATTGAGAAACCCAAATCTTCTGAGCCAATTCACTAAATGGACCATCATATTCATGGCTAGGGAATGAAGCATCTACTTGACTGATATAACACTCCTTGAACGAGCTATTTAAGACAGACATTGAATTCAACGATGCTGGTGTGAATACGTTAGCTTCAGTAGGTAAGAAACGGAACCATACATTACGGTAACCAATAATCTTCAGCTTACTTACATCCTTACCTTTTCTCCACTGTCTAATAGCTTCGGCAACAGCTTGTAACACTTTATAGTGAGTGTCAGGCCCAGAACCTTCTGGGTCAAAAGCAACACTAATCACATCTGGATTAATTCGCTCTAACATTTCCAAAATAGGCTCAACATCACTGCGACGATCAGGTTGCTTTGTAAAGATATCCCCTGTATAAAAGCCTAAACGAAGATGCTCTACATTTTCAACACCTACTCCAAAGTGACCCCACACTAACTCTTCTTCAAACTCTCTCAACATACCTTTTAGAGTCTGAATATCTGATGGGTTCTTCTCTCCACTATAGCTATTTTTAAGTAACTCTATATTTTTCTCTATTTGCTTAACTAGCTCCTCAACAGATTTAACCTTATAAATATCTACAATAGCACGAACCAATCTGTGACATACACCACGAAGCTTTCCATCTTCATTTCTGTTTGCTACTTGGTTCAAGTAGTGATTTACATCTTTGTCCCATTTGAATAGGTATCCTTCCTCAAAGAAGTTAGGATAATTCAACATCTGTATTTCACCTTTATCTATTAATCTTAAAACAGCCTCTAATAAACGTTGAAGCATATCATTTGTTACTGCAGTAAAACCTGAAGTCAATACAGCAAAATGCAGATTATTACTTCTTTGACGAATATGGTGCGTTACATTAGGCATAATACCTAACATAATATCATCATGGTGAGGTCCTGTATGTAAATAAGTAGTATTAGTTGTTACTTCCATGCCTTTTTCCATCTTCTTAATGATAGACCTTTGCATTTCTTTTACACAATCAAGACTTAAATTAGGTATTAAACTACAATACTCATCATTTTTAAGATCTTCAAGAGTTAACCTATTGGCATATTTATTTAACTTATGACATAGATTTATAATTGACTGTTTTGTTTTAGCATCCGTCCATTCACCTTGCTTATAATACCTATCTTGTGAATCTTTCAGTAATACTGAAGCCCCTTCAGTAATATAGAAACAAGCATTTTTTAATTTACGTAAAGAACTAGCTGGATAAATATTACTAGAATCTTCCTCTAGCGCGTTTTTCACAACTTTAGCTTTAGCTTCACCTGCAGCAAAAATAATAGCAGTTGCATTAGGATTCCAAGTTATTGTACCTAATCCTAAAGTTATAGCCAAACGTTTTGTGGAAATTTCTATTCCTCCCAAGTCCGAGGCTGCAGCAGCTTGTGTTTCAAAGTTAGTTTCTGTTAAGCGAGTTGTAGCATTATGATCTGTCCCTCGAGTATTAAATGCAATATGCCCATCAGGACCTATACCACCAAGGAAGAAACCAATACCACCCATATCACGAATCTTTTGCTCGTATTCAGCACACCAATCGTCTATCATAAAAATTGAACGCTGTTGTAACTCTTCTTGCACTGTTTTTGCTGCACGATGACGAAGACTTAAATCTACAGTTCCATCGGGAAACACTTCAGTATAATGTTTTCCATCAGCAATAGGAATTTCATCACAGTTTATAAACAATGCTTTTTTGGGATCTAATCCCATATCATCCATATAGAATTTATTTACATAATGATAAAAGCTATTGTGTTGTTTAGGACTTATAGGATAAAACTCATCAATTTGAACAAAACGAATGTTCTCTAATGAAGGCTTTTTATCTAAAAACAATCCATTTTCCTCACGGATTTTTCTAGAGTTTTCAGTATCCCAATTAGCTAAGTGGTACTGAGTCCAACGAATAAAGTGTTCTGGTGTTTTTCCTGTAGGTAAGCTAACTACACCATTTGGGTTTTTAGACACCCACTCTAAAAATCGTAAAGAAGTCATTTGTCCCAGACTGGGAAAGTTACTCACAACAATGTAGGGTAATTTTGTAGTAAAGCACTCTCTTTCAGACTCCTTAAAGTAGTGCATTTCTACAGCGGAAGAAAATTTTTTCTGTTCCATTTTCATTTTTTTATGTTTTCCAACTATTAATTTATACGCGTATCATACGTATAAGTATCATTTTCATATACTAGTATAGAATAATTGAAAATATTCTATTTTTTTTCGCATTCTATAATAGAATAACAATTTACAAATAACTAAAATGAGTTATTTGCCCTTTAAATTACAAATTTTACATCAAATAAAAGAACGTTTTTACTCAATATGTTTCTACGAATACATTTAAATACCAAAAACCCTATTGAAAAACCTCAACTTGACAAACATCAAAGATAACCAATATTTAGATATATAAAGAAAAAATAGCTCTGTTTTTATTATCTACATAATACTTAATAAAAAAGTAACAGAAATAGGAAACATTCACAACAAACAGCATTGATTTAAGCCGATAAAACAAAAAATGCATTTCAACAAAATTAAATGTCTGAAACATCAAAATCAAACTAAATAAATAAGAGCTTATTTTTTCATTAGCGAGCTAAATTCCTATATTTAAACATTTTACCATTAGTAAAGTGTAAAATTCATCAATAACTCTTATTTTTGTCTTATGATATTGACATATATACAAATATGAATGACATAAATACAAGTATGAAGTATTCATTATCCCACACAATAATTTTCATTATCCTTTTTATAATCACTCAGGCATGTGCTAGCATAGGACGCCCTGAAGGTGGACCATACGATGAAACTCCTCCTCGCTTTATTCAAAGTAATCCAGAGCCTTATGCAACAAACAATAAACGCTCAAAAATAAATATTGAGTTTGATGAATACATAAAACTTGAAAATGTAAATGAAAAGGTTATAATCTCTCCTCCACAAGTTCAACAACCAGAAATCAGACCTCGTGGAAAAAGAGTAGCCATAAACTTACTAGACTCCTTGAAGGATAACACAACTTATACCATAGACTTTGGTGATGCCATTGTAGACAACAATGAAGGCAACGTATTAGATAATTTCACTTTTACTTTTTCTACAGGAGAACAAATAGACACTCTTACAATTTCAGGAATCCTACTAAATGCTGAAAACCTAGAACCAATAAAAGGCATGTTAGTGGGGCTACATAGCAATTTAGCAGATAGTGCCTTCACCAAGCTCCCTTTAGAACGTGTAGGAAGAAGTGATAGCAGAGGTAAGTTTTCTATACGAGGTATTGCACCTGGAGAGTATAAAATTTATGCACTTTTAGATGCAGATCAAAACTTTGCATTTACACAAAAGAGTGAAGCCATTGCATTCATTAATGATACAACCTTTTCTCCTTGGGTAGAAGAGAGAATAAAACAAGATACCATATGGAAAGACAGCATAACAGTCGATTCTATTAGAGAGATCAAATATACCCATTATCTTCCCGACAACATTCTACTAAAAGCATTTAAAGAAGAATTTTATTCTCAGTATTTAATAAAAAGCGAACGATTAACTCCTGAAAAGTTCACACTTTATTTTAATGAATACTCAGATACACTGCCAACACTTAAAGGCTTAAACTTTAACCATGAGGATGCTTTTATCATAGAAAGCACTCTTAAAAATGATACAATACACTATTGGATTAAAGATTCTCTATTAGCTAAGCAAGACACTCTTTCTTTTGAATTGAACTATCTTTATACAGATACACTCAATCAATTAGTTCCCAAAACAGATACACTGAGGATGGTTTCTAGACAGAAGAAGACTAATGTAAAAGAAGAAAAGAAAAAAAGTCAAAATGAAGAGAAAGAAACTTTGTTTTATGGCGTTACAACTCACTGTGGAAATCCCATGGAGGTTTATGGACAAATAGCTTTTGAATTCCTAGAACCTATGATATCCTATGAAGTAGACTCTATTCATTTAACACAGAAAGTAGATACTTTGTGGCATGATGTGGAATTTAAATTTGAACAAGATTCATTGCAGTTAAGACGATTTAATTTATATTGTGATTGGGAACCTGGACAAGAATATAAGCTAGTCGTCGATTCAGCTACCTTTAAGAGTATTTACGGATTACACTCCAACAAAATAGAACAGCCTTTTAAAGTGCGATCATTAGACGAGTATGGACACATATATTTTAATATTACAGGATTAAATGATAGCCCAGCATTTGTAGAATTATTAAACACAAAAGATGAGGTAATTCGAACGGTTACTGTTAAAAATGGAAGAGCTGATTTTTACTTCTTACAACCAGGAAAGTATGCAGCTAGGCTCATTGAAGATAAAAACAACAATGGGAAGTGGGATACGGGTAGCTTTGAAGAGAAAAGACAACCAGAAAATGTATATTACTATCCTGAATTCATAGAATTTATGGCCAATTGGGAGGCTACACAAGATTGGGATATCCATAGTGTTCCTTTTGAAAAGCAGAAACAAGACGAACTTAAAAAACAAAAACCAGATGAGGATAAAAGAAAAAACAGAGCTAAAGATCGTCAAAAGCAAAGAAACGCTAAAAGACATTAAAGCACACTTATTCAAAGCCTTTACTTTTTTTATACTCTTTGTTGCAACGGCCAATACTGTAAAAAGTCAATGTGCCGCAAAGAATATCGCCTTCCAACCAGGAGAAACAGCTACCTATGCACTCTATTTTAATTGGAAATTCATATGGGTCAAGGCAGGGTATGCTGAACTATCTACTCATGAAGCTACCTATGAAGATAACTCTGTTTACAAAACACATCTTATTGCAGCAGGAACAAAACGAACCGATTTTTTCTTTTTAATGCGTGATACTCTGACTAATTACATGACGAAAGCTTTAGAGCCTATTTATTTTAGAAAAGGAGCAGAAGAAGGAAAACGTTATACTGTTGATGAAGCTTATTTTTCTTATAAAAACGGGATAAGTTATGTAAATCAAAAAAGGACACATCGCAGTGGAAGAGTAGAAGAACACAACCATGAAAGTAATCAGTGTATTTATGATATGCTAACCATATTAGCCCAAGCACGTTCTTATGACACATCACAATATGAGGTTGGAGATAAAATTAAATTTGATATGGCTACAGGGAAAAGAGTTGAAGATCAAACCGTAATTTATCGTGGAAAAGAGATAATAGAAGATGAGAATAAAATACAATATGATTGTCTCGTTTTCTCATTTGTTGAGTATGATGATAAAAACAAAGAAAAAGAAGTGATAACCTTCTATATTTCTAATGACGATAATCATCTTCCAATTCGTTTAGATTTATTTCTTAATATTGGTTCGGCAAAAGCTTTCCTAACTAAAATAGAAGGTAACAAATATCCATTCAGCTCCATTAAGAAAAAGAAGTAATCTAATTCACTTTCAATCTCAACAGAAAATAGAAACTGAGTAAACACACTGAATCAAAATGCCATTCAAGTAGCATCTCAAGGAACTAAACAGACAAAATGGAATTTGAAGCACAATTACCTATCTCCTTCTTCTAGTACAAAACTTTGTGATATTATTGAAGTCAAGATCTAAGGTATTAAAGCAATTAGTTTTTTATTAGGTACCCACATTCTACTATTCGAAAAACAAAGAAGCTTAACACAAACTAATTCAGAAAAGACTCTTCCCATAGTGTACAAGCAATATACATTATGACTAGGGCATGTGAGTGACATGCCCTAGTCATAGTATGTGTTTGACCTAGACCTATAAGGAATATGAGTTGAGGGCACAGATAACATCAAGTTGCACTCCTTATTTAGTTATTTCCACACACAAAAAGTTATTTAACTTTTATCTTCTGGCGTTCTGTTGTTGGCCCATGCACAATTAAGCGACCATCATCTAATATTTCCATTTCATCAATAAAAACAACACGATCATCGCCTGTTGCATGCGTTCTTGCATGATAAACACACAATTTCTTTCCATTTTCTAAAGATAACACCATGTTGTGTCCTGTTCCTGTTACATCTCCTCCTTGGTTACTATTTTTCTGCAGCACAGGATTATTATCAGCTTTTACATAAGGTCCCAATGGATTCTCAGCTGTAGCATAACCTACTGCATAATTAGCACCCCCAAAATAGTTAGCAGAATACATCATATAATAAATCCCATTCTCTTTGAATGTAAACGAACCTTCAGTCCATCTTCTATTAACCTCACCCGATGTAACCGATCGACTCTCCCATTCTGCTTGCTTATCATCCATAGCATAAGGTGGTTGTAATAATAATACAGGATCACCAATTATACCCGAAAAGTCTGGTTTTAATTCTACCCCATAAATCCAGCTCTCCTCTATCTCTTCAAAAAGCCCCTTCTCCCTAGCCCAATCGGCCACTTCACTCTCTACAGGATTCTTATAACAGCAACGCGAATAGTAAAGATAGATCTTACCACTCTCATCAAAATGAAGGTTAGCATCAATAATGGGATACCCAGGATCAAATACAGGTCCTCCATTCATTTCAACAAAGGGACCAGTAGGATTATCAGACACAGCAACGCCTATTCTAAAGTTCTCTAACTCATTTGTTGGATTATTTTTCCAATTGGCACTATACCACAAATAGTACTTTCCATTCCACTCATAAACTTCAGGTGCCCAAAAACAGTCAACAGTCCAAGAATCTTCTGTTGCACCTTGATAAACCACCCCCTCATCTTTCCATTGCTTTAAGTCTAAAGAAGAATAGGCCCTAAAGCCATTCACATCATTTGATGTACCATACAGATAAAACACTCCCTTAGATTGAATGAGATAAGGATCACCAAATTTTATATCAATTGGGTTCTCAAACTCAACAAACGCCTCTTTCTTATGACTGCAACTTAAACAGCCTATTAGAATTAATAAGTATAAAATCTTTTTCATAATCTTCAAAATTAAAATACAGGAGCTAATGCTTCAAGAGAAGGAGTTCCTCCATCTATATAAGGCCAGCCCTCACTATCCCATTTTACTTCATCTAATAATAAAATACGTCCATCTGGATTCTTCACGTCAACCCCATGATAAAATATCCAATCGTTCCCCTGTTTATCTTGTACTATTTCAGAACAGTGTCCATTACCCACAAAACGATCATTTTTACTTATTACTCGTTCGAAACCATTCTCCATCATGTCTTTTCCTGATCGATCAATATAGGGTCCAAAAAGATGGGTAGAACGACCTACAACTAATTCATACGTACTATTAACCCCTTCACAACACGAACCAATGGATGCAAAAAGATAATAATAGTTTCCTCTTTTATGTACATAAGTTCCTTCAAAAGCTGTACCTGCTACCTGAATTTTATCTGCTCCCTCCTTTATAGAGAGACCATCTTTAGCTAATTCAATGGCATAAATACCTCTAAAACTACCCCAAAACAAATAATTCTTTCCCCCTTCACTTATAAAATATTGATCAATAGAGTTTTGCACTCCTATTTCATTACTTCTAAAAAGTTTACCTTTATCTTCAAAAGGTCCCTCTGGCTTATCTGACACTGCCACACCAATACCACAAGTCCACTCACCACCCCACACAGACATAGAATAATACAACAGATACTTTCCGTTAACATACTCTATATCAGGAGCCCACAATGCCCCTTTCGGCTCAAAAGTGGGACGAGTATCATTGTCAAAAGCTGTTCCTACAAATTCCCAATCAATTAAATTGGTGGACTTATAAATAGGAGTATTTTTTATATTCTCAGTAGCATATAGGTAAAAATCACCATTTTCTAACTGAATAATAGTAGGGTCAGGAGTACTTTTTGCTATTACAGGATTAGAATACAAACTTCGTACACTTAATGAGTCAGTTGTTTCTTTAGATGACTTACAGGAAGATAATCCATTTAAAATTAATAAGGATAAACAAACTGTAATAATAATAATACATTGAGGTGTCTTCATCTGATTTTATAATTTTAGTTAACATTAATGTCAAATATAAAAAGAATAGAATAAATAAAATAATTCATTACTATATATGACCTATTGTTTGCTCTTTTTGAACAATTCATCATTCGCCATAGTTATAACTAAAAGATTCCATATAAGATAAACAGAAAGTATAGTACACTTTAATTGATGATTAATCGCTATTAAAAAATAAAATATTTAGCTTTGCCTAGAAAGCACTATAAAACAAAAGAAATGAGTCAAAAATTCGAATTAGAAGAAAAAATTGTGAGTCGTCTTAAAACCGTATTCGATCCTGAAATACCTGTAAATGTTTACGATTTAGGACTTATATATAAAGTAGATGTCAAGGAGAATTTTGAGGTGGATTTAGAAATGACTTTAACAACCCCCCATTGTCCAGCAGCTGACTTCATTGTAGAAGATGTAAAACAAAAAGTAGAATCAATTGAGGGAATAAAAAAAGTAACTATTTCTTTAACATTCGAACCAGCATGGAATAAAGATATGATGAGTGAAGAAGCTCTATTAGAATTAGGATTCTTATAAATCAATTGATAAGTATTTTATGAAGAACATTTATTTTCTATCTGATGCCCATTTAGGATCACTAGCCATTAAGCATAGAAGAATGCACGAACGTCGCCTAGTCAATTTTTTAGATAGCATTAAGCATAAAGCCTCAGCCATCTATTTACTAGGCGATATGTTCGATTTTTGGTATGAATTTAAAACAGTGGTACCCAAAGGATATACCCGTTTTTTAGGAAAGTTATCAGAACTCACAGATAGAGGAGTTGAAGTTCATTATTTCATAGGAAACCATGACATTTGGTTAGGCAATTATTTTGAAGAAGAGTGTGGTGTAACTATACATAAAAAGCCTTTAACCACTGAAATTCATGGGAAGGAATTTTATCTAGCTCATGGTGATGGATTAGGTGACCCCGACCCCAAATTCAAAATACTTCGTAAAATGTTTCATTCTAAATTTTTACAGCAACTTTTCTCTTCTATCCATCCTCGATGGACCATACCCTTTGGTATGCAATGGGCTAAACAAAGTCGCTTAAAAAGAGAAGATGGAAAAGAACCAGATTACATGGGAGAAGACAAGGAGTTTTTAGTGTTGTATACTAAAGATTATCTAAAAAGACATCCTAACATCAATTTCTTTATTTATGGGCATCGTCATATTGTATTAGACTTACAATTATCTAGAACTTCACGAATGACAATACTTGGCGATTGGATAACTCATTTTACTTATGCTGTATTTGATGGAACGAACTTCTTCCTAGAAGAATATATTGAAGGAGAAACAGAAACATAAAAAAAGCGAGAGATTTTATCAATCCTCTCGCTCTAGCAATTTTCACATTCAATAATATTCTTTATACTCATTTTTCACCTCTAATTATTCCAGTAAAATCCAGTAAACTAAATATATCCCTAACAAAATGTAAGACATCAACATAGGTTGCAGATTCTTTTTCAAAGCATTCTGCTGTTTGTTGACTCTCTTTCAACTCATGAATACCAACTGGATATGTTCTACCGTCATCCCTATTATACTCTAATTTACACACTTCTGACATAACTTTTCTTCTTTAATTAACGTTTGATTTATCTTTTTCACTTCATGGATTAGGCCTAAACTAATATGTATTCCGATTCTAAATTAAAATAGAATAATCCACCTTTCTTTTCACCTTATGTTTACAGAATAACAAAATACAAAATAAATTGTTCGCCACAAAGCATTCTATAAAAAAATATAAATACTTTAATATTTATTAAATAAACATTAAAATAAAAGCACATGCTTAATATGAGCGATAATTTATAATACATTTCGACTACAAAACAATTAACAGTATATTTAACTACTGTAATAAAAAACAACATTTCTATGAATTGGATAAAAAAATGTTTATTTACTATTTGTTTTAGTTTATGTCTATTCACTGTAACAATGCAAGGACAACCTAAACTAGAAAAAGAGATACAAGGGTCCAAGCTATCTATTACTCCAACAGGTCGCTTAGCAATGGATGTAGCAGTCTATGATGAAGATAAAACAACGCTCAGTAATGGAGCTGCTTTCTCTGATATACGCTTAGGATTTGATGTTTTTTATAAAAAATGGAGTGCAACCATAGACATGGGTTTTGCTAATAATAAGCTATCTCCTAAAGACATTTTTCTTCAATATAAAATAAATAACAACTCACATCTTACTGCAGGACATATTCCCGAGCCATTTGGATTAGATGCCATGGAAGGAGCGTCCAACTTGCGTTTTTTTACAGGTAGTGCATCAACTGAAGCTTTTGCTCCAGGAAGAAAAATTGGAATAGAATATACTTATTATAACTCTTACCTGTGGACAAGTACTGGATTTTTTGGTGATGGAGAAGGTATGAATGGAGAAACGGAAGGTGACGATGGATATGCCGTTACTTCACGATTGATATTTAATCCCTTACAAAATAAAGGCGCTATATTTCACATAGGATTAGCAGGTTCATTTAGAAAAGCAGATGCTAATGGAATAGACGAAACAACTAATAAAGAAAAAAGTAAAAGTATTATTTATGGAAGTCCCTTATTAACACAAGTAAAAAAGAAGGACTTCTTAAATGCAGAGATAACTCATGCTGATTATCAAGCTAAATATGCTATCGAATTAATTGCTGCTTATGGTCCCGTTGCTTTACAAGGAGAGTATTTTTATACTAATGTAAAAAGAAAACAGGACTTCACTAGCTATCAAGCAAGTGGTGCATATGCACAAATCAGTTATATACTTTTAGGAGAAAAGCAAACTTATGCTTCTTCTGTTGCAAGACTAGGTCGTCTCAAACCTAAAGATTTAGAACTCGTTATACGTTATAATTACACTGATTTAGACTGTAAGCATGCAGAAATATTTGGTGGTAAAATAAGTGATTGGTCATTAGCATTAAACTATCAATTGAATAAATATATAGCATTTAAATTAAACTACTCAAACATAAAATTAGGGAAATTCACTCCCTTAGCTGCAGGCGAAAGAATCAATCTTTTTCAAGCACGTGCACTATTTGTGTTTTAAAGTGATAAAAAAGACTAGTACATAAAAGAATATTAAAAATAAAGGTCTAAAGTAACGTTACTTTAGACCTTTATTTTTAATATCTCACCAATTAATTAGTTCAAAGGAATATTCTTTTATTCTATAAACCCAAAATGGTGCGTGTATCTGAAGCAATCATAAACTCCTCATCAGTAGGTACAACTACAACTTTCACTTTAGAATCATCTGAGGTAATGATAGCCTCATCTCCCCTTGTTTTTTGATTTACAGCTTCATCAATTTTCACTCCAAGGTAAGCCAATTTTTCACAAACAGAAGATCTAAATCGGATATGATTTTCACCCACTCCACCAGTGAACACAATTACATCAACACCTCCCATGGCAGCGACATAAGCCCCTATGTATTTTGTAACACGATAGAAGTACATCTCTTGAGCCAATTTAGCATTCTCGTTTCCCTTTTCAATAGCAGCATCTAATTCACGCATATCAGAAGACACCCCTGAAACACCTTTAAGACCACTTTTTTTATTTACTAAATCGGAAACACCTTGTGAATCTAAATTCTCCTTATCCATCAAAAAGGTTAACACGCCCGCATCAATATCACCAGAGCGTGTACCCATCATTAATCCTTCAACTGGAGTAAGTCCCATAGAAGTATCAATAGACTTACCATTTTTAATAGCAGTTATTGAGCCTCCATTACCTACATGGCAAGTAATTATTTTTTTGTTATTAGCATCAACTTCTAAAATATCACACACTCGTTTTGCTACGTAACGATGACTTGTACCATGAAAACCATAACGACGTATACCATACTTTTCATATAAGTCGTAAGGAATAGCATACATGAAAGCATAATTAGGCATGGTTTGATGAAACGCAGTATCGAAAACAGCTACTTGAGGTACTTTTGGTAATACCTTAGTAATGGTATGAACTCCTTTTAAATTGGCAGGATTATGAAGAGGAGCTAAATCAGAGCACTCTTCCACCTCTTTAATTACTTCATCAGTTATTAACACTGAAGCATTAAATTTCTCACCTCCATGTACGATCCTATGACCTACAGCTGTAATTTCATCTAACGAACTCAAACAACCATATTCTGGAGAAGTTAAGGTATCAAGCACAAACTTAATCCCTTTCGTATGTTCTGCAATATCTTCTTCTAAAATCGCACTTTCACCATTAGGTCTTTTTAGCTTTAAAAAAGACCCTTTTAAACCAATCTTCTCAATTCCACCCTGAGCAATAACCTCACGGCTATCCATTTCGAATAGCTTATACTTTATAGATGAACTTCCACAGTTCAATACTAAAATTTTCATATACTTATTTCTTTGTGTTTTTTTGACAAATAGCTTGATTAGCGGTGATTGCTATCATTAAATAAATATCATCAACAGAACATCCACGCGATAAATCATTTACTGGTGATGCAATACCCTGTAAAATAGGTCCAATAGCTTCAGCATTACCTAAGCGTTCTACCAACTTATAACCAATATTACCCACTTCTAGATTAGGAACAATTAATACGTTTGCTTTACCTGCAATCGGTGAGTTTGGTGCTTTATTAGCTCCCACAGAAGGAACTAGAGCAGCATCTGCTTGTAATTCACCATCTACTTGTAAAGTCGGATCTAACTCTTTAGCTTTTTTCACAGCCTCAACAACTTTATCTACTACTTCATGTTTTGCTGAACCTTTTGTTGAAAAGCTCAACATAGCTACACGTGGTTCTTCAATACCAGCCACCGCCTTTGCTGTTTGTGCAGAACATACTGCAATTTGGGCTAATTGATTAGCATCTGGCATAGGTGTTACGGCTACATCGCCCATAATGATACGTCCATTAACCCCATAGTCTGGAGCTTTGGTCATCAATAACATGGCACCCGAAACACAAGTAATACCTGGCTGTGTACGTATAATTTGAAGTGCAGGACGTAATACATCACTTGTTAGATTTCGAGCTCCTGCTAGCATACCATCTCCATCACCACTTTTTATCATTAAACAACCTAAGTAAAGTGGATTAAGGACTACTTTATTAGCTTCTTCTAAAGTCATCCCTTTTGATTTTCTCAAATCGTAAAGTAATTGAGCATACTCTGCCTTTTTAAGATGATTTTCAGGATCAACTAAAGTTGCTTTGTTTATATTTCCAACTCCTAATCTCTTAGCTTCTTTTTGTATCTCACTTGGATTTCCTATAAGAAACAATTCTGCAACCCCTTCTGTTAAAATAAGATTGGCTGCTCTTAAGGTTCTTTCTTCTGTTCCTTCAGGAAGAATAATACGTTGAGGATTAGCCTTAGCTTTCTCAACAAGTTGTTCTATTAATCCCATTCTGCTATTTATCTATTTTATTTATTAATATTTTATAATCAATTGAATGCAATAAGATGCATATTATTCTTCAAAAATACACATAATTGCTATATATACATTGCAATTTCGACTCTATTTTGAATCGTTTTATTAAAGTTTATTTATATTCCTTATAAAGTTTAATTTACTCTAAAAAGGATGTTAATCTTTCTGTTTTTATAACAAAAACAGATATTCATGTGTTATATACACCAGAAACTAACAATCAGAATATTTTATTATGTTGAATTTTAAAAATATCACTTTATCAGATCGTGATCGTATCACCTCTTACACTTTAAATAGCAATCGTAGAAATTGCGACCTTTCGTTTTCAAATTTATGCTGTTGGCGCTTTTTATATGATACGCAATTTGCAGAAATGGATGGATTTATTGTTTTTAAGTTCTGGGCACATGGTCAATTAGCATATATGATGCCTGTAGGGCAAGGAGACTTAAAAAAAGTAGTAAACAAAATGATCGAAGATGCAGAAAAAGAAGGTGAACCCCTTGTGATGCTTGGAGTGAGTAGCGAGATGAGAGAGGAATTGGAAGAAATAATGCCTAAGACCTTTGCATACACAATTGACAGAGACTATGCTGACTATATTTACCTTAAAGAAAACTTAGCCGAACTAAAAGGTCGTAAATTCCAACAAAAAAGGAATCATGTAAACCGATTTATTAAAGCACATGATAATCATAAATTTGTGCCAATCACAACACCTGAACACATTAAAGAGTGTTTACATTTTGAAACAGAATGGTGCAAACAAAATGAGTGTGATAAACACGAAGGAACAGGTAATGAAAGAGAGGCTATTATTTATGGACTGAATAACTTCGATGAGCTAGGTCTTAAAGGCGGAATTTTATATGCTGAGGACAAAGTGGTGGCATTCACTTATGGTATGCCCATCAATGCAGACACTTTTGGTACTCATGTTGAAAAAGCAGATGCTACAGTTGAAGGAGCCTATGCTATGATTAATCGTGAATTTGCTAGATATATACCCGAACAATATACTTATATAAATAGAGAAGAAGATTTAGGTATACCTGGGCTAAGAAGAGCTAAGCTCTCTTATAATCCTACAATAATATTAGACAAACATATGGTATCTCTTCAAACAGATGCTGTAGATGAATTAGACTGGTAATGAAAAATTCTATAAAAAAACAAATTCGTAAACTTTGGGAGTGTTGCTTTGGTGACAGTCCCAAGTTTATTGACCTCTATTTTAATAAACGTTATACCCACGAACGTAATCTAGTTATTACAAAAGATGAGAAAGTAGTTTCTGCATTACAATTATTACCCTACCCTCTAAAAGTTTATAATCAAATTGTTGATACGCTTTATATATCAGGAGCAGCTACTTTTCCTGAATATCGGAATCAAGGAGTAATGAAACAGCTTATACTAAAGTCATTCCACCGTATGCAAAACCAATCTATTCCTATATCTACACTTATTCCTGCGGAGCATTGGCTATTTGATTATTATGAAAAAAGTGGATATGCAACTGTTTTTTATGCAAAACAACAAACAGTAAAAAAGGAAGATCTTTCTAATCATCAACCTACAACAGCCTACCGATTCAGTTCGCAAACAAAATTCAACAAAGAGCTTCAATCTTATATGGACAATAAGCTAAAAGAGCTTCCTTGTAGCATTTTACATCCTCAAGAAGATATGGAGGTTGTATTAGCCGACTTAGCTTTAGCTGATGGAGATATTATAGTAATTAATAAAGAGAAAAACATAGTCGGTTTTGCTATTATATGGCAAAAGGAAAATGTTATTTACATTAATGAACTCATAGCTGACTCTACAGATATAGAAAAGGATTTATTCTATTTTCTATTGAAATCGAATCAGGGATATGACACTATTCAAAGAATTACACCTTCAACACAAGAAAAAGGAGAACCTTTAGGTATGCTACGTATTATTAATTTAGAAAGCATACTAAATATATTTGCTCAAAATAATCCTAACCAATCGATTGATTTTAATCTTATCGATTCTATACTTGAGACAAACAGTGGTTATTACAAAATAGATAAGGGGATATGTATAAAAAAGGACCTCCAAGAAGGAGTTCCATATAAAAACATTGTAGATGTTACTAGAGATTTATTCTTACCATTGAACCCATACATGAGTTTAATGCTTAACTAACTACATAGATTAGATTAGTATAACTTACTACTTAAAAAGTAAAAAAAACAAAGAAATTAGTTTCTATCAGATAAAATACTCTCCAATTCTTCAGCACTAACATTTATATGAAAACGTCCTTGATTAGCAACAGATATATGACCTGTTTCTTCTGAAACAATAATGGCACAAGCATCAGACTCTTGGGAGATTCCCATAGCTGCACGATGTCTTAGACCAAAATCTTTAGGTATATTTTGACTATGAGAAACAGGTAAAATACAGCCTGCAGCCATTATTCTTTTTTTACTAATAATCATAGCTCCATCATGCAACGGACTATTTTTAAAGAATATATTCTCTATTAAACGTTGATTAATATTTGCATTCAGTGACTCACCTGTTCGAGCCACATCAATCAATGGAAAAGTGCGTTCTAAAACAATTAAAGCACCTACCTTCTGTTTACTCATACTTAAACAAGCCATAACAACAGGCATATATTCATTCTCCTCAGCAACTGGTTTTCCATTTCCCGTAAAAAACCGCAATAAAGCACTAGCATGCCGATGAGACCCTAATGTTAATAAAAAACGCCTAATTTCATCTTGAAATAAAACGATCAGAGCAATAGCACCTACACTGACCACCATATCAAATATTGATCCCAGTAACCGCATCTCTAAAACAAAAGAAACAACTACCCAAATCAATATAAAAATTAAGATTCCAGCAAACACATTGATAGAACCTGAAGCCTTCATTAATTTATAAGTATAAAATAACAATAAGGCAACAGATAAAATATCTAAAAAGTCTTTTATTCCAAAATCAAAAAACACAATTCGTCTATTTATTAGATTATCTCTTTGCTTGTTTCATTGTTTCAACAATTTTCACTGCTTCAACAGCTTCTCTCACGTCATGCACACGTAATATTTGAGCTCCCTGTAACAGCGCTATAGTGTTTAATACAGTAGTTCCATTTAATGCTTCACTGGGAGTGTTTTCTAATAATTGATAAATCATTGACTTCCTTGAAAAACCCACTAAAAGAGGTAAATCAAAAATAGAGAAATCACTTATATAATTCAACAACTCGTAGTTATGAGATAAATTCTTCGCAAAACCAAAACCAGGGTCAAGCACAATATCGTTTACCCCTAACTGACGAAGCTCAGACACCTTTTCTGCAAAATAAAGAAAAATATCCCTAACTAAAAGATCATACATAGGATTATTTTGCATAGTCTGGGGGATTCCTTTCATATGCATTAAAATGTATGGAACTTGTAAAGCAGCTACGGTTTGAAACATGTTTTTATCTAAGCTTCCACCAGATATATCATTAACTATAGCAACGCCAAACTCTTCCACACACATTTTAGCTACATCAGCTCTAAAAGTATCTACAGAAAGAA
>Ga0172378_10000520_pt1 | contig 33862 bp, 35 predicted proteins | sample GrowelOW332metaG_FD_119755 | JGI IMG/M metagenome (GOLD analysis project Ga0172378, IMG submission 119755) | Groundwater microbial communities from an aquifer near a municipal landfill in Southern Ontario, Canada - Pumphouse #3_1 metaG | ecosystem: Environmental > Aquatic > Deep subsurface >...
CATAGTAATAATCGATATAAACGATGAAAAAGAGAAGAACCTTATCATGGGCGGCCTTCTGAATGATCTGCCGGGTGCAATAGCTATTTTCAAAGTGTCAGACAAACTTGAATGCAAGTACTACAATGACAAATTTGCCGGTCTTTCAGAACGCACAAGAGAGGAACTTGACAAACTTGCAGCCAGCGACAGCTTTCTTGAAAGTATTGTCATACCACAGGATTTCGAGAGATTTGCCAAAGCAATCAATGTTAATTCAAAAGCCGGTAAACCGATAAATATCACATATCGCTATCTGACTAAGAATAACAATCTCAGATGGCTTCACATGACAGCCAATAAACTTAGCGATGAGGACGGCTGGCCTGTGTATTATTGCGTTTTCACGGTGCCTCCGCGTGAATCAGAGCTGTATCAGAGCATGGCGGATTACACTAACATGGGCATAGCGGTGATAGACATCAAAACACATGAAACCTATTATGTGAACAATGCCATGCGTGAAATGATGGACACAGGAGACGAAAGTTTTGAGGGCAGGAATTGTTTTGAATTCCTGATGCACAATAATGAGCCATGCAAAGATTGTCCGATAAACTGCAGGGAAAATGACGCCGCATCTGAAAATGTGAGATTTTATCCGGGACGTGGGAGATATATTCAGTCCAGAAGTGTGTTTATCGAGTGGCTGGGGCGCAAGGTGCTCATTGAATACAGTATTGACATCACCGATAAGCACAGGGAACAGGAAAAGATAAAAAGGGACTACATTGAACAGTATGCCAGAGAACAGGAGAAGAGACTGTTCCTTGAGCGCGGCAGTCTTCTGTCGCTGACGGTCAATATTTCCCGCAATCTTATAGTAGAGATCGCGGACAGGGGCGGCAAAAAGACAAAAAGAGTCAGCACAGACAGCAAACTATCTGACGATTATTACATTAATTATATTCAAACACTCAAGGACAGAATACCTGACGAAAATGAAAAAAGGCTGCTGGAACTTTGTTTTGACAGGCAGACGAATATTGATATGTTTCAGAAAGGCATAAAGGAACGAAATGCCGAATTCAGGTATCGAATGTCTGATGGCTGCCTGCATTGGCTCAGAGCCGACTCGATTATGAGAGAGGAAAAGGAGACTGGAGATATACTGTCATATGTTTATGTCCGCGATATTGACCTGCCGCGCAAACAGGAAGAAGCGGTGAAGAGCGTGACGGACGTGGACACTATTTGCGTTATCATAACAAATACAGTTACCGGAATGGCACGCATAATTCAGGAGAAGAAGGAATACCCGGCCATCAGGATCAGAAAGAATGACTTGTCAGACGGCAAAACATATGAACCGTTTTGTTTTGACGAAATGATGGAGCAGAAGGCTTTGGGGATGTTTTGCCGGAGGACAGACAAAAGGTCCTTGATTTCTTCAACGTTGAGAATCTTGTTGACAGGCTGCGCACAGAAAGCAGCGTAAGTGTAAGGTTCCAGAACACGCGAAACGACAATAATAACAGACGGGAAATGGCTCAGGCGTATTATCTTGACAGTACACAGGAGGACATTGTCATCGTCTGTAAAGACATCACGGATTATTACGAGGCTGAGCGCAGGCAGAAGAAGGAGCTTCGCAAAGCGCTAAGAGAGGCCCGGGCAGCCAATCTTGCAAAAAGCGAATTCCTTTCAAATATAAGTCATGAGATCAGGACGCCAATGAACGCAATCATTGGCATGACAGAGCTTTCGATAGATGACACAAAGGAGCCCGGAACAAAAGAAAACCTTCAGAATATAATGGACTCCAGCAATTATCTTCTGAGTATAATAAATGACATTCTTGATATGAGCCGCATAGAAAACAGCAAATTTGCTCTCAAGTATGAGTGGGTCAGCCCGGAAGACGTCATCCGGCCGTGCATTGAAATGGCCATACCGCTTATGGAGAAGAAACACATTCACTTTACGTACCCGGATATCGAGCAAGTGCGGTTCTTCCAGTATTATGTAGACCCCATGAAGTCCAAACAAATGCTGATGAATCTCCTCAACAACGCCGCAAAGTTCACCCCGGAGAACGGACATGTGGACCTTGCCATATCAAATCTCAAGCATGATGAAAACAGTGCAACTGATATGATCATGATCGAGGATGATGGCTGCGGGATGAGCGAAGGGTTTATGAAAAAGATCTTCTCACCGTTTGCTCAGGAAAAAAATATCTACTCGGACAAAACGCCGGGCACCGGCCTTGGACTTACACTTGCCAGACAGACTGCCAGGGCAATGGGAGGAGATATCACCGTAAAGAGCAAACCCGGCGCAGGATCGAAGTTTTTTGTCGTGTTTCCTTACAAGTACAGACTGAAAGAGGGCATTGATAAAAAAGTGAACATAATACGAATGACAAAAAGGTTTTGCTGAGTGGAACACGTATCCTTGTTTGCGAAGACAATCAGATGAACGCGATCATAACAAAGCGTCTCCTTGAAAAGAAAGGATGTATTGTGGATTGGGCGCGCGATGGAAGCAATGGCGTGGAATTGTTCAAAACATCAGTAACCGGATACTATGATGCAATCCTTATGGACATACGGATGCCAGTAATGGATGGCCTTACGGCCGCAAGAATGATAAGAAAATCAGGACGTCCTGACGCAGGAACAGTTCCTGTCATCGCAATGAGCGCAAATGCATTTGAGGAAGATGTAAAGAAGAGTCTTGCTGCGGGTATGAACGAGCATCTTGCAAAACCAGTGGAGCCGGAAAAGATGTATGAAATCCTGTCACGTGAGATAACAAAGAGAAAGAACAAATAACATGACGAGTAAAAAAGTCCCGGAATGCCGAATTACGCAGCATTCCGGGACTTTTAAAGAAGAGCTGATGACGGGAATCGGACCCGTGACCTCCGCACTACCAATGCGACGCACTACCGACTGTGCTACATCAGCAACTATGAATGCGCTTTAATAACTTGCAAAACGCAAAACAGATTGTATCAAAAGATGGTATGAGTGTCAAATATGGCAATTGTCCGAACTATCGGTCATAATAAGTTGAAGATTCAGGCCTACGGTGAATTGAACCATTATCATTATATGAAAAGGACAATTATCATATGAACAACATCTCAAACATATATGCATCTTACATAATAATCGGTATCAATTTTATTGTGTTCATTATTGAGACAGCCGTCGGGGGCAGCACAAGAACTGATGTGGCGCTGCGATTCGGCGCTCAGACCACAGCAAAACTGAAGGCCGGCCAGTTGTACAGGCTGGTCACGTCTATGTTTGTTCATTTCGGCGTGGCCCATCTTGCCATGAATATGTACTCATTATATGCAATCGGACCTACACTTGAACTGATACTTGGAAAGACATGGTTCCTGATTATCTACTTTGTATCAGGAATTTCGGGCAATCTCCTGACCTGGAAGGTCGAGTCAAAAACGCATAAGAATACAGTTTCAGCCGGTGCTTCAGGCGCAATCTTCGGACTCCTCGGGGTCTATCTCGTTGTCGCGATTCTTCTTAAAGATCAGTACAGTTTTCCTATCCGTGGAATCGCAATAACTCTCGCAATTAACATCATCTACGGCCTTGCCAATAAACGGATCAACATGTCTGCACATATCGGCGGCCTCATCGGAGGCGTGGTCACAATATTTGTTTTGCTGTTGATATAGCCCTGCCGGTAATAGCCTCCATACTCACGACTAAAATTGCGAGTGTGTGACGGCTGATCATCAGCGAATAAGTACATATACAAATAAGCAGATAATATGTACATAAAAACGCATATATCACATTCACAAATACAATACTGTTGACATATACCAATAAATGTACTATACATAATGTGTACAAGTTGTTTGCGATACAGACATTTATTTACACAAAACACAACGATGAAAGGAATGAAAGGATAAAAATCATGAAAAAACTTTATTTTATACCGGGCAGCCAGGATCTGTACGGCGAAGAGTGCCTTAAGCAGGTTGCTGCGGATTGTAACAAAATGGTGAAGTTCTTCAACAAGAAGCTGGGAGACACGATAAGTTTTGAATTGCTTCCGACTGTTGAGACTTCTGATATCTGCGTGGAAGACATGAAGAAGGTAATGTGCGATGATGAGTGCGTAGGTGTAGTCACATGGATGCACACTTTCTCGCCTGCAAAGATGTGGATCAAAGGTCTTCAGATGCTCAGAAAGCCGCTCCTTCATCTTCACACTCAGGCCAATGAAAAGCTCCCTTATGATGAGATCGACATGGATTTCATGAATCTCAATCAGGCAGCTCACGGAGACCGCGAGTATGGCTATATTCTTGCAAGACTGGGCATCCCTCACCAGGTAGTTGCAGGATACTATGAGCACCAGGATGTACTTGACGAGATCCGCCAGTTCGCGCAGGTCGCAAAGGCTATCGATCTGTCAAAACATATGCGCGTCGCTACATTCGGCAACAATATGCGAGACGTAGCTGTCACGGATGGCAACAGACTTGAGTCCGAGATAAAGTACGGCTGGGAGATCAAGTACTGGGGAATCGGAGAGATCGTTGATCTTGTGGAAAAAGTCACAGCCAAAGAGCTTAATGCCAAGATGGCTGAATACAAGAAGAAATACACGATGGCGACAGACAATATTGACGCTGTCAAAGAGCAGGCCAAATACGAGATTGCTTTTGAAAAATTCATGAGCCAGAACAGATGCTATGCTTTCACGGATAATTTCCAGGATCTGCACGGAATGAAGCAGCTTCCGGGAATGGCGGCACAGGATCTCATGGCTGAGGGAATCGGATTTGGTCCTGAGGGTGATTACAAGATTGCTGCTTTCTCTGCAGTTCTTATGAAGATGGCTGAGGGACGCAAGGGCGCGACAGGATTCATCGAGGATTACACATATGATCTGACACCTGGCAAGGAACTCGAACTGGCTTCACATATGCTCGAGGTGCCGGCGTCATTCGCTGATGCAAAACCTGAGATTCAGGTGCATCCTCTTGGAATCGGCGGAAAGGATGATCCGGCAAGACTTGTTTTCGACTCTGTGACAGGAGACGGAATTCAGGTTACAATGATCGATATGGGCGACCACTTCCGCATAATCTGCGCGGATATCGAGCTGGTAAGAGAACCAAAGCCTATGCCGAAGCTTCCTGTAGCACAGATCATGTATCGTCACAAACCGAACTTCAAGATCGGCACGGCTGCATGGTGCTATGCAGGCGGCGCACATCACTCGGTCGTTTCAACAGCTCTTACAAGAGATGACATAGCAATGTTTGCAAAACTTACAGGAACTGAACTTATCACGATCGGCGATGACACAACAGAAGCTGATCTGCAAAAATTCTTCACACCGAAATTCTAACTTTTGGTGAACATACAGTCGTTTGCTCCATTGGTGGCGATATATGGGTATAATGATGCAATGAATTTGTTTTGGCTACAGAAGCGCCCGTAAAAGGGCGCTTCTGTCTAAAGGAGTCCACGAAAATGTCTGAACACGAACCGCGCTATCAGTCAGTCATTGACTGGGTGATGCAGGAAATTAAGGATGGAAATCTGAATACCGGTAACAAACTGCCGACCGAGAAGGAACTTTGTGAAAAGTTTGGCCTCAGCAGACAGACTATCCGCCATGCCACAGGAGTACTTGAGAAGAAGAAAATCGTCACCAGAGTGCGCGGCAGTGGGACATATGTCGGTGTTAATCATGTATCACCAAACAGACCGAGGACCATGAATATTGCTGTCATGCTGACTTTTGCGAACAGCTATATTTTCGCACCTGTTCTAATGGGAATCAGCAGTTTACTCGAGGAAAGAGGTTATTCAGCTCAGATATCCTTCACAAACAACAGCACTGAGAAGGAAGGTAAGATACTCAGCAATCTGCTCGAAAATGACAATATTGACGGTATTATTGCCGAGCCGTCCAAAGGGGCTCTTCCGAACCCCAACAGGAAGTATTATGAAGAATTAAGAGGGAGGGGAATACCCATTCTCTTTATAAATGCGGCATATCGCGATATGGATATACCGTGCATAAGGCTTGATGACGAGCGAGTCGCTGAGGAAGCGGTAAAACTCATTATTTCAAGAGGGCACAAACGCATAGGCGGGATTTTCCATGCGGAGGATGCTCAGGGTCCTGAACGTTATGTGGGATACATGAAAGGCATTCGTGGTGCAGGTCTTATTCCGGAAGAGGAACACATAGTCTGGCTTGACACAGTAGCGGTAGGCAATATGGAACCGATGATGGATTATATGTTAAAGAGACTTGAGGGCTGCACGGCTGTATTTACATATAATGATGAAGTGGCGGCGCAGATGATAACGGGATGCGAGAAGCGCGGAATGAGACTTCCGGAAGACCTTTCAATAGTCAGTATCGATAATGCTGATATCGCTGATTCATGCAGCCCGAAGATCACAACTTTTCCGCATCCAAAGGAAATATTGGGTAGGAGGGCTGCGGCGACGATACTGGAAATGCTTGATGACCCCATGTATGACGGGAATTATCTGTTCATGCCGGAACCTATTATCAGAGAGTCACTTTGTGATCACAAATAATTTGTGCCATTTACGGTTTTGATGCACTATATGTAGCTTAGTCAGGTAATTGTGTGAAATTGTGTAAAAATTTCGCTTTCTGTTGTTCATTTTATTCCCGTTTGCAGTTATAATGTTTTTACAGGAAATCGCGACGATATCCTGATAAACAGAGTTACTTCAATCCGGCAGTGTAACATATGCCTGCGGATAGAAAGGGTCAAAAGGACAATATTATGAAAATTACAAAAAGGTTTATTGCTTCACTTCTGGCTGTTCTGACAATGACAGTGATGCTGGGAACAACTGTTTTCGGCGCGACAACACTCCTGGATTTCGACAATCAGACTATGACGATAAGCAGAGGTCATTCAAGGATCGTCACCTGTTATAACAAGAGTTCGAATGCACTTGACGGTGTTTATGTCACAAATGCAAAGAGTTCCGGAACATATGCAGAGATTCTCAGCAATTCTAACGGGACATACAAGGTCGCTCTGTATATCGCTTCTGATGAGACGTCGAACGGAGTTTCGTTCTGGTTCTATATTGCAGATCATGACCAGTATGAAAATGTTGATGTCCGCGTTGTAGATCCGGGAACAAGTTATGGAGCTGATACATTTGCTGATTCTTATGTCGGATTTCAGCAGCAGACAGCCGATGCAATCAAGAACGCAGCTCCGGGAGCTACAGTTCAGATCACTACCACAAAGTGGACGAGTTTTTCCAAGGCAGCTATAACTGCATGGGAAGCAAGGCCTGACATCACACTCAATGCAACATTCAATACAGCTATTGATACTACATGTAAGATCAGTATGCCGGCAGGAACAGATGTAGCTTCTATGGTAGATGCCAAGGGCTATATAGGTTTTGGCTATCTCTACGGAGCATTTGCAGTACAGTAATAGTGCAGAAAATGTAATTTGAAGGGGAGGCAGTAAAGCCAGAGATTCTGACTGATCTGCCGCCTCTTTTTTTTACATCAGAATACTTCTTTTGTATCTTTGACTGGGAAGCACAACATGGTAGAATCTATTACGAAACCTAAAACAGAATGATGATTGACCGCAGCAAAGAAAGCTGTGGAATGAGGGCACTAAATGACAAATAAGAAAAACCAGATAAACAAGTACTCGGAAATAACACCAAGAATAAAGGTCATGGCACATAAGGCTTTTGAGGCGGATCAGATCGATCAGTCACTTTATAAGGAGTACGATGTAAAGCGCGGACTGCGCGATATCAGTGGAAAAGGTGTGCTGGCGGGGCTTACCAGTATAAGTGAGATCAGAGCGAAAAAGGTCGTGAATGGGAAGGAAGAGCCTGATTACGGTCATCTTTTCTATCGCGGATACGCTATAGAGGATCTTGTTGCAGGCCTGACAGGGGACAAAGCAATAGTTGATGCTGTTGAACATCCTGATCATATGTCGGATATCATTGCGGAGGATCATCGCAGATTTCATGAGAGTGTAAAGCTTTCCAGCGGAAAGGTCGATTATTCTGCCATAACCCCGACTGAAGGCCCGATTGATATGACCGGTAAGTCATACAGATTCGGGTTCGAAGAGATCACTTATCTTCTTCTGTTTGGTGAGCTTCCTAACAAGAGGCAGATGAACTCTTTCTCGAGACAGCTTGTTTTCTATCGAAGCCTTCCGAAGAATTTTGTCAGAGATGTGATCATGAAAGCGCCGAGCGGAGATATGATGAATATGCTGGCGAGATGTGTGCTCACGATGTATTCGTATGACGACAATGCTGATGATGTCAGTCTGCCAAATGTGTTGCGTCAGAGCATGCAGCTTATCAGTGTTTTCCCAATGCTCGCTATATATGGCTATCAGGCAAACAGCTATTACAATAACGGTGGCAGTCTTTATATACACAAACCACTTCAGGGAGGTACGCTTGCCGAAAACCTGCTCCATATTCTTCGCCCGGATGGCAAATACACTGAACTGGAAGCCAGAATACTTGATATATGCCTTGTTTTGCATATGGATCACGGCGGCGGAAATAATTCTACATTTACGACGCATGTAGTCTCATCAACAATGACAGATACATATTCGACGATGGCAGCTGCACTTGGTTCTCTCAAGGGCCCGCGCCATGGAGGTGCCAACATAAAGGTCGTCAACATGTTTGACGATCTTCAGAAAAATGTACGCGACACTGAAGACGATGATGAAGTTTCCGCTTATCTGCAAAAACTTCTGGACAAGAAAGGTTTTGATCATGCCGGTCTTATCTATGGCGTTGGACATGCGGTCTACTCCAAATCGGATCCTCGTGCTATCATCCTGAAGTCATATGTAAAGCGGCTCGCTGAGGCTAAAGGCGATGATATGAAGCGGGAATTTGAATTATATGACCGTGTTGAAAGACTTGCTCCGCAGCTTATTTCCGGAGAGCGCCAGATGTACAAGGGCGTAAGCGTCAACGTAGACTTTTACTCAGGACTTGTATATGAAATGCTCGGACTTCCGAAGGAACTTTTCACTCCGATCTTTGCAATTGCCAGAATCGTGGGCTGGAGTGCTCACAGAATGGAAGAACTGTCAGGCGGCAGCAAGATCATCCGTCCGGCATACCGGACAGTGATTTCGGAGCGCGATTATATTCCGATTGAGGAAAGAGGACGCAAAGTATAAAAAGTGTACAGGATATAGTGCAGGACACGGTTTTGCGTTGACTATTTTGTGCCCTGCTTCTATAATAAAAATGCTGATTTTTACTGATGACAAGGGGGATTCAAGTAATGAGTTACATCATTCCCATAGGACCATATCATCCGGCTCTTGAGGAACCGGTACATGCACGTCTTATTATTGATGGCGAGAAAATCACTGACGCCAAAGTCTTCATCGGATACAATCACCGCGGAATTGAAAAGCTGGCGCAGGAGCGCAATTTTATCCAGACTATCACACTTGTTGAGAGAGTCTGCGGTATTTGTTCGCACTCACATGCTGAGTCATATTGCCTCAGTGTTGAAGCAATCGCTGGTATGGAAGTTCCAAAGCGCGGTCAGTATATCCGTGATATTGTTTCCGAACTCGAGCGTATTCACTCACATCTTCTCTGGATCGGTGTCGCGTGTCATATAGTAGGCCACGACAGTCTTTTCATGCAGGTCTGGAAGGATCGCGAGCGCACTATGGACACACTTGAGGCACTCACAGGAAACCGTGTCAACTATGCGATGAATATCATCGGCGGTGTGCGCCGTGATATTGATGGAGACATGAAGAAATACATCCTTGATGCAATGGATGATCTTGAGGAGAGGATGAAGCCGATAACACACTGGCTCACGCATGACAAAACACTTGCGATGAGAACACAGGGAGTCGGTGTCCTTACTACAAGCGATGCCGAGAGGATCGGCGCGGTCGGACCTCACGCAAGAGCATCAGGAATAAATGTTGATGTACGCCGTGATGAGCCGTATTCTTCATACGAAGATTTCGATTTTGATGTTCCGGTAGTCAAATCATGTGATGTTTATGCACGTGTTGTTGTTCGTGTTCTTGAGACAATTGAGAGCATTAAGATAATACGTCAGGCACTCGATAAGCTTCCGGACGGTGATATCAATCTCGGAGTGAAGATGCCAAAGGTTCCGGCGGGCCGCGTCACTAACAGATATGAAGCGCCACGTGGTCAGCTCTGCTATCAGGTCACGACGGATGGCGGTCCGAACAACTATCGTGTGAGTATTCACGTGCCTACGTTCAGAAACGCACCTACAGTACCTGTTATGCTCAAGGATAATACAGTTGCGGATGCAGGACTTATAGTTGCTTCGATTGACCCCTGCTTCTCATGTATGGATCGCTGATATGCATGAAATGGCAGCAACGGAGAACATTCTTTCTATCGCGCTTAAGGCGGGAGAAGAGAATAAAGTCGGCCGTATTAATAAAATAAATATAGAACTGGGAATGTATTCCGGACTTCTTCCTGAATTTGTCATAAAGTATTTTGCAATCGCAAGTGAGGGAACAAAAGCCGAGGGCGCAGAACTTGTTTTTATGGATGAGCCGGTGCACATAAAGTGCAACTCATGTGGCGCAGACAGCGAGATATTCAAGGAGTCTGAACCTGTGTGTCCGATCTGCGGATCGTCTGATTTCAGAATGATCCAGGGCTGGGATGTGAGAGTAAAGAGCATCGAGGCCGACTGAGTAAGTTAAGCATTCACACCACAATTATTAGCAAACGGAGACAAAACAAATGTTTAAGAAATTTACCGCATGGCTTTCAACATTTATACTGTGTTTCCTTTTCTGGATGGAACTTGTAGGTTTTTCCACACTGCCGCGTGAGCTTATCATGGGAACAATTGTGAGCGCGGGCGCAGCTGCATTCGCAAGCAGGTTCTTTATTCACAGCAACGCGTTCTATATGTTCAATCCGGTACGTCTTATACTTTTGCTGTTTTATGGAGTCGTAATATTCTTTATTGAGGTTATCAAAGCGAATATTGCGATGGTAAAGATCGTACTGAATCCACATCTTTCTGATTACAATTCAGCTATCGTCCGCATCAAGGGCAGTGACAGCATAAAGTCTGAATACGGGCTTGCTATGGTCGGAAATTCGATAACGCTTACACCCGGCACCATCACAATGGATGTTGCTGAGGATAAGGACGGACACAATTATTATTATGTACACTGGTTTGATTGTGTGACTAAGGACCGCGAAAAGGCAGCTGATATGATCAAGGGAACCATGGAGAAATGGATCGCGAAGATCTGGAAATAGCACATTAAATAGCAGGGAGGTTATAGAATCGTAATGGATATGCAGACACTAATTATGATCGGGGCAATATGCTACGTGGTGCTCGGCGTTCTGCTGCTGTACAGGATCGCAGTCGGACCGACTGCTGCTGACAGGCTTTGTGCAGCCGATACGCTCGATCTCATCACTGCAACAGCACTTGTTTTGTATTCCCTGTATTGCGGACGCGCCATATATCTTGATATAGCGCTGATCGTTGCAATCCTCGGATTTATTTCGACGGTTTTCGTATCCCGTTATCTGGAGGGAAGAGTATGACGATCGCAATCGGTATTTTCATGATTTTGGGAGTTTTCTTTGCGGCGATAGGAACTATAGGAATCCTTCGTATGCCGGATGTCTTCGGACGTCTTCAGGCATCCACGTGCATCGCGACGCTCAGCACTTTCTGCTCGTCGTTAGCCGGAATTCTGTATGTGATTGCCAACAGAGAAAATTTTGCTTCTGTTTCTACTATTGTTAAGCTCGTGTTATTTATTCTTCTTGTAATCGTCACGAACCCGATTTCCAACCACGCACTCTGCAAAGCTGCATACCGCACAGGCGTGAAGCCAGGCAAGGGTCTCATCATTGATGACTATAAGGCTGATTTCGGAGAAGCAAAAGATATAGAAGGAAAGGCAGATCTGCCTGATGCAGATTTTGATCTTCCTTATGATCCGGACGGAATGGCGAATGCAAACGAGCCCATCCCGGAACCGGCTGAAGTAACGCCGGCAGGGGCGCCTGTAATAGAATATGCGTCATCTGTAACAGGCAAAACAAATAATAACGGGGAGGCGTCAAAATGAGTGGAATCCTCGTAACAGTTCTGAATACACTGGTAATACTCGGTGCGGTAGTGTCAGCAATCACGGCTGTTCATTCAGAGAGACTTATCGGATCTGTTCTTGCTCTTGCAGCGACAGGTTCATTTGTTGGACTGGAATTCATTATGTTACAGGCTCCTGATGTTGCAATAGCTGAGGTTTCTGTCGGAGCTATCCTTTCGACGATCCTTTATATCATTGCACTCAGAAAAGTCCGTGAAGTCAATATCCGTGATGAAATCACAAAAGAAGATGCGGAAAGCAAAGACAAGAGTAATGATAAGGAGGTGAAGTGATGAACAGTAAGTCTTCAAAAAACCTGATTCTTATCATTTCACTTATTGCAATTCTTGCCTGCGGTGTTTCTGCCGCAATCAAGATGGCGAACAGCGCACCTACTTATGACGGAACCGGGACAGATGTGGTGGGGTTGTATGATGATCCATCCACATATGACAATTCCGGAGCTGATGGCGTTGCATCAGTCATGGTAAATGAGAATAATGATAAAACAGCTGCTGACAACGTTGTTTACAGCGTGGTCTTCAACTACAGAGGTTATGATACACTCGGTGAGTCCTTTATACTTATTGGTGCTATAGCAGGAACTATGGCTATTCTTCGCCGTGATAAGAGAAGGGGTTCCAGGAAGATCGTTTATTACAGAAAGCCTGCTGATAATTCAAAGGCGTCAGGCGCAGTCGGAATGGAAGCAGTAGGTGATAATGACCTTTCGACAAATCAGTATAAGCGTAAACCTGTTATTGTCCGTTGCTCAGTCAGCTTCCTCATGCCTCTTGCAATAGTGTATGGCTGGTACATAGTAATTCACGGAGCCATGAGCCCGGGCGGCGGTTTCCAGGGAGGTGTTCTTGCAGCCGGAACTGTATTGCTTGTTTATCTTGCATATGGTCTTACAGGCGTAAGAAAAGCTTTCAATCCGTCATTACTGCATGTTACAGAGACTTTGTCAGAGATGACATATGTATTTGTCGGCCTGCTAGGCATATTCGGAGCGATGAACTTCTGCTTCAACTTTGTTTTGTCAGGTTCTGAAGAGACAGCCATGATAATGAATGACGCTGTAGGATATCACGTCATGGCCGGCATCTGCTGCCTGCTCATTATTATGCTGGAAGCTCTTGGCACAGATGAAGTACTTCCTGACAACGGAAGTGATAATATTACTGAAAAAAGAAAGGCGGTAGCGCAATGATACTTGTAAATTACATCGCATCTTTCTTTCTGATAGCGCTCGGCTTCTATTGCATGGCCGTAAAGAAAAACCTGATAAAGATCTGTATTGGCATGGGAATTGCAGATTACGGTGCTAACCTGCTGATAGTATCTGTGGGTTTCAATCCTGGTGGAACAGCTCCTATATTTACAATGAGTGAGCTCACTCAGGCAAGCTTTTTTGTGGATCCGGTTCCGCAGGCACTTACGCTGACATCAATTGTTATCGGAGCCTGCACAACGGCAATGACACTCAGCCTTGTAATCAGACTCAAGGAAAAGTATGGCACCCTTCAGGCTGATCAGGTAAGGAGGCTCAGAGGATGACGCAGCTTTTTGATCAGTTTTATAATTTTGTCGGTACTGATATAAATCATTTTCCGATATTTGCGATTGTTACCCTTTTTCTCGGGGCATTTATAATTGCCATTGTCGGTAAGTTAAACAAAACACTCAGGAACGTCATTGTATTCATAGTGACGATAATTCCGTTCCTTCTGATGCTGTCTCTTATTAAGCCGATCATGATTGACGGCGGAGTCATCAATTACTGGATGGGTAATTGGGCACCGGTGGGAGAGTGGGCGATAGGCATAGGCCTTGAAGTTGATGCACTCAGTCTTTTCTTTGGACTTATCGTAACGCTTGCGGTCTTCATTGTGGCCATATATTCATTCACATATATGAACCGCGACAGTTCACTTGAGAATTATTACACTCTGTTCCTTATGCTGAGCGGTGCACTGCTCGGTCTTGTACTTACAGGTGACCTCTTCAACATATTCGTCATGATAGAGATAATGACTATGACAGAGGTAGCGCTTACAGCATTCCGTGTGGATTATGACGGGGCGCTTGAAGGTGCAATGAAGTACATGGTGGTCGGTTCACTCGGATCATCGACAGTGCTGGTCGGTATCGCTATGCTGTATTCACAGCTGCATACTCTTAACCTTGCTCAGATAGCGGCTTCGCTTCCGAGTCATCAGAATGCGGTCACTGCTGCGGCTTTTGCTTTCCTGTTCATAGGTTTTGCATCAAAAGCATTCCTGTTTCCGTTCCATCCGCTTGAAGCAGATGTCAACGCGGTCGCTCCGGCTTCGATTTCGATGATTATTTCAGGTGTCATCACGAAGTGCGGCGTTTATGCGATCATCAGGATATGTTACATACTGTTCCAGAATATTGAGCTTCCGGCAGTCTCGATTTCAGTGACGCTGCTCGGTGCAGTCAGCTGCTTCATCTGCGTGACAATGGCTTTCAATCAGCATAATTTCAGACGTCTGCTCGCATACCACTCTATCTCTCAGATTGGTTATGTAATCATGGCAGTAGGTCTTGGCTCAATGTTCGGACTTGAAGCAGGTCTGTTTCATGCAGTGAACCACACCCTGTTCAAGGGTCTTCTCTTCCTTACAGCCGGTGCTGTTCAATATGCTACCGGTTCAGCTGATCTTGATAAACTCGGCGGTCTTGTAAAGAAGATGCCTCAGACATGTGCCTTGTTCCTCATAGGCGCGGCATCAATCAGCGGACTTCCGCCTTTCAATGGTTTTGCATCAAAGTGGATGATCTATCAGTCAGTGTTTGAGAAGGCTTCCGAGACAGGCAATTTTGTATATGTCATTGTTGTGGTCGTATGTCTCCTTTGCTCGGTGCTCACACTTGCGTCATTCATTAAGGTCGCGCAGAGCGTGTTCTTCGGACAGCTCAATCCTGAGTTTAATAAACCTGAGGTTCACGAGGTGCCGGTTGTAATGCAGATCCCTATGTGGATCCTTGCAGGTCTCTGTGTACTGTTTGGTGTTTTCCCGAATTTCATTCAGAAATATTTCCTGACACCGGCAGCTACTGCGGCATTTAATGTCACGAATTACATCGATACAATGCTTGGTCAGGGTACAGCTGCAAAGGCCGGTATCCAGCAGACTGAGATCGGAACTGTGAGTTCTATAGGCTGTTGGCAGCCTGTAAGCTGGTTGTGGCTGCTGCTGATCATTACATGTGCTGTATGCCTTATAGCTGTTCTTGGATCAAATGATAATAAGAAGCACGCAACGGCACTTAACGCTGAGGAGAAGGTTTCAGATCTCGTCGGTGTCAAACAGTCAGGCGCCGGCAGATTAAATAATGTTGCAGCTGATGCTTCACTTAAGGGGGTGGCATCTGATCACCTTCTTTCTGATCAGGAACTTATCATTATATCAAGAGACAGGACAATTGAAGATGAGGTACTGGCAGGAGAGGATCCCAAGTATGAGAACTTCTTCTCAGGTGAAAAGTCGGAGTTCTCACAGGTCGGCGGTTCTGATCTGTTCTGGGGCTTCAAGCATGATATGCGTCATTACTTCAACTTCCAGAAAGACTGGCACAGCGGCAATGTCAATGACTACACGACATACGGTGTAGCTGCCATAGCTGTAACGCTGGTACTGGCAATATTATTCCTGTAATGTTTGTTGTACCGTCGCATAGAACACTCCGGTATAAGCGCCTTATAAGAGCGCTCCGGTATGGAGGTTACAATGAGTTTCGACATTTTATGGTTTGCATTCCACATTCTGATCTTTCCGGGATTGCTGTTTATCGTTGTTATGGGTGTACTGCTCATGGGTATCAACAATAAGATGGTAGCCCGTATGCAGAACCGTGTAGGTCCTCCCATTCTTCAGCCCTGGTATGATTTTCTTAAGTGCTGCGGAAAGGAGACAATCATTCCGAGGAGAGCACAGAAGTTCGTATTCATTGGAGCTCCGATCCTTGGCTTTGCAGTCCTCATTACAGCTGCTCTTTTCATCCCGTTTGGCGGCAGTTCAGTACTGAGCTCGACTGGTGATATTGTAGTAATACTGTATCTGCTCACATTCTGCAGCGTCATGTCAATCGTTGGTGCTGCGGCAAGCGGGTCTCCATATGCCGGCGTAGGTCTCTCACGTGAGATGGTCGCCATGATTGCATATGAACTTCCGTTCGTACTTGTTTTGCTTGCTGTTGGAAAACTTGCAGGTTCTGATTCGGCACAGGGCGTAACATTCTCGCTGGCGACTATAACCGAATGGCAGACGGCACATCTCCCTGTCATTTGCCACATAAGCATGATTCCGGCGGCGATAGCGATGTTATTTGTCATTCCGTGCGAAATTGGAATGCATCCGTTTGACATAGCCGAGGCAGAGACAGAGCTTTGCGAAGGAACTCTTACTGAGTACAGCGGCGCTCCTCTTGGAGTTTACAAGCTCACACATTGTGTCAAAGTATATGTCATGACAGCACTTTTCACGGCACTGTTCATGGGCGGCATCACAACAGGCATGGTCGTTGTAGATGTTCTTATAAAGATCCTTGTCTGCCTTGTTGTCACATTCCTTTCAATGACACTTCCTCACGCTGTATGCGCGAGATTCAAGGTTGAGCAGGTATTCAAGTTCTACTGGACATTTGTGAGTGCACTTGCACTTATAAGCCTTGTTTTGGTATGGATAGGACTATAGAAAGAACAAGAAGGAGATCTGACAATGTTTCAGAAGATGATAGATGACAGTATGAAGAGAAGTCCGTGGATCTTCCACATCAATGCGGGATCATGTAACGGATGCGATATTGAGCTGGTCTCCGTATTGACACCAAGATATGACGCGGAGCGTTTTGGCTTCAGACTCACAGGTTCACCCAGACAGGCGGATATTGTTGTGGTCAGCGGACCTATTACACTTCAGAGCCGTGACCGTATGATAAGGACGCTTGCTCAGGTTCCGGAACCGTTCTGTGTTGTGAGCCTTGGCTCATGCCCGCGCTCAGGTAATGTTTTCAAGGGAAGCTATGCTATTGATGGTCCTCTTGAAAAGTGGACGCACGTCGATGTTTCAGTAGGTGGATGCACACCGAAGCCGGAAGCAATCATAGCAGCTCTCGCAAAAGCGTCAGCTATACTCGAAGAGAAGCGCAAGGCGATGAGACAGGCCGATAAGGCGGATAAGGAAAAGAGGAGCTGAACATGTTACCTTATGTTGGTAGAGCTTTAAGCAATTTATTCAGGAAGCCGGCAACAGAGCGCTTCCCCAAGACTGATGCACCGGAACCTGCTAAGAACTACCGTGGGCGCCTTAGCTATGATCCTACAAAGTGCATTAACTGTGGTCAGTGTATAAGAGTATGTGCGCCTCAGGCCATGACACGTACAATAGAGGATGTTGACAGCGAGACTCAGAAGATCACATTCACATTCGACATGACAAGTTGCACATACTGCGGACTGTGCGCGGACTTCTGTTCACAGCATACTATAACGATGTCGAACGATTACATGATAGTAGGCACAAAGCCTGAGGATTTTATGGTCACAGGTTCATTCCTCAAGAAGAAACCCGTAGCGCCTAAGTTCACACCGGAGCAGATAGCGGCGATGAAGGCTGCTGCTGCAAAGAAGAAAGCAGAAGCGGACGCTGCAAAAGCGGCTAAGGCAGGAGAATAAAGATATGCAGAAGACACAGATTGAATCGATAACAAAAGATCAGGTAGTTCCTACAGCTGAGCAGATGAAGAAAGACGGACGACAGCTCATTATGATCCATGCTTTTATGGAAAAGGATGGAACACCTGTAGTGATGTATGATTACAGTCTCGGCGAGATCGTCAGAGAATGTGAAGTGCGCGGAGAACATGTTCTGCCGACTATCTCGGGGATATATGACCAGGCGGCTGCATGGCCGGAGCGCGAGATAAACGAGCTCATGGATATTTCGTTCGACGGACTCGATACATCGGAGCGTCTCTTTATGCCGGACAATCTGCTCGAAGGAAAGGGTCAGATTCTTGTGACTCCTATTTCTGAAATCAAGAAAGAGAACGGTTTGGACTGAGACAGATAATTACATAGACATAAAGTTGAAGCTGAGATCGGGCGTATGTCCCGGTCTCAGCTTTTTTTGAGAGTTCATAATTTGTGAGATTTCATTTTTTGCCAGCGCAAAGAGTAGCCTGGAGTGAGTGCGCTGCGCGCACAATTTCAAGCCGTCTTACACTTTGATGGACTTGAATCAGTTGATCCGTCATGCTATTCTACATGACAGGCGGAGGACATGCTCCGCAAGTATTACTCTTAGCACTATGTGGCACAGGCATTCTGCTTTTGTCTCAGGTGCATATCTATCTTATCTTCGGGAATCCCGAACAATTCACTCAAAGCAATTGAAACACGCAAACAAGTCCCATATAATTAAGGAGGAAGCAATTGAAAAAGAAAAACAACTTAACAGGTATCAGTGACGACTCAGACCATGAGAATGACTTTGAAAGTATCGGGATAACTGATAATTTCATGTTCAGTTCGGTATTTGAAAAGAACAAGGAATTGTGCAAAAGGTTGCTTGAGAGCATCCTGGGGTTCGTGTTGGACGTGCTGAATTATGCAGAACGTGAAAAGACCATATCAGCTGACAATAAGTCCAAGGGTGTAAGACTTGATATTATTGCAAGGGCTACCGGAAGGGTATACAACATCGAAATGCAGAACAGTAAGGTCGATGATATACCGAGAAGAATAAGATATTATCAGTCACTACTTGACATAGAGATGCTTCATGTAGGTGACACTTATTCAGATCTGAAAGATGCATATGTCATCTTCATCTGCAGGTTTGACCAGTTCGGAAGAGGCAAATATGTCTATCGTTACAGTACCAATGATGAGGAGGACGGGTACCCATTTGGTGATGGTGCCAAAAAGATAGTAGTAAACGCCAGTGGAGATCATGGAGAAATAACACAGGAGCTCAGAGAATTCATAGACTATATAAATGACCCTGGCACAATAGAAGAGCTGTCGCAGAGCAACTGGGTGCGTCAGGTAGATGAAAGAGTAAAGTTCAACAGGCACAGCGCAGAATGGAGGAAAGATTATATGTCATTCGAAGTCATTTTGCAGGACAAGTTCAAAGAAGGAAAAGCTGAAGGAAAAGCCGAAGGAATAGATATGGCACGCAAAGTGTATCAGCATTATTATGCTGGAGAGGACGTCAGAAAAATTGCATCTGATTTGGGCTATTCTGAAGATGAAGTCAAGCGCATACTGGAACTTAAGTAACCATTTTGGATTGTGAGAATGCGATTGGAAATGTGTTTATGAAGCGAGGCAGCCTTATGGCTGCCTCGTGGCTGATGTGCTGAAATTATTATAGCGCTTTTTCCAGGGCTTTCATGTCAGCGTCAGTTGTTGACCAGCTGGTAGCAAATCTGACAACAATATGATCTTCATCAAATTTCTGCCAGAAGCTGTATGCAATCTTGTCTTTCAGAAGATCGTTCTCTTTGTGGCTCAGAATTATAAATTGCTGATTAGTTGGTGATTCAAGGTAGAAGCGCATGTTTTTATCATGAAAGATCTGTTTCATTTGCTCGGCTATGTCTATCGCATGTTTGCTGATCTCAAAATACAAGTCATCAGTAAAGAGAGTATCGAACTGAACACCGAGAAGTCTGCCTTTGGCGAGCAACGCACCGTGTCTCTTTGATGTTGTGACAAAATGAGAAGGCTCGCCGGCATGCCATATAAATTCCGGGTTGAAGCCAGCAGGGTGAGACTTAGATTTTGTATCGGGCGTAGGAACTTCCGGAGTTTTGATCCTGGGAAAGACGACCGCTTCACCGCACAGTGCTCCGACTTTTGTACCGCCTATATAGAAAACATCGGTGAGTCTGTCTATATCTTCAAGTGTTACATCAGTATCATGGCTCATAAGTCCATAACCAAGTCTTGCTCCATCGAGGAAAAGCGGGATTCCGTATTCCCGGCATATACCGGAAATGGCCGTGAGCTCCTTCTTAGTGTAGAGAGTGCCATATTCTGTAGGATGTGAAATGTAGACCATGCCGGGTGTTACCATATGCTCATGGTTTCCGTCATTGTAAAAATCCTCGAGATACTGTCTGAGTGTTGATGCCTTGATTTTGCCATAGTTTTCATCACTGTCACAGTCAATGGCCAGCACCTTGTGCCCGGTGCCCTCTATAGCACCAGCTTCGTGAAGCGCGACATGACCTGTAGTAGCAGCTATTACGCCGTCATATTCGTGAAGGTATGATGTTATGATCACAGAGTTTGTCTGTGTTCCGCCTACAAGAAAGAAAACATCGGCATACTTGTCACCTGTTGCTGTTCGGATCTTATCAGCAGAGCTCTTACAATAACAGTCACTTCCGTAGCCGGGAAGTGCTTCAAGATTTGTTCTTACAAGCGCATCCAGCACTTTGGGATGCGCACCTGTTATATAGTCACTTTCAAAAGACACCATTATGAAACCTCCGCTAAATTGATTTTTTATAATTTTAGCACCTTTACGTGCTAATGTATGTGGGAGTTACATAGTGATCAAAACTATTGAGTAATTGTTATTTAAGTTCTTATTCACCGGAATTTCACATTTATGAGGTTATAATGTGATGATATAAGGGAGGAAGATACATTATGGTTTCATGCTTGCATGAAAACTATAATGTATCTGACGACCGGCCGGACATGGGAAAGAAGCGAAGCGGAATCCCTATGCCGGTAGAATTGCGGAGCAATTCGGATATCATCACAAACCGGAAAATGGAAAAAGGAAGACAGCGTATTGGAAGAGAGTATATATGGGAAGCAGCTCCCGGAACTTGAAAAAGTAAAGACTCATCTCATGGATGAGATAGACAGCGTGAGAAACAGGATGCAGGCAGAGACTGGCATCGACCCGGTTGAGCACTGCCTGGCGCGGATAAAGTCAGAGGACAGCATGCGTGAGAAGTGCAGAAGAAAGGGATTTCCGGAGACAACGGAGTCGGCGCTCACAAAGATATATGACGCAGTGGGAATACGCGTTGTCTGCGCATTTATCAATGATGTATACGCAATACGAGATCATTTGGCAACGTTATCTGATGTCGAGATAATTGAAGAGAAGGATTACATCCGTCACGCCAAACCAAATGGGTACAGGAGTTATCACATGATCCTCAGGGTGAACGACAGCGACAGCGGAGGCGCGGTATATGCCGAGATTCAGCTCAGGACGATTTCTCAGGACACATGGGCGGCTCTTGAACACCAGCTTCGTTACAAGCAAAACATAAGCGGCAATACAGAACTCATTGCGGAAGAGCTGAAGAGATGTGCAGATGAGCTGGCATCTACTGACATTTCCATGCAGACATTGCGAGATACGATAAACTCGGGCGGGAATTGCAAAACAAGTTCTGTGCAGAGTATATGAATAAGTGTGAATCAAAACATGCAAAATATGGGATAACCATACAGAAATATGGAATGACCATGCAGAAATATGGAATAACCATACAGAAATATGGAATTACCATGCAGAAATATGGAATCACCATACAGAAACATGGAATTACCATACAGAAATATAGAATAACCATGCGGATAGTACAGATGTACAGCAGAACAAAACAAAGGTATTCGGAGGAATAAATTGAAAATATTACTTGCTGAAGATACAAGGGATCTGAATCGAGTTGAGACCGTCGCGCTTGAGCACGAAGGTTTTGATGTTGATTCTGTATTTGACGGCGTGGAAGCTCTTGAAAAGATGAGTGAAAACGGGTATGACGCTATAGTGCTGGATATAATGATGCCGAAGAAAGATGGGCTTGAAGTTTTGACTGAAATGCGCGCGCGCAATATAGTGACGCCGACTTTGATGCTCACTGCCAAAACAGAGATCGACGATCGCGTAGCGGGACTTGATGCCGGTGCAGATGATTATCTGACAAAACCTTTTGCAATGAAAGAGTTTCTCGCGCGGGTCAGAGCTATGACAAGACGCAAAACAGTTTACGCCGCCAGGAAACTCAAGTTTGGAGATTTCTCACTCGACAGTGAGAACTTCGAACTTGCATGTGAGAACTCGATGAGACTTTCGGTCAAGGAGTTCGAGCTCCTGCAGACACTCGTTCTCAATTCCGACCATGAGGTAGATACAGATTACCTTCTCGAACATGTGTGGGAAGGAGTCGATAATGCGGACGGTGAAACCGTATGGCTCTATATTTCATACCTCAGGGGAAAACTTAAGTCAATTGCATCAAATGTTTTGATTGAGGGCGAGAGGGACGGGAATTATCGCCTGGTAACAGAAGGCTAGTATAAAAGGAAGGAGCCAAAACTTGAACGAAAGGTCGATAAAGCGTCTGAGACGCAGATTTGTAATTCTGGCGATGCTCACATTGAGCCTGGTAATGCTGCTCATCGGCGGGATGATCTTCCTTGTGAACTATTCTGTAGTTCGCAGTCAGGTCAAGGATACGCTGGATTACATCATTGAGAACGACGGCAATATTCAGGATGCTCAGATTATAGAAATGGCCGGCCAGGATGCGAGCCAGGGCGCAGGGCAGGGTATCAGTCAGGGAGCAGGTTCAGACCAGGGCGCGGGCCAGGGTATCAGTCAGAGCGCAGGCCAGGGATTGTCTCAGAGTGCGGTACAGGATGCGAGCCAGGATGCCAGTCAGAGTGCAGCTCAGGGTGCCGCGCAGAATTCAGCCCAGGCTGCCAGCGATGACCAGATGCAGGAAATCGAACTTCCGACAAATGACTACAATGTCATTCACTTCCTTTATGAGATATTCGGCACGGAACAGTATGATTATGATTCTCCTGAATTCAGCTTCTCAACGAGATATTTTGCTGTCTCGCTGGATTCGAATGAATACGTGACAGAAATCAAAACAAATCACATCGAAGATATTACACAGCCCGATGCGGAGTACTATGCAAAATATGCATTGAGGAACAGATTCGGTTTTGGCAGGACCGGCGTCTATTATTATCAGGTGAAGCGCTACGATAACGGATCATTCCTGGTAGTATATCTCGACAGCACAAATCAGGTGAATTCAACATACAGAGTTCTTTATGCAGCGCTCATACTCATAGGTTTTGGCGTGATAGTCACATTCATCTTTGTCTGGACATTCTCCAGAAAGGCAATAGCTCCGGAAATCAAGAATGCGGAACTTCAGAAGAGCTTTATCACGAATGCCAGCCATGAGCTCAAGACTCCTCTTGCAGTAATAAGGGCGAATACTGAGATGCAGGAGATGCTGAGCGGCGAGACAGAATGGACGCAGTCCACAATGCGCCAGGTTGACAGGATGAGCGGGCTTATTCAGAATCTTGTCATGATATCGAGAGCAAGAGAAAAAGAGAAGACAGCATGGATCGTGACAGATGCGACGAAGGCAGTCAGAGAGACAGCGGAAACATTCAGTCCGGTAGCTAAGCAGGACGGAAAGAAACTCGAAATAAAGGCAGACGAAAATGTCAGGATCATTGCAAGTGAGAGCGACATAAGGCAGCTCACATCGCTTCTCGTTGACAACGCGATCAAGTACTGTGACAAGGACGGAAGTGTGGAAGTTACACTATCACAAAAGGGCAAGGGAATTTCTCTATCAGTCTCCAATAACTACGCAGAGGGTAAGAATGTTGATTATACCCGTTTCTTTGAGCGATTCTACCGCGATGACGAGTCTCATAATGTTGATCACGGGGGATATGGAATAGGACTTTCCATTGCGGAAAGTCTCGTTGAAAGTTACAATGGTAGCATATCTGTGACATGGAAGGACGGGGTCATTTGTTTTAACTGCATCCTGAAGTAGTCATATGCAAAACATTGCATTATCCATACGATATTTGTATCGCCGGAACAATGTAACTGTGCTATATAATAGCAGTAAGGCACAGGTGACTTCATGAAATGACATCACCTGTGCCTTTTTGATGAAATCCGGGTAATGGATAAGGATCGCGCAAAGGTGCCGCAAAGGGGAGTGGCGCCAGGGCGGGATTTTTTTATGAAGTGAGGAGGCTATGAGATGTCAAAGAAAACACCGTTATATGAAACACATGTAAAGCTTGGCGGCAAAATTGTCGAATTTGGCGGCTGGCTGCTGCCGGTTCAGTATCCGACAGGGATACCGGCTGAGCACATGGCAGTAAGGACAAAATGCGGATTGTTTGATGTATCGCACATGGGTGAAATTGTTTTGACGGGACCGGATTCACTGGGAGTCCTGAACCACATGATGACGAATGATTTTACTGACATGAAAATCGGGCAGGCAAGGTACAGCCCGATGTGCAATGAGGCCGGCGGAACAGTGGATGATCTTATTGTCTATAAGCGCGGCGGGAACGATTATTTCATAGTCGTAAATGCGGCAAACAAGGACAAGGATTATCGCTGGATGTGTAATCACAAATTCGGTGATGTGGAGCTTGTTGACGCTTCTGATGAATACGCGCAGCTGGCGCTTCAGGGGCCTCTTGCGGAGGATATTCTCAGCAAGGTCGTATCGGGCGAGAGCGACATACCGACAGCTAATTATTCAGCTGAATTTGACAGAGAGATTCAGGGCATACCCTGCATTATTTCAAGGACAGGATATACAGGCGAGGACGGATTCGAGATCTATTGCCCGGCGGACAGCGCCGTCGCAATGTGGGATCTTCTGATGGAAGCAGGCAAGGATGAAGGCCTTATCCCGTGCGGACTCGGAGCACGCGACACACTGAGGCTTGAAGCCGCGATGCCGCTATACGGGCATGAGATGAACGACAGCATTTCTCCGAAAGAAGCAGGACTTGGCATTTTTGTAAAGATGGACAAGCCTGATTTCATAGGCAAGGCCGCGATAGCATACCGCGGAGTGCCGACAGTCAAGAGAGCCGGACTCAAAGTCATCGGCCGCGGAATAATCCGCGAGGAGCAGGAAATCTATAAAGAAGGCGCTTCCGTTTCGGACGAACCGGTAGGTGTAACAACATCAGGAACATTCTGCCCATACTTCAGGGAATCGCTCGCTATGGCAAGGCTCCCCAGAGATCTCGCGGAGCCGGGAACGAAACTTGAGGTCAATGTGAGAGGCCGCATGGTTCCGGTAGAAGTCGTGAAACTGCCGTTCTACAGGCGCGCAAAGTGAAAAATTATGCTGATGCATAATTTTTCACTTATCAGGTTTGTAATGCAACGGTAGAGATGTCGCATTGCAAACCTGAGTAACACAGCGAGAAAACCGCATGCGTGGATTATTCGCGCGAGTTTTCACAAAATAGCTCAGAAGTATAATAAACCAACCATAAATCAAAGGAGATTGAAAATCATGAATACACCTGAGAATCTTAAGTACAGCAAAACACATGAGTGGGTAAAGGATATGGGAGACGGAAAGTTCGAGATCGGCCTCACGGATTACGCGCAGAGCGAGCTGAGCGATCTTGTTTTTGTGAATCTGCCGGAAATCGGCGATGATGTGACTGCGGACGAGGTCTGCGCGGATGTCGAGTCAGTCAAGGCCGCATCTGATGTTTATTCACCTGTGACAGGCAAAGTCGCCGAGGTAAATGAGGAGCTTATCGACGCACCTCAGAGCATCAACTCGGACCCATACAGCGCATGGCTTTTCAGGGCAGAAGATGTGACAGATACTGAGGAACTCATGGATGCAGCTGCATATAATGAGCTTGTTGCCAAAGAGAAACAGTAATTCTGGGGGAGGTTGTCATGGGATCATTTGTTCCGGGCACGAAGGCCGAGCAGGAATCTATGCTCCGCGAGGCTGGCTATAAGAATTGGGATGACCTGTTCTCAGGCATTCCGAAGGATGTCTATCTGGCGGACAAGCCGCTCGATATTCCAGAGGGAAAGTCGGAGCTGGAAGTCACAGCTGAAATGAAAGAAATTGCTGACAGAAATGTGCGTTTCAGGTATATTCTTCGCGGCGCGGGAGCGTATGACCATTACATCCCGTCTATAGTCGGGCGCGTTGTAAGAAAGGAATCTTTTCTCACGGCGTACACACCTTATCAGGCGGAGATAAGTCAGGGTATCCTGCAGTCCATATTTGAGTATCAATCTGAAATAGCGGCGCTGACCGGTATGGATGTTTCGAATGCTTCAGCGTATGACGGCGCATCGGCGGCGGCCGAGGGCGTCATGATGTGTCTCGACAGGAAGCGCACCAAGATCCTGGTTTCGGACAGCATCGCTCCTGAGACCATGGACGTCGTCAAAACATATTGCTTCGGAAGAAATGTCTCCTGTACTGTTGTCCCTTCTAAAGAGGGGGTGACTGATCTTGATGCGCTGAAGGAGATGGCGGGAGATGACACGGCATGTCTCCTCATCCAATCACCGAACTATTTCGGAATTATCGAGCCGGCAGCAGAAGCTGCTGACCTTATCCACGGCGCCGGGGCAAAACTTGTCATGAGCGTAAATCCGATTTCGCTCGGACTGCTTAAGACACCGGCAGAATATGGTGCTGACGTGGCGGTCGGTGAGGGACAGTCGCTCGGAATGCCTCTTGCATGGGGCGGCCCGTATCTCGGATTTATGGCAGCAACAAAAGAAATGATGAGAAAACTCCCTGGAAGGATCGTCGGAGAGACGACAGATTCTGAAGGAAGAAGAGCATATGTTTTGACACTGCAGGCAAGAGAGCAGCACATAAGAAGAGAAAAGGCGGGGAGCAATATCTGCTCGAACGAAGCCCTCTGCGCTCTGACGGCATCTGTATATCTCGCAGCTATGGGTCCCGAAGGACTAAAGCTGGCGGCTCTCCAGTCTACGTCCAAAGCTCATTATCTCCAGAAAGTACTCGAGTCAAAGGGCCTCGATCTTGTATATGACAGACCGTTCTTTGATGAATTCCTGACGTCATCTGAAAGCAGGGAGAGCAGGGATAAGCTGCTCTCAGCTCTCGAGAAGATCGGCGTGCTCGGAGGTCTTCCCTGCGGGGAAAGAGAAATTCTATGGTGCGTGACCGAGAAAGTGCCGAAGGAAGTACTTGATATGGTCGGAAGGGAGGCCCGATAACGATGAAACTTATATATGAGAAAGGCGCCCCCGGACGCCATGCGAGCATACTTGGAAAATGTGATGTACCGGAAGTGATGCCTCCGGTTGATGACATGAGGAAAGAAAAGCCATTGCTCCCGGAAGTATCTGAGACTGAGATTTCAAGGCATTATCAGGCTCTGTCAAAACGTGCTTATGGTGTGTGCGACGGCTTATACCCGCTCGGCTCATGCACGATGAAATACAATCCTTCAGTCGACGAGGATATTGCGGCACTCCCTGAATTCACGTCAGTACATCCGCTTGCGCCTGATGAAACAGTCCAGGGTTCACTTACAGTCCTGTCGGAAATGGAAAAGGTCCTGATGGCCATCACTGGTTTTGCCGGATTTACATTCGAGCCGGCAGCAGGTGCGCACGGCGAATTCACAGGACTCCTTACAATCAAGGCTTATCACCGTGCGAATGGTGATCTTACGACACGAACCAAGATAATTGTGCCGGATTCTGCACACGGGACGAACCCCGCAAGTGCTGCTATGGCAGGTTTTGAAGTAATTAACACCCCTTCTGACGATAAGGGATGCATCGATCTTGATGCGCTCCGCGCGGTCGTGGGTCCTGATACTGCAGGACTTATGCTGACGAACCCTAACACTGTCGGACTTTTTGACCCGAATATTGTCGAGGTCACGAAGATAATTCATGAGGCGGGCGGCCTTTGCTATTATGACGGAGCCAATCTCAACGCGGCGATGGGCATTGCGCGTCCGGCCGACATGGGTTTTGACGTGATGCATCTCAATCTCCACAAAACATTTGCGACTCCTCACGGCGGCGGCGGCCCGGGATCAGGGCCTGTCGGATGCAGGGAGGATCTAGTGAAATTCCTGCCGGGATCAAGGCCTGTAAAGGGCAGCGACGGCATGCTTCATATGGAGGCCGGGAGCGATAGTTATGGCAGGATGCGCGCTTTCAACGGCAACTTCCTTGTGATCGTCAAAGCACTCACTTATGTGAAGATGCTCGGACGCGACGGGCTTCTTGAGGCTTCGAGGAACGCTGTTCTCAACGCGAACTATATGAGAGTCAAACTCAGCGATATTCTTCCGGCTGCCTACGATGTCACATGCATGCACGAATTCGTTGTAAGTCTCGACGACCTCAAGAAGAGCACAGGAGTCAGCGCACTCGATTTTGCGAAGGCGATGCAGGAATACGGTATTCATCCGCCGACAATGTACTTCCCGATGATCGTCCACGAGGCCCTCATGATAGAGCCTACTGAGACAGAGCCGAAGGAAACACTTGATGAGGCCATTCACGCTATCAGGGAAATTTACGAGCGCTCATACCACGAATCAGAGTGGATGCACGGCTGCCCTCACACAGATTCAGACTGGCTGCACGAATATGTGCCTGAAGATACGGGCGCGGCAGACAGGCTCGAGAAGGCAGTGACGACAGTAATCGGCAGGCCTGACGAAGTCACGGCTGCAAGGCATCCGAAACTTACATATCAGGGGTAAAATCATTGATAACTAAATGCTCGTATTACTGCGCCCCGGAAGGAAGCCATGACCCGTACCGCAATCTTGCGCGGGAGGAGCTCTTTCTCGGGGCGCTTGAGCGCGGCGAAATAATTCTGTATCTGTGGCAGAACAAGGATACAGTGGTTATCGGCCGCAATCAGAATTGCTACAAGGAGTGCCGCGTCAGTGAACTTGAAGAGGATGGCGGGCATCTGGCGCGAAGATTATCAGGCGGCGGAGCAGTGTTCCATGACCTCGGAAACATGAATTTCACAATCATCACAGGGCGTGAGGATTATGATGTATCCAGGCAGACCGACATGATAAGAAGAGCCGTCGAGAGTTTTGGCGTGAAGACCGAGAAATCCGGGCGTAACGACATCACAGCCGGCGGACGCAAGTTCTCAGGAAACGCATATTATCTGACCAGGAGCGCATGCTATCACCACGGGACGCTACTTGTAAATGTGGACAACGGGAAGATTGGGAAGTATCTCAATGTTTCACGGGCAAAACTAAAGTCAAAGGGCGTTGCATCGGTGAGCTCGAGGGTCGCTTCTCTAACAGAGTTTGCGCCTGACATTACTGTCGCCGGCCTCAGGACTGCGCTCAAAGAGGCACTCGGCGTCACATATGGGCTTCCAGTGGAAGACTTTGATTATGAGGACAGGATCAATCAGGCAAAACTTGATGAGATAACGGAGCGTTACGCTTCTGATGAATGGAAGTACGGATCAGCACTTCCGGCGTATAATTATGATATGTCCAGGCGTTTTGACTGGGGAGAAATTGAGATCTCTCTTGCAATAAAGGACGGTTCTGTGATCGGGTGCAAGGTATACACAGACGCTCTCGATGTCACGATCCCGGAGAAGATCGAGAAGATATTGACCTGCGCGGCGTTCGAACCTTCAGGAATCAGGAAGGCATTCGGGGATGGAGCAGCGGTGGCACTTCGAGGTGCCGCGGATGCGGAAGCTCAGGATGAAGCGGCTGTGGCAGCTCAAGATGACGCGGCTGTGGCACTTCGAGATAGCGCGGATGCGGCAGCTCAAGATGACGCTGAAGCGGGAAACAGCGCCAATGAACAGGCGGGTAACAGTGAAATCGCTGTTATGCTTCGCGATGCAGAGCAACTCATACTTGAGGGGATGTAGGAGCGCATTTCGCTCACAATTGGAGGATATCGATATCATGATTGACAAAGAATATGATCTCGCCGTGATTGGCGGAGGCCCGGGCGGATATACTGCCGCGATAGCGGCATCGTCCAAATACGGCCTCAAGACGGTGCTTATAGAGAAAGAAAACATAGGCGGAACATGCCTCGGACACGGTTGCATACCGACCAAGACATATCTTGCCGCAGCTGATGAAGTGCAGACGATCAAGAACGGCAACAGGCTCGGAGTCCTGGTCAATGAGGCCGATGTCCGCATTGATATGGCAAAACTTCATGCCTACAAGAATGAAGTCGTAAGCAAGCTGCAGGATGGAATAATGCAGGCACTTTCTCACGCTAAGGTAGATTATGTAAGCGGTACGGCATCTATCCGCAGTAACAGGGCCATTGATGTGAAGACAGAATCAGGATCAGAGCTCATAAAGACCGCAAAGATCCTTATTGCCACAGGATCGGAACCGTGCAGGCTTCCAATTAAAGGCGTTGATCTTCCTCATGTATATAACAGCAATGAAATGCTGGAGATGACTGAGCTCATGAGTCCTCTGGTCATAATAGGCGGGGGCGTGATAGGACTTGAATTTGCTTCCATGTACAGTGCATTTGGAGCACAGGTAGTGGTCCTCGAAGCGATGGACAGGATACTGTCAAATATGGACCGCGATTTCGCAGTGAACCTTAAGCAGATACTCAGCAAGCGGGGCGTTGAATTTCACACCGGAGCTGAAGTGTCAGAGATAGTGAAGGCCGGATTCAGGGCGACAACGTCTCTCGAAGTGAAGTTCAATGATAAGAAGACTGGAAATGAGACAACAGTTCCGGCGCAGGCTGTACTAGTGGCTGTCGGAAGAAGGACAGCTACAGAAGAGCTTTTTGACAAGAATTGTCTGCCATCGATTCCTTCTATGGATAAGGGAAGGGTAAAAGTTAATGACAGATACGAAACTGATGTTCCCGGAATTTATGCTATCGGGGATGTGACAGGCGGAATACAACTTGCACACATGGCATCGGCTGAGGGACTCAATGCTGTGGCAGTCATAGCCGGTAAAGAAGAGCTTCCTGTAAGAACAGACGTCGTGCCCGCATGTGTTTTCACAGATCCGGAGATCGCATCGGTAGGTCTGTCAGCTGACGAGGCTAAGAAAGCCGGAATCGCGGTAAAGAGCATCAAATATGTGACAGGAGCGAACGGTAAATCTGTTTTGACGGGACAGGAGCGCGGATTCATCAGAATCCTCACGGATCCTGAATCAGGGAAGATACTGGGGGCGCAGATGATGTGCGCGAGGGCATCTGATATGATAGGCGAGTTCTCATCCGCAATCGTCAACGGACTCACGGTCGATCAGATATCAATGGCGATAAGACCGCACCCGACTTTCAATGAAATGATATGGGAAATGACGCGGTGACAACGCTAAATACTGTGAATCAGCGACAATATGATCAGCGAAGAAGCATGGGGCAATACGACAACTGAGCTGTCGCAGATGATGCTCCATTAGGAGGTGTAATGACAGTAGAACAGGCGTATTGCGTACTTGGAGGCAATTACAATGAAGTAATCGGGCATCTTCAGTCGGATGATGCCATCAGGTCAATAATCGAAATGTTCCTGAAGAGTTCTACATACGGCGAACTTATGAGTGCGGCGGAGTCTCATGATCTGCATAAACTTTTTGATGAGGCGCACTCACTCAAGGGAGTAGCGCTGAACCTCTCTCTCACGAGACTTGCTGAATCGGCCGGAGAGCTTACAGAGGCGCTCCGCGGCGGCAAGGATCCCGGGGCTGCAAAAACTGACGAGCTGGTTGCGGATGTGAAGCGCGACTACGACAAGACGGTTATGGTGCTGGGAAAAGTACAATAACAAGATCGTGGTGGGCGTTGGCGGACGCCTCGCGCTTGGTAGACTACTAAATCTCCTCCCGTGAGGCACCGGCAGCGGAAACTTAGCACGGAAGCAAAATCTTGGTTGCGGTGCTAAGATTCGCACGAGAAAAGGCTTCACACGCGAGACTGTTGCTCATGAAACTTAGCATGAAAGCAAATTTAAGTGCGTGGTGCTAAGATTTACGAGAGATCTGGCTCCTCCCGTGGGGTTTCGGCGGCGGAAACTTAGCACGAAAGCAAGTTTAAGAGCTTGGTGCTAAGATTTACGAGAGATTTGGCTCCTCCCGTGGGGTTTCGGCGGCGGAAACTTAGCACGAAAGCAAGTTTAAGAGCTTGGTGCTAAGATTTCGCAAGATTGCGGCAGACGCCAAGGCGTACGCAACAAGAAAACTTAGCACGGAAGCAAGTTTAAGGGCGTGGTGCTAAGATTTCGCAAGATTGCGGCAGACGCCAAGGCGTACACAACAAGAAAACTTAGCATGGAAGCAAGTTTAAGGGCTTGGTGCTAAGATTTACGAGAGACTTGGCTCCGCCCGTGAGGTTTCTGCGGCCGAAACTTAGCACGGAAGCAAGTTTAAGGGCGTGGTGCTAAGATTTCGCAAGATTGCGGCAGACGCCAAGGCGTACGCAACAAGAAAACTTAGCATGGAAGCAAATTCTTGGCTGAGGTGCTAAGTTTAACGCGAAAAAAGGCTTCACACGCGAGACTATTGATCATGAAACTTAGCACGGCGTCGCCGGATGCGCGATGATTTTTGAATACAAGATCTTATGTAACACTTTTTACTACTTCAGTTCAGTCATAGAAGGTATCGTCTTATATTCTCTTCAATGTTTAACTGGCTCAGCGGGTAGTGGCTAGACTCAAATGTCAGTATCAGGTTTTGCCCGGGATAGTAGCCTATTTTTTCCATTGCAGTGATTCGATGTACGGCTTTTTCGTAGTAATCTTCTTTACCCATCCTTCCCTCGTGTTCCCAGAAAAATTCTTGTCGTAGGCGCAAATTCAGAACACGAAAGTCAGGATGAATCAATCCTAAATCCGGGACGTTAAGCGGAAATTCATAATAGTATGGAACACCAAATTGCTTGAGTGTATTTGCTATCATTATTTCAGATTTTGAGCGGACTCTCTCACCCTGGCATGTGTAGTATTCAGTTATATCATCTTCTTTAAAGGGGTTCTTTTCGTATTTTTTGGACTTCCATTTAGCAACGTATTCCTCGTCTGAAAGCCATAGGGGATCAACTAAAGCTTGTTTTCCTGGTGATAGTTCTGAAACTGCGGATTCGAACTGCTTGATTGGATAGGAACTGCAGTGAGAAGTAAGAAATGCACGTTCGTTGCATGCCAGCTTCTTAACTATTAAGTAGTATTCCTTCTGTGCAAGAAGTTTTGCCTTTTTTATTTCTTTGACAGGGATGTAAGAGTATGAATCCGAACCTTCCTGAATCGAATAGTAATAATAATGACCATCTTGTTTACTGCTCCTAAGATATCCGTGTGGAGCTCTTGCTAACGATTTGTCAACTGTTTCGATGACTTTCTCAAGTAGTTGTATTCTTGACGTTATTTCTGAAATGATTTTTCTCATGGCTACTCCTTGTGTGATGTGTTTTGAGATGTGAGATGACAATTATGAAAGGGCAAGTTGAGATTAAGGTAATTGTATAATTGGATTTGATATTGTATCTGGGTATTATTTGTTGATAGGATGTTAGCGTGGGACTGAAAAATAGAGAAGCAGTAAAGATGAAAAGAATGGCTTTATTTAGAAATAGGAATAAAGAATTCATGCGTAGATCATTAATGCACTTGTTGTAAGAATACATGGTTTTTTGCATTCTTACAACATGAAGTTGTTGCGAGTGGTCTGAAAAGATTTCACCGGATTGCGGCAGACACCAGGGCGGGCACAACAAGAAAACTTAGCATGGAAGCAAATTCTTGGCTGCG
>Ga0172378_10000522_pt1 | contig 33827 bp, 26 predicted proteins | sample GrowelOW332metaG_FD_119755 | JGI IMG/M metagenome (GOLD analysis project Ga0172378, IMG submission 119755) | Groundwater microbial communities from an aquifer near a municipal landfill in Southern Ontario, Canada - Pumphouse #3_1 metaG | ecosystem: Environmental > Aquatic > Deep subsurface >...
ATAGGTGACATGTTTATTATCATTGATCGGAGCGATGATTTTCGGATTATCCGTTACTTCAACAGCTAATGAAGTGCGTCCGTGAAAGGCTTTGTCGAAAGAAATTATCCGAGTTCTTCCATTGTGGAAAGAAGCCAGTTTTAAGGCATTTTCATTAGCTTCAGCACCGCTGTTGATTAAAAATAAGGAGTAATCTTCATATCCTGAAATCTTGCCAAGGCGCTCGGCTACTTGCTGTTGTAGCTTGTTAATTACCGAATTTGAGTAGAAGCCCAGAGTTTCTACTTGTTTGTTAATCATTTCTATATAGTGCGGGTGACAATGTCCAATGGAGATAACGGCGTGTCCGCCGTAAAGGTCTAAATATTCTGTTCCTTTGTCATCCCAAATATGGCAACCCTTGCCCTTGACGATGTTTATATTATATAAAGGAAATACTTCAAAAAGTTTCATGATTGATATTATTTAAATTTAAAATCCACTTGGCTTCAAATGAAGTCCGATGGTCTCTTCCAGATTAAACATGAGGTTCATATTGTGTACGGCTTGTCCGCTGGCACCCTTCAATAGATTATCGATACAAGAGACGATGAGTAATTTATCACCGTGTTTTTCAAGATGTATGAGGCACTTATTGGTGTTGATTACTTGTTTGAGATCAATATCTTTATTAATGATATGCGTGAAAGAATCTTTTGCGTAATAATCTATATAAATTTTTTCAATTTCTTCAAGGGTGGTTTTTGTTTTTACAATAATTGTGGCAAAAATACCTCGTGGAAAAGCACCTCGATAAGGAATGAAATCAATTTCGGAATTAAAACTATTCTGCAATTGTTTTAATGACTGTTTTATTTCAGGTATATGTTGATGTTCGAAAGCTTTGTAAATGCTGATATTATTGTCTCTCCAGCTAAAATGGCTGTTTGGCTTCGGCTTTACTCCCGCACCCGTACTGCCGGTGATAGCGTTAACTATTATATCATCATTCAACATTAAGTGTTTAGCTAATGGTAGAATTCCCAATTGGATGCAAGTGGCAAAACAACCTGGGTTGGCTACATGTTTAGCCGAACATATGCTGCGGCGATTAAGTTCCGGCAGACCGTAAACGAAATCATTTCCTTCTCGTTTGATGCGGTAATCCATAGAGAGGTCGATGAGTTTCAGATTCTCCGGGATATTGTGAGTCTCGATGAATTTTTGTGTGTCACCGTAGCCCATACAAAAGAATAATACATCAATTTTATCAAGTGGCAATTGATCAGTAAATTCTAAATCCGTATCACCGTATAAACCTTCGTGAACATCAGCTACTTTATTTCCGGCATTGCTTAGACTGTTGATGAAGATAATTTCCGTTTCGGGATGATTAATCAGCAGTCTGATTAATTCACCGGCCGTATATCCTGCACCTCCAACTATTCCAACCTTAATCATATTTTCTCGTCCTTATGATTAGCATAATAGACGCGAAGTGGAGTTGAAGTAACTTTAATAAAGCCCTTAGCATCTTCGGCTGTCCAACCTTTTTGCATTTCGCCATATTCACCGAATTTTGTTTTGACAAGGTCACTTTTTGATTCTACGCCGACGGTAGAGAAAGAAAGTGGACGAAGTTCAAGAATTGCTGTTCCGTCTACGTTGCGTTGTGATTCAGTGAGCATGGCTTCGATATCACGCATTACTGGTTCCATATATTGACTTTCGTGGAGGAACATGCCGTACCAATTGGCCACTTGGTCTTTCCAATATTGTTGCCATTTGCTCAAGGTGTATTTTTCAAGAAAGCGATGTGCACCGATAATCAATAAAGCAGCAGCAGCTTCAAAGCCGACACGTCCTTTGATACCTATAATTGTATCGCCTACGTGCATGTCACGACCAATGCCATAAGGTGCGCCAATTTCTTCTACTTTTTGAATGGCTTTGATTTTATCTTCAAAGACTTCGCCGTTAATAGCATAGAGTTCGCCTTTCTTAAATTCGAGACGCAGTTGTTCGCTACCATGTTTGGTGACTTGTTTCAAGTAAGCCGATTCGGGAAGTCCCTGGGCAGAATCAAGAATCTCACCACCACAGATGGAAGTTCCCCAAATGCCAACATTATAAGAATATTTAAGTTTGGCAAAGTCGGCCGAGAATCCGTTTTTATTCAAATAGTCAATTTCTTGTTGGCGACTTAGTGCCATATCGCGGGTCAGGGTGATGATTTCAACTCCCGGAGCCATGACCAAGAAAGTCATGTCGAAACGAATTTGGTCATTACCTGCACCTGTAGAACCATGTGCAATAGCATCTGCCTTGATTTCATTGGCATATCGAGCAATGGATAAAGCTTGAAATATTCGTTCTGAACTAACAGATATAGGATAAGTGCCATTTCGCAGTACGTTGCCAAAAACCATGAATTTTAAGCTCTTCTCATAATATTCTTGCGTGACGTCAAGTGTGATATACTTCTTGGCGCCAAGTTTATATGCATTTTCCTCATTCTTTTTTAATTGTTCCGGGCTAAATCCCCCCGTGTTAGCACAAGCTGCATAGACTTCGTATCCTTTTTCCTTTGTTAAGTACATAACAGTAAACGAAGTATCCAGTCCTCCGCTATAAGCAACAACTACTTTCTTCTTATCCATTTTCTCTTATTCCTTATTTAAATCTTTTATTTCTTGTTCTTTCTTTCTGTTGTGCGGGTCTGTCGGATCGTACAGCATAGCTGTACAGATGCAAAATTTTCTTTCCTTTTCAACCAAGATTTTATGATTGATACAGCTTTCGCACCCTTTCCAGAAAGCTTCGTCGTCTGTAAGTTCATTAAATGTGACAGGTAGATATCCTAATTCGGTATTCATTTTCATTACGGCAGCACCTGATGTCAAACTAAAAATTTTTGCTTTTGGCCAACGTAAGCGAGCTAATTCGAATGAGGCTTGTTTGATGCGCTTGGCTAATCCCAATCCCCTATATTGAGGATGCACAATAAGTCCTGAGGTTGCTACATATTGCTTGTTTCCCCATGATTCGATGTATGTAAAACCGGCAAAATCATCTTTATTGAGGGCGATGATGGCTTTGCCTTCCCTCATTTTGGTAGCTACGTATTCATGAGTACGTTCTGCTATGCCGGTGCCACGAACTTTGGCTGCTTCTCTAATCGTTTCCAAAATAGTGTCAACGTATACCTCATGTGATGCGTCGGCAACCATAACATCTATTTCTTCTAAATTCATTTTAAATAATAATGTATATTTATTTTGTATTAAACATTTGTGATAAAAGGTTCAATATTTTCTTTTGTGAAACTCCTTCTCGTAAAACTAACAGAATTGTATCATCTCCGGCCACTGTGCCGATGATTTCGTTGAAATCTCTATTGTCAAGGTCATAAGCAAGACTTCCAGCGTAAGCTGGGCGTGTACGGATGACTGCAATATTGCCCGAAAATTCAATGGATTTATATCCGTTGTTTTCTTTCGATTCATCCGAATTGTTACTTTGCGAACGTTTGTACATGATATTGTTTGGCAATACATATACATATTTACCATTATAACTGGCGGCCTTGGCTATTTTCATTTGCTTAAAGTCGCGTGAAAGAGTGGCTTGAGTTATTTTGAACCCCTGTCTCTTCATCTCGTCGATAATTTCTTTCTGCGAACTGATTTCCTTGAAAGAAATTAAGTTCTTGATGGCATCTTGTCTGTCGTCTTTCTTCTTCATATTGTATAATTATTCTATATTTTAGGGCAAAAATAGACAATAATATCTATAATCATGCATAAAATCGAATATTTTTTATATTTTTAAACTATAATTGGATATATATTTGGCTGCGCGCATTAATATCAAAAAACGTATCATTTTTATCAAATCGGATACTGATGAAATGTTTTTTATTTATTTACTTCGCATTAAACTATTGTTGTGAACTTTGAATTGAAATAGAACTATGGAACAAAATTTTTTAGCAATCGACCTTGGAGCAACCAGCGGTCGTACTATCTTAGGGACTTTCACCGATGAAGGTTTGAAAATGGAGGATATCAATCGTTTTCCCAATCATCTTATTGAGGTTGTTGGACATTATTATTGGGATATCTTTCAGCTCTATCATAATATAATTGAAGGATTAAAGATTGCGGCTCAGCGAAACATTCCCATTTCATCTATTGGTATAGATACATGGGGAGTTGATTTCGTATGTTTTGGTAAAGACGGCAATATGATGCGTCAGCCCTATTCGTATCGTGATCCTTATACCGTAGGGGCGCCTGAACGATATTTCTCAAACTTGTCTAGTAAAGAGGTTTATGGGAAGACTGGCATACAAGTGATGAATTTTAATTCCCTTTTTCAGTTGGATACCATGCGTCATACAAATGATAGTGCATTGGAGTCTGCCAATAAGATACTTTTTATGCCTGATGCATTGAGTTATCTGCTCACCGGTAAGATGGTTACAGAATATACCATAGCTTCTACTTCACAATTGATTAATGCAAAAACACGTCATTTTGATCTTAATATTTTAAATTCGATTGGTCTTGCTGAAAATAATTTTGGACGTTTTGTCTTTCCCGGTGAGAAGATTGGTGAGTTAAGTGTTGAAGTACAAAAGATGACAGGACTTGGTGCAATTCCTGTGATTGCTGTTGCTGGTCATGATACTGCTTCTGCTGTTGCAGCCGTGCCTACTGTTAGTCAGAATTTTGCTTATCTGAGCAGTGGAACTTGGTCGCTAATGGGTATCGAGGCTGATTCTCCTGTTATTACAGGAGAGACAGAAAAACTTAATTTTACAAATGAAGGTGGAGTGGAAGGTACAATTAGGTTGTTGAAGAATATTTGTGGAATGTGGTTGTTGGAAAGTTGTCGTGCCAAATGGGCTAATGCTACTTATGATGATTTGATTGCAGCCGCTCAACAGAGCGAGACTTTTAGGAGTTTGATTAATCCTGATGATCCATGTTTTGCCAATCCGGTAGATATGGAACAAGCCATTTGTGAGTATTGTAAAAAGACAAGTCAGCTTGTGCCGGAAACTATAGGACAGATTGTTCGTTGTATTTTTGAGAGTCTGGCATTACGTTATCGTCAAGTGCTTGATAATTTAAAGTCTTTGTCTACCCGACCTATTGAAGTGTTGCACGTAATTGGCGGAGGAAGCCGTAATGATATGCTTAATCAATTTACAGCCAATGCCATAGGTATGCCTGTCATAGCAGGCCCCTCTGAAGCTACAGCTATGGGTAATGTGATGATTCAGGCAATAGCAGCAGGAAAGGCTGCCGATATTGCGGGTGGTCGCCGACTCATTCGCAGTTCTGTTTCTTTAAAAAATTATCAGCCGCAAGATACGGCAATATGGAATGAAGCGTATACATATTTTAAAAACATAATATCATGAAAGAAGAATTAATTAAAAAAGCCTATGAGATAGCTGTTGAAAGATATGCAGCTGTAGGTGTTGATGTTGAAAAAGCCTTGGAGCAGTTACAAAAGATTTCACTTTCTCTGCATTGCTGGCAGGCTGATGACGTAACAGGTTTTGAAAATCCTGATAGTGTATTGTCCGGTGGCATTCAGGCTACCGGAAATTATCCGGGTAAAGCACGTAATATTGATGAGGTTCGTCAGGATATTTTAAAGGCAGCTAGTTATATTCCTGGTCATCATCGGTTGAATCTGCATGCTACTTACGGAGATTTTAAAGGCAAATTTGTTGATCGCGACGAGATTGAACCGAAACATTTTGAAAGTTGGATGCAGTGGGGTAAAGAGCATGGGATGAAGCTTGATTTCAATTCTACTTCTTTTTCGCATCCTAAGAGTGGTAGTCTGTCTTTAGCCAATCCTGATAAGGAAATCCGTGATTTCTGGATCGAACATACCAAACGTTGTCGTGCTATAGCTGATGCTATGGGTAAATATCAGAATGATCCTTGTATCATGAATCTTTGGATACATGATGGTAGCAAGGATATTACGGTTAATCGTCTGTATTACCGTCAACTTCTGAAAAATTCTTTGGATGAAATATTTATAAAGAAGTATGACAATGAAAAAGATTGTATCGAAGCTAAACTTTTTGGTATCGGTGCTGAAAGTTATACGGTAGGTTCATACGACTTTTATTTGGGCTATGGTGTAAAAAATAATAAGATTGTCACTCTTGATACAGGGCATTTTCATCCGACAGAAAGCATAGCCGACAAGATTTCTTCTTTGTTACTCTTTACTTCGGAAATCATGTTGCATGTAAGTCGTCCTATTCGTTGGGATAGCGATCATGTTACTATAATGAACGATGATACGCTTGATTTGGCCAAAGAAGTTGTTCGTTGTAATGCTCTTTCGCGTGTGCATATCGGTCTTGATTATTTTGATGCCAGTATTAATCGTATCGGAGCTTATGTTATTGGTGCCCGTGCTACTCAGAAGTGTCTGATTCAAGCTTTGCTTGAGCCATTGGCACAACTTAGAAAATATGAGGCAAACGAACAATTTTTTGAACGTTTGGCCTTGCTTGAAGAAGCAAAATCTTTACCTTGGAATGCTGTTTGGGATATGTTCTGCTTAAAAAATGGCGTGCCTGTAGGTGAAAGTTTCATTCCTGAAATAGAAAAATATGAGACAGCAATCACCAGTAAACGATAGGAGATGAGTGTATTAATAGGTTTAATTATTATTGCCATCGGTAGCTTTTGCCAGTCCAGTTCTTATGTACCTATTAATAAGGTAAAGGATTGGAGTTGGGAAAGCTTTTGGCTCGTGCAGGGTGTTTTTGCGTGGCTCATATTCCCCTTACTTGGTGCTTTACTTGCTGTTCCTTCGGGGAGTAGTTTGCTTGACATCCTTTCAACTGATCCTACAGCAGCATTCAAGGCCATCGGTTATGGCGTGCTGTGGGGTGTCGGAGGTTTGACTTTTGGTTTGAGCATGCGTTACTTAGGTGTTGCTTTGGGTCAGTCTATTTCGTTGGGCACGTGTGCCGGATTTGGAACTTTGCTCCCTGCTATCTTTGGTGGGATGAATCTATTCTCCGGTAAGGGACTGATACTTTTGATCGGTGTTTGTATTACTTTAGCCGGTATAGCTGTCATCGGATATGCGGGGGTTTTGCGTTCAAAAAATATGACTGATGAGGAAAAGAGGGCAGCTGTTAAAGATTTTGCGTTGACCAAAGGCTTGGCTGTAGCCTTGCTCGCAGGTGTGATGAGTGCATGTTTCAATTTAGGGTTGGAGGCTGGTCGTTCTTTGCAGATAGAGGGATCGATATCGCTGTTTAAGACATTGCCTGCTACGCTAATGGTAACTTGCGGTGGATTTTTGACAAATGCAGTGTATTGTTTGTATCAGAATAAAAAGAACAAGACATTTTGTGATTATAAAAAGGCTAAGCCGATGGTGAATAATCTATTATTTTGTGCCTTGGCAGGTGTCTTGTGGTATTCGCAATTCTTTGGATTTGGCATTGGTAGTAGTTTCTTCGCAGAAGGATCAGTTGTAGCAGCTTTTAGCTGGTGTATATTGATGGCATTGAATGTAACGTTCAGCAATGTTTGGGGAATCATATTAAAAGAATGGAAAGGGGTTTCTACTAAGACGATAGGAGTACTTGTCTCCGGATTGGTTATCCTTATTCTTTCGTTGATTTTTCCAAATCTATTTTAATTATTCTATCTTTGTTACTTATATGGAGAATTGAATTTATATTATAAACAAATGAAATCAATATTAGAAAATCGCCCCGCTCTTGCCAAAGAGGTGCAGAAAGTGGCTGAAGTGGCCGGATACCTCTGGCAAAAGGGCTGGGCCGAAAGGAATGGTGGTAATATTACTATTAATATCACTGAATTCGTAGATGATGAAATAAAAGCAATGAAGCCGATAAGTGGGATAAATTCCATTGGTATGGTTTTGCCACATCTTAAAGGCTGTTATTTCTTTTGTAAGGGAACCAATAAACGTATGCGTGATCTTGCCAGATGGCCGATGGAGAATGGTTCTGTGATTCGTATATTGGACGATTGTGCCAGTTATGTGATTATTGCCGATAATCCGGTACAGCCGACTTCTGAATTGCCTTCTCATTTGGGAATGCATAATTATCTTATAGGTAAGGGATCAACTTACAAAGCTGCTATGCATACTCATCCCATAGAACTTATAGCAATGTCTCACCATCGTCCTTTCTTGAAGAAGGATGTGCTGACTAAACTTTTATGGAGTATGATACCTGAAACAAAGGCTTTTTGCCCGTTAGGATTGGGGATTGTACCTTATGGACTTCCGAGTTCACTTGAGCTGGCTAATGCCACGATTAAGGTACTTGCCGATTATGATGTGGTGCTTTGGGAAAAACATGGTGTTTGTGCCGTTGGTCAGGATATTATGGATGCTTTCGATCAAGTAGATGTGTTGAGCAAATCTGCTCAAATTTATATCAATGCTAGAAATATGGGCTTTGAGCCTGAAGGTATGAGTGAAGAGCAAATGCATGAAATGACAGTTGCCTTCCATTTGCCAAAATAGGTGACTCATATAGTTTGTTCTAACTTAGTCCGGATGCATAATATTTGTTATTATGCATCCGGACTTTCTTTTCTTTAAATATTGGTGCTGATTCTGAAAACTATTCCTATTTTTGTGTTTACTATAAATGTCAGAAAAGGTATATAACTATGAAAGTCGGAGTAGAATGTAAATATCTTATAGTCAATGATTCGGACCGTAACTATGGCTTATGGGTAAATACGGTCGGTTATCAGCCTATTCCTCCGAATTCTCCTTATCCGTTGCGCGAGCATCCTACAGGTTATTTCTTCAATGCTGCTAAGGGTAGAATATTGCGCGAGTATCAGTTTGTGTATATAATGAAGGGACAAGGAATGCTATCTACTGAATCTACAGCAGAAATACCTATTGATAAGGGATGTTTGATTCTTTTATATCCTGGCCAATGGCATACCTATCATCCATTGAAGTATACTGGTTGGGATGAATATTACATCGGATTTGAAGGGCCTTTGATCGATTCCATCTTTTCTGATTCTTTTTTTAGTAAGGATCAGCAAGTGCTCGAAGTAGGAGTGAATGAAGAACTTGTTTCTCTTTTTAATAAGGCTATACAGGTGGCTAGAGCTGATAAAACAGCTGCCCAACAATACTTGTCAGGTATAGTGATGCATATTATTGGTATGGTGATCTCTATTTCGAAAAATAAATCTTTCGAACTTAGCGAAGCCGATCAGAAAATAGAGCAAGCTAAGATTCTCATGAACAGGCAGGTGGATATCAGTTTTAATCCGGAACAGCTTGCGCATCAGCTCAATGTAGGTTATTCCTGGTTCCGTAAAGTATTCAAAGAATATACCGGATATTCGCCTCTTCAGTATTTTCAAGAGCTTAAACTCCGAGAAGCTAAGCATTTACTCGTTTGTTCATCAAAGACCGTAAAAGAGATTGCTTATCTCGTGGGGTATCAGTCGGCAGAACATTTTTATTCCTTTTTCAAGAAACGTACAGGATTTACTCCTTTGGCTTATCGATTGTCTGTTAGAAAACCGGGAATTGAAATATAGATTTTATTCTATCCAATAGAACTTGCTATAACTGAACAATCCTTTTTCACCTATTTTTATTTCCGGTATTACCAATAATGACATAAAAGCCAGTGTCATAAATGGGGCACGCAGGTTGCAGCCCATTTCGTTTACCTTATTATATAGAGACTTATAGACTGTGGATACAGTCTTGCCATCTTTGTCACTCATTATCCCGCCAATAGGGAGAGGAAGTATATATGCTTTGTCGTTCAGCTGAACGGAAAGGCCGCCCCGTTCTTCAATAATCTGATTGATGGCACCCGCTATTTCCCGGTCAGAACAGCCAACGGCTATAATATTGTGTGAGTCGTGTGCAACAGAGCTGGCGAACGCACCGTGTTTTAATTCAAAACCCTTGCAAAAAGCTATTTGCGGTTTCCCGTTTTGATAGCGGTTTAAGTAGACTATTTTAAGAATGTCGTTTTTTACGTCCGACTCAAAGTTCTCAACTGGTTTATCGGGACAGAAAGTATATGGTGCTGTTAGTAGTTCTCCATCAGTTAATGAAATAACAGTTACTTTATCACCAACGGCTTTTTTCAAATCAGCAGTAGTTATTTTGTTGTGGTTAAAGGCGTTGACATCCGTAATGGATTCTGTTTTTACTTCCCAATTGTCGGTCTCATCAATGTCATATTGCTTTTTACCATTAACGAAAGCCTTTTGTACCTTAAATTGTTTTAAGTCGTTTATGATTATAAAATCTGCTTTATCACCAATTTTTAAGGTGCCAACATCTAATTTGTAATGTAAAATAGAATTGATAGAAGCGATTTTCAGCACATCGAACAAGTCGAAACCATCAGCAATAGCTCTACGTACGAGTTTGTCTATATGCCCTGATTCTATTAACTCGTCAGGATGTGAATCGTCGGTACAAAACATTACATTATCCGGATTTGTTTTTATTAATGTTTTTAGAGCCTCATAGTTGCGTGCAGCACTGCCTTCTCTAATTAAAATCTTCATGCCGAGTGCCAGTTTTTCTTGGGCTTCCTTCAGTGTGGAACATTCATGATCGGTGGAAATGCCACTATTTACATACTTTTTGAGCTGTTCTCCCAACAATCCTGGAGAATGGCCGTCGATAGGCAGGCTGTGGCGTTTTGCGCAAGCCAGTTTGGCCATTACTTCTTTATCTTCGAAAAGAACACCCGGCACGTTCATCATCTCCGAGAGAGCGACAAATTGATTTGAACTGGCCATCTCTTCCACATCTTTAGACGAAATTACGCCTCCGGATACGTCAAACGGTGTTGCTGGTACGCATGAAGGAATGGAAAAGAAACATTTCACAGGTGATCTCCGGCTATTTTTAAGCATGAATTGAACTCCGGCTACACCCATCACATTACCAATTTCGTGCGGATCTGTCACAACGGCCACTGTGCCATGTTTGATAACTTGTCGCCCAAAATTCTCCGGCGTCAACATCGAACTTTCTATATGAATGTGTGCATCCACAAATCCGGGGATGATATAGCTTTTTTCTTTTGTTTCGTGAGGATTGATTTTGGAGATAATTCCGTTTTCTATTTCAATAGAGCCTTCGAATATGGTTCTGTGTTGTATATCAATAATCTGACCTTCTACTGTTTGTTTCATGACTGTGCTTGTTTAATATTCTTTTTATATAGTTTTATAAAAACAGTGCTAAAATACAAATAATTTTCGATCTTGCTATTGTTTTTGCTATACTTTCATTACTTTTTTCATTGATTGTAGAACCTTTATATATATGTAAACGAAAATATTTCAGTAATGTGGTGTGGTAATTTTTTTTCTTTTTGTCAATACGAAATACCATATAAAAGTTTTATTTTATGAAAATAAAACTATATCTTTGACAACGAGAAAGAGCCTTTTTATTAAGATATAGTATCAAAAAGATAGTTTTAAAGTCATATCTAAACAAGTTTGATTGTATAATAAATAAGTAATATTAATAATTTATGAAACTAAAGAATTATTTATTTTTGTTCTTAAGTGTTTTGACGTTAAGCGTGTCTGCTCAGCAGATACCGACACTTCCGGTGGATGCTTCAGTAAAAACAGGGAAGCTACCCAACGGGTTAACTTATTATATTCGTCATAACGATTATCCCGCTCACCGTGCCGATTTTTATATTGCGCAAAGGGTGGGTTCTATTCTTGAAAACGATGACCAACGTGGGTTGGCACATTTTCTTGAGCACATGTGTTTTAATGGAACAAAGCATTTTCCGGGAAACGCATTAATTCAATATTTAGAGAGTGTGGGTGTGCAATTCGGTACGAATTTGAATGCTTACACATCTGTGGATCAGACGGTTTACAATATTTGTAATGTGCCTACTCAGCGTATAGGTGTTCAAGATTCATGCCTTTTGGTTCTTCACGATTGGGCCAATGACCTTACTCTTGATTCTGTTGAGATAGATAAGGAACGTGGCGTTATTCATCAAGAATGGCGCATGAGGTCTACAGCCTCACAGCGTATCTTAGAGCGTTCTCTGCCGGAGTTGTATCCCGGTAGTAAATATGCTTATCGTATGCCTATCGGTTTGATGAGTGTAGTTGATAGTTTTCGGCCTGCGGTATTACGCGCCTATTATGAAAAATGGTATCGTCCGGATTTGCAAGGAATAATTATCGTTGGTGATGTGGATGTAAATCGTATTGAACAAAAGATAAAAGAGCTTTTTTCACCGACCAAATTGCCAGTTAATGAGGCTAAGCGTATTTATGAAAAAGTGCCTGATAATTTCAAGCCTATTGTGGTGGTAGAAAAAGATAAAGAGCAGACACAGAATGTGATAGAACTTATGTTCAAACAAGACGTTTTTCCTGATTCTTTGAAAAATACGCCATTTTATATTGCTACCGATTATATTCGTGGTATTGTAAATAGTATGTTAGGCAGTCGCTTTTCTGAATTAATGCAGAAACCGGATTGTCCTTTTGCTTACGCCGAGACAGAATATGACAATTATATTTTTTCTAAAACTAAAGATAATTTTCTGGTAGCTTATTTGCCTAAAGAAGGAAAGTCTGTTGGTAGTACTAAGGCTGTGATGGAAGAGCTTGAACGTGCTCGCAGGTTTGGTTTTACTGCTACGGAATATGCTCGTGCCCGTGAGGAATATTTGAGCCAAATGGATAAGTTGTATAGTAATCGTGAAAAGCAGAAAAACAATTATTATGTTCAACAATATGTCAATAATTTCCTAGATAAGAATCCTCTTCTCAGCATTTCACAGAAGTATCAGATAATGCACGAACTTGTACCTCATATTCAATTGGATGCGGTCAATCAGGTTGTTAAACAGATGGTTTGTCCTTCGGATACTAATATGGTGATTCTTTCACTTTTTACCGAGAAACCAGGAGTGGTCTATCCTTCCAAGGATTCCTTATTATATGCGATACATGCTGCTCGTGCAGAGAAGTTAACAGCCTATGTGGATCATGTGAAGAATGTACCTTTGTTGGGTAAGTTACCTGCTGAAGGAAAAATTGTTAGCGAGAAAGATAATGCTAAATTTGGCACAGAAGAACTCACATTGTCCAATGGAATGAAAGTGATACTCAAGAAGACTGATTTTAAAAACGACGAAGTGCTTGTGAACGGTTATTCTTGGGGCGGTTCATCATTACTTCCTGATTCGGATATGCCGAATATCATTGCGTTCAATGATGTGATTTCAGGTTCCGGTCTTGGTGAATTTTCTAATACGGAGCTGACGAAAGCATTGGCAGGTAAACAAGCGAGTGTTAATCTCGAACTTGATCGTCTTACGCAAGGTATATCCGGTAAATCTACTCCTAAAGATTTAAAGACACTATTCCAACTGATGTATTTGAACTTTACGGATATTCGCAAAGATGAAGATTCGTTCAAGAGTCTTATGAATCAGTATAAGACTTTTATCGAAAACGCAGAACTTAATCCTATAAATGCACTGAAAGACTCTTTGAATACTACTTTGTGGACAAATCCTCTTCGTGCCCAGTCTACCATTAAGAAGGCTATGTTGCCAAAAATCAACTATGATCGTATCATGCAGATTTATAAACAACGTTTTGCCAATGCAGGTCAGTTCACTGTTGTTTTCACCGGTAATTTCAATGAAGATACCATCAAGCAATATGTTTGTCAGTATCTTGCTCCGCTGCCACGTGGCAAGAAAGAACATTATAAGGATGTGAAACTTGATTTTGTTAAAGGTGAGGTGACAAATAAATTTATGCATAAGATGCAGACTCCGCAGGCTTTTGCTTTGATGATGGTTACTGCCGATGCCGATTACACGGTAAAAAATGCAGTAGATATAGATGCTATAGGTCAGGTTTTAAGTATGATTTATCTGCAAAAGATTAGAGAAGATGCCGGTGCTGCTTATTCAGCCAGTGCTTTTGGTGATCTTCGACGAGGAGAATCTTCAAAATTAGTTTTGCAGGCTGTTTGTCCTTTGAAACCAGAGATGTGTGACACGGCTGTGACTATTCTTGAAAAAGAATTAGTGGCTTCGGCTCAGAAGATCAGCCCTTCTTATCTTCAAAAGGTGAAAGAGTATATGCTGAAGAAATTTGTCGAAGAACAGCGGGAAAACGGTTACTGGTCGAGTCGTATTCTTGGCTATTCAAAATGGAATTCTGATATTGATGAGGGTTACAAGACTACAGTGGAAAGCCTTTCTACAGATTCTTTGGCTAAGTTTATGAAAGATATTGTATTGAAGCAAGGAAATCGATGCGAGGTGATTATGCTTCCTGAAAAAACGAAGGAGTAAAGAAGCACCTTTTAATAACAGAAACGGGGGTATGTCAAAAAACTGACATACCCCCGTTTTCTAATATTCTCTGATGTCGCCATCACCTATAATCTTTTTCATATCAAACTTCGTCTGTCTATCGCCGGAAATATGCCCCGACAAAAGTGTTTTTCTTATGCTTATCTTGTTAATGAATAGACTATTGCAGTTTCCTTCAATAGGAAACTTTAGTTCCAACACTTGGAAACTATGGTTTCTCTTTTTGGAAACGGCTGTTTCTTCAATAGGAAACGCTCGTTTCCTTTAACGGGAACGAGCGTGACTCATTATGTAATTCGTGCTTTCTCTTATAAGTACTTCACAATAAAGGGTGTATGTCTGCTTTTGTCACACCCTCATTTATGTTTTATGATTAACTTTTATTTGGTAATAGTTTGTGTTGCTTCTTTGAGCCATTCTACTTCATCTTTTTGGAGTAGCGGTGATAATTTTTCAAATACGGTATGATGATAATCATTTATCCATAAAATTTCTTCTTCGCTCATCATCTCCATTTTTATCGGTATAGTATCGATAGGACAAAGCGTAAGTGGCTCAAATTGCAGGAACGGTCCAAATTCTCCTTTGCAATAAGGAATGATAATCATCGTATTCTCTGTGCGGCAACCATATTCTCCAGCCTTATAAATGCCCGGTTCATTAGTCACCGTCATATGATTTAAGAGAGGAGCCGGCATATAATTCATTCTTATCTGGTGAGGTCCCTCGTGCACGTTTAAGAAAGAACCCACGCCATGTCCTGTGCCATGTAGGTAATTGATGCCCTCTTTCCACATTGCGTTTCGTGCCAGAATATCAAGTTGCGTACCCGATGAACCTTCCGGAAATTTACAGAGTGCCAATTGGATATGCCCTTTCAGTACCAAGGTATAATCCTTTTTTTGTTTCTCGGTAATAGGACCAAGAGCGATGGTACGAGTGATATCCGTTGTGCCGTCTAGATATTGAGCTCCGGAATCAAGCAAGAGTAATCCTTCCGGTTTCAAAGGAACATCAGTCTCTTCGTTTGCTTCGTAATGTACGATAGCACCATGTGCCTGATAACCTGCGATAGTATCGAAACTGATACCTTTATAATTTTTCTGTTCAGCTCGTAATGAGGTCAGCTTTTTATCAATTGAGATTTCTGTTTGTTTGCCTTCTTGAACAGCGGGCAGCAGCCAGCGTAAGAACTTCACCATAGCTACTCCGTCACGAAGCATGGCCCGGTGATACCCCTTGATTTCTGCTTCATTTTTAATCGCTTTCAGATAAGCTACAGGTGATGGCTTGCGTACGATCTGGCATGTAGCGGATGTAAATAAGGTATTGTTTGTGCAAATGGGATCCATGAGCAAACGATCTTCCGAATAATTCTTCAAAGCATCTTTTATATAATAATAATCAGCTGTTTTAATTTGTTCTTTTTCCAGATATTTTCTTACATCAGGAGTAAGTTTCTCATTATTAATATACAAGGTTGCTTCTGTCCGGGTAATAAGCAGATATGCTACGAACACAGGATTGCAGTGTACATCATTGCCACGTAAATTGAGCGTCCATGCCACTTCATCAAGGGCCGAAACGAGCATCCCCTCAGCATTATACTCTTTTAGCTTTTTGCGGATGCGTGTGACCTTTTGCGAACAACTTTCTCCTGCATATTCAAGTGGTTGGATAAAGACCTGATGTGTAGGTATAGCTGGTCGGTCATTCCATATTGTTTCCAACGGATCAAAAAGTGTATTGAGAAGAATATTTGCAGAGTGAAAATCTGCTTGCAGTTGTTCTATAGAAGCAGCGGTATTTGAGTATCCGTCTAGTCCTACAGTGTCGCCGTTATGAAGTCTTTGCAACAACCATTGACTGATAGATGGGGTATCAGTCAGTTTCTCTTTCTCTAAAGTGAACTCCGTTCCCTTAAGTTGTTCGGCTGCCGAAAGGAAGTAGCGAGAATCCGTCCATAATGCTGCATTGTCAAGTGTGACGACAGCCGTGCCGGCCGAGCCGTTGAATCCGGAGATCCATGCGCGTCCTTCCCAATGTTTGGGGGGATATTCGCTGGTATGCGGATCAGTACTTGGAAAAATGAAAGCTGCCAATTGGTGGGCCGTCATAAATTCTCTTAATAAATGAATGCGAGTATTGATAACATCTTTTTTCATAAGGCTTATTTGTTTAGTCGAGATTGCAAAGATATACATCTTTTCTATATTTAACAGAAAAAAATATTCGATTTGAACAATATTGTAACTTTTTGCCTATCTTTGCCATAAGAATGATTAGGGAGAGGATACACACTATAAAAATAAAATAAAATGAAATTTTTAACACAAGAAAAATTGACAATTGTCGGTGCAGCAGGTATGATCGGATCAAATATGGCTCAATCAGCAGCCATGTTACATTTAACTCCGAATATTTGTCTGTACGATCCGTATGCACCGGGTTTGGAAGGTGTAGCAGAAGAAATGTTTCATTGTTCTTTCGAGGATGTAAACATTACTTTTACTTCTGATATCAAAGAGGCCCTTACCGGTGCTTCATATGTAATATCTTCCGGCGGTGCTGCCCGTAAACAAGGCATGACTCGTGAAGATTTGTTGAAGGGCAATGCAGGCGTTGCCGAAGAGCTTGGTAAGAATATCAAGGCTTATTGCCCGAATGTTAAGCACGTGGTTATTATCTTTAATCCTGCTGATATTACCGGTTTAATTGTACTCTTGTATTCAGGATTGAAACCTTCACAGGTTAACACATTGGCTGCTTTGGATAGTACTCGTTTGCAAAGTGCATTGGCAAAACATTTTGGTGTTGAGCAAAGTGAAGTAACTAATTGTAGAACTTATGGCGGACATGGCGAGCAGATGGCTGTTTTTGCTTCTACCGCAAAAGTTGCAGGAACTCCTTTGATGGATTTAATCGGAACAGAAAAACTTACTAATGATCAATGGGCTACAATGAAACAGGCTGTTATCAAAGGTGGTGCCAATATCATCTCATTGCGTGGCCGTTCATCTTTCCAGAGCCCGGCTTATGTCAGTGTAGAAATGACAGCTGCTGCGATGGGTGGTTCTTCTTTCCGCTGGCCGGCAGGTACTTATGTTTCTTCTGAAGGCTTTGATCATATTATGATGGCCATGGAAGTGCAAATCACAAAAGATGGTTGTAAATATACCGATGTTAAGGGAACTCCTGAGGAAATGGCTGAATTAAAGAAGAGTTACGAACATCTTTGTAAGATGCGTGACGAGGTTATCTCAATGGGTGTTATGCCTCCTGTTTCCGAATGGAATAAGGTAAATCCGAATTTGAAATAATTACCTTTTCAGAAAAATATTTTTTTTGTTGCCTCGGAGAGTTATACTCTCTGAGGCTTTTTTTTAGTGGTTCGATACTCTTTAATATTATTTTAATTCATTTTTTTGTGTGCGAAATTGACTGCTTTTTGTTATTTAAGGTTTATAAATTGATAGAAAAGTATCAGAATAATTTTGTATTTCGGTGTGTTTTTTCTTTTACTTTTCTTATTTTTGTATGTATTTGAACAACCACAAAGCCATTAAAAATAAAACTATGAAAAGAAAGATTCTTTTATTATCTGTTCTGACAGTTTCTTTTTGTCAGATTCAAGCTCAACAAAAGAGCAGTAATGTTCCTCAATTAGGAAAAAACACCGTAGACGAGGTGGTAGCAGCTATGACACTTGAAGAAAAAGCACAATTGTTAGTTGGAGCTACAATGGAGTCGTTTGACGGCAACGGCAGTGTGGTGGGCAGTACGAAAAAACTTGTGCCTGGTGCAGCGGGAACCACTACGGCAATTTCCCGGTTGGGTATTCCTGCCACGGTGTTGACCGATGGACCTGCCGGTGTAAGAATTCTACCTACCCGTCCCGGAGATAGCAAAACTTATTATTGTACGGGATTCCCCATTGCTACCTGTTTGGCATCTACATGGAATGCTTCATTGGTACAGCAGATAGGCAAAGCCATGGGCAATGAAGTACTTGAGTATGGTTGCGATGTGTTGCTTGGCCCAGGTATGAATCTTCAGCGCAATCCGCTTTGCGGACGTAATTTCGAATATTATTCCGAAGATCCTTATCTCACCGGCAAGATTGCCGCTTCTATGGTTGAAGGTGTTCAGTCGCAAGGTGTGGGGGCTTCCATCAAGCATTTTGCTGCTAATAATCAGGAGACATTGCGTACAGTCAATGATGCTCGTATTTCGCAACGTGCTTTGCGTGAAATCTACCTCAAAGGTTTTGAAATTGCTGTTGAAGATGCACAACCGTGGACGGTAATGTCATCTTATAATCATATCAATGGTGTTTATACGCAGGAAGAGCATAAGTTGCTCACCACTATTCTGCGCAGCGATTGGGGGTTTAAAGGCATGGTGATGACTGACTGGACGGGGACTCGCAATACCGTAGCCCAAGTGCATGCCGGCAATGATCTGATGATGCCGGGCAAGGCTGAGCAAATCAAGGATATTGTTGCTAATGTAAAGAGTGGCAAACTTGCAATGGCCGATGTGGATCGCAACGTGAAACGTATGTTGGAATTTATTCTCCGTACGCCTCATTTTAAAGGATATCAGTATTCCAATACCCCCGACCTGAAGGCTCATGCCGAAATAACCCGCCATTCTGCCGAAGAGGGCGTTATCTTGTTGAAGAATGATGACGAAACACTACCTTTTACCAAGGATGTAAAGAATATCGCACTTTTCGGTGTTACTTCTTATGATTTTATTGCCGGAGGTACCGGTTCCGGTGACGTAAATAAAGCTTATGTGGTAGATTTGAAAGACGGTTTGCAGAATGCCGGATATACGATAGAATCGAAAGTTAAGACTGTTTATGAAAAATATAAGGCGTATGAAGATGAGCGTTTGGATGAAATCAATAAGATGCGCGGTTGGTATCTCGGTCCGTTGAGGCCTGAGGAATTATCGCTTGATGATACGTTTATCGGTCTGCGTGCCAAGAAATCGGATATTGCCGTTATTACTTTCGGTAGAAATTCCGGCGAAGGTAGTGATAGACATCTGGCAGGTGATTTTGAATTGAGCCAAACCGAACGTGACTTGTTAACCCGTGTTACACGAATCTTTCATGCCGCCAATAAAAAAGTTGTCGTTATCTTGAATGTGGGCGGTGTGATTGAAACCGCTTCTTGGAAATATTTGCCTGATGCAATTCTTTTGGCTTGGCAACCGGGTCAGGAAGGTGGAAATTCCGTAGCTGATATTTTAAAAGGTGTTGTTAATCCTTCGGGCAAGCTTCCGATGACGTTCCCTATGGATTATTTTGATGTACCTTCTTCGCGTAATTTTCCGATTGATTTTGTTTCACATTGGAATGATGAGGAAAATCCATTGCTTAAGGATGTGAAAAATGTAGGTTATACAAATTATGAGGAAGGTATCTGGATAGGTTACCGGTATTTCTCTACAAAAAATAAAGAAGTATCTTATCCGTTTGGCTTCGGCTTGTCTTATACGACTTTTGGTTTTAGTAAAGCTGAACTCAAGAGATCGGGTGATCATTATATTGTTGCAGTTAAGATTACGAATACCGGTAAGGTGGCCGGCAAGGAAGTTGTTGAATTGTATGTTGCTGCACCGAAGGGTAAACTAGAAAAGCCTGTTTGTGAATTGAAAGCTTTTGCCAAGACCCGATTATTGAAATCAGGAGAGTCCGAAGTGGTCAACCTGAAGTTTGATATAGCCGATCTGGCATCGTTTGATGAATTGGAAAATAGTTGGGTAACTGATGCCGGTACATATAAAGTATTGGTTGGGGCTTCCGTAAGTGATATACGGAGTACGATTTCGTTCAGTGTGGATAAACCGCTGATACATAAAGTCTCTTCTGAAGATTAATTTTTATGTTATAAGGAACTGATATAAATAAAAAAAATCCATCATAGATCTAAAATTTTATGGTGGATTTCTTTTTAATGATAAGAAAGTATCAATGTTTGATATTATTGTATTTGAAACGTATAATTAGTGTCTGTATCTTTGTTCTCAGTAAATTTTGAATCGTATGAGAAACTTGATTATAACTATGGCAATAATTCTGAATTCTTATTCCGTAACGGGGAAAGAGGTATATAAAAATGCTTCAGCTCCGATAAAAGATAGAGTGGAAGACCTGTTGAGTCGTATGACGCTTGAAGAGAAAGTGGGACAGATGAATCAATATGTAGGCTTGGAGCATATTAAAGCCAATAGTGCTACGATGACAGCGGCAGATTTGAAGAATAATACCGCGAATGCTTTTTATCCGGGCTTTACTGTTGATAGTGTGGCTAAATGGACGGAACAGGGTCTTGTTGGTTCTTTCTTGCATGTGCTCACTTTAAAAGAGGCCAATTATTTGCAATCGTTGGCTATGAAAAGTCGTTTACATATACCTATTATCTTTGGCATCGATGCGATTCACGGCAATGCCAATGCTCCTGATAATACCGTTTATCCTACAAATATCAATTTGGCTTGTACGTTTGATACGTTGTTGGCTTACAAGATAGCCCGGCAAACAGCCGAAGAAATGCGTGCCATGAATATGCATTGGACGTTTAATCCAAATGTTGAGGTGGCTCGGGATGCTCGTTGGGGAAGGGTTGGCGAAACTTATGGCGAAGATCCGTATTTGGTTACCTGTATGGGCGTTGAGACAGTGAAAGGTTATCAACGTAATCTTGATAATACAGAGGATGTACTGTCTTGCATCAAGCATTTTGTGGGGGGAAGTGAACCGATAAATGGAACAAATGGTTCTCCGACAGATATTTCCGAGCGAACTCTTCGTGAGGTTTTCTTTCCACCTTTCAGGGCCGGTGTAAATGCCGGTGCGATGTCATTGATGATGGCTCACAATGAGTTGAATGGTGTGCCTTGCCATGCTAACGATTGGTTGATGAACGATGTTTTGCGCGGTGAATGGAAGTTTAAAGGCTTTGTGGTTAGTGATTGGATGGATATCGAACATCTGCAAGATTTACATGCTACTGCCGAGAATTTGAAAGGGGCTTATTATCAGTCCATCATGGCCGGTATGGATATGCATATGCACGGCATTCATTGGCAACGGATGGTTACGGAGTTAGTGAAGGAGGGGCGTATTCCAGAATCGCGTATTGACGAATCGGTACGACGCATTCTTACGATCAAATTTCGTTTGGGTTTGTTTGAACATCCATTTGCCGATGAGGCTGAAAGTATGAAAATCCGTCTTTCGTCCGAACATCGGAAAACGGCCCTTGATGGTGCGCGTGAGGGTATTGTCTTATTAAAAAATGATAACCTATTGCCGCTTGATACTTCAAAATATAAACATGTGATGGTGACCGGTATTAATGCCGATGATGAAAATATTTTGGGTGATTGGAGCGCTGAAGAGAAACCGAAGAATGTGACGACTATCCTTGAAGGTTTGAAACAGGTCGCCCCCAACACTGAATTTGATTTTGTCGACCAAGGTTGGGATCCTCGGCATATGAATCAGAAACAGGTCGATTTGGCTGTCTTTCGTGCTCGTTCGGCTGATTTAAATATTGTTGTAGCCGGAGAATATATGATGCGTTTCCGCTGGAAAGACCGTACGGATGGCGAAGATACCGATCGTTCAGATATTAATCTAGTAGGCTTACAGGATGAATTGTTGAAACAGGTGGCTGCTTCAGGCAAACCAACCATATTAATTCTTGTCAACGGTCGCCCGCAAGGGGTGGAATGGGCCGCAAAACATATCCCTGCCATTGTAGAGGCTTGGGCTCCGGGTATGTATGGCGGTCAGGCCGTTGCCGAGATTCTTTATGGGGCGGTCAACCCGTCGGCCAAATTGGCTATTTCTATTCCGCGAAGCGTAGGGCAGATTCAGATGATTTATAATCATAAGCCGTCGCAGTATTTTCATCCTTATACATTAAATCCAAGTGCTCCGTTGTATCCTTTTGGTTTCGGCTTGTCTTACACTACTTATAAATATAGTGATTTGAAACTGGTGCAGAAAGAGATTCGTAAAGATGGCTCTCTTGATGTTAGTGTCCGTGTGACAAATACCGGTGAGCGTGATGGAGACGAAATTGTGCAATTGTATATTCGTGACGAGTATAGTAGTGTAACACGTCCTGTTAAGGAGTTGAAAGATTTTGCGCGTATTGCCTTGAAGTCCGGTGAAAGTAAGCTGGTGAATTTTGTGGTGACTCCCGATAAACTCGGATTCTATGATAAAAAAATGAATTGGATTGTTGAGCCCGGTAAGTTCTTTGTAATGGTAGGCCCGTCATCTGAGGATGCGGTACTTTTAAAGGATTCGTTTGTAGTGAAATAAGTAATACAGATTAAATAAAAAATATGAATAAAAAATGAAACGCCAGATATTTATTATATACATTATTATCCTGTCCTTTTTGAGCATGTCTGCCTATTCGCAGCAGTGCGAAAATAAAAAAATCTGTCGTACACCCGAAACAGAGCATCTTTTGGAAGCCTTGATTGATATGCCGCAGCGTGGGTTTATGTTTGGTCATCATGATGATCCGATGTATGGCATCGGTTGGCGTGGTGTTATTGGTCGGAGTGATGTAAAAAGTGTTTGCGGTGCCTATCCGGGTGTGATATCCTTTGATTTGGGCCATATCGAACTTGGTCAAGTCAAAAATCTGGATGGAGTGCTGTTTGATTCTATTCGTATTGAAGCTGTGGCGCAGTATTTGCGCGGTGGTATGGTATCTTTGAGTTGGCATTTGAATAATCCGTTAACAGGAAAAGATGCGTGGGATGTAAGTGATACGACCGTTGTGGCTTCTATCTTGCCCGGTGGGAAAATTCATGAAGATTTTTTGAAGCGGCTTGATATTATTGCTGGTTTTATCAAATCCATACGTACACCCGACGGGACAGCTGTTCCGATACTTTTCCGTCCTTGGCATGAGAATACAGGTAGTTGGTTTTGGTGGGGTGAGAAATGTTGTACGGTGCAGCAATACAAAAATTTATGGAAAATGACCTACAATCGCTTGAAAAAGAATAATGTAAGGAATGTACTGTTTGCTTATTCTCCCGGTTCGGAGCCGAATGATTCTACAGAATATTTAGTTCGTTATCCTGGGGATGACATTGTTGATTTGATCGGTTTCGATACATATCAGTTTGATCATCAAAAATATGTCGATGTTATGAATAAATGCCTTGGTATTCTAACTGAAGTCGGAAAGGCTCATCATAAGGCGATTGCTGTAACTGAAACGGGATATGTTACTATTCCCGATTCAACATGGTGGACAAAGACTTTATTGCCGATCCTTATTAAATATCCTATTTGTTATGTTTTAGTTTGGCGAAATGCCAATGACCGGAAAGATCATTTTTATGCTCCGTATCTGGGTCAGGTTTCAGCTAATGATTTTGTGAAGTTTTATGAGGATCCCCATACATTATTTGTTGGTGATGCTTTGAATTTATATTGATTAATCGGTTGACAATAGAAAGAAGATGAATACATTTGACAAAAAAGTAAGTCGGCTTTTTGCTAAGTATGATGCTTTGGTTTCTCAAAAGAATAAACCTGTGGTTGAAAGTAACGGAATTTTTACCAGATATGAATATCCGATACTTACGGCAGCTCATATTCCTGTTTTCTGGAGGTATGATTTGAACGAAGAGACTAATCCTCGTTTGTTGGAAAGGATCGGCTTTAATGCTACCATGAATTCGGGTGCTATAAAGTTAGGTGATAAATATTTGCTCGTTGTTCGTGTGGAAGGTACTGACAGGAAGTCGTTCTTTGCAGTGGCTGAAAGTTTGAATGGTATCGATAATTTTCGTTTTTGGGATTATCCTGTGACGATCCCCGAAGATACGATTCCTGCTACTAATATTTATGATATGCGACTTACGGCGCATGAGGATGGATGGATCTATGGCGTTTTTTGTGCCGAAAGGCATGATGCCGATGCTCCTGCCGGCGATTTATCATCGGCCGTAGCTATGGCTGCCATCGCCCGAACCAAAGACTTGAAGAACTGGGAACGTTTACCGGATTTAAAGACGAAGAGTCAACAACGGAATGTAGTGCTTCATCCTGAATTTGTGAATGGGAAATATGCATTCTATACTCGTCCTCAGGATGGATTTATTGACGCCGGAAATGGTGGAGGAATCTGTTGGGCATTGGTTGATGATATTACGCATGCTGATATAAAGGAAGAAAAAGTAATCGATAGTCGGTATTATCACACGATAAAAGAAGTGAAGAATGGCGAAGGTCCACACCCTATCAAAACACCGCAAGGATGGTTGCATCTGGCTCATGGTGTTCGTGCCTGTGCAGCGGGGTTGAGATATGTACTTTATTTGTATATGACATCATTGGAGGACCCGTCAAAAGCAATTGCCGCTCCCGGAGGATATTTTATGGCTCCGGTAGGTGAAGAGCGAATTGGTGATGTGTCAAATGTGCTTTTTGCCAATGGTTGGATTGCTGATGCAGACGGTAAGGTCTTTATTTATTATGCTTCTTCGGATACACGTATGCATGTAGCTACATCAACAGTAGATCAATTGGTGGATTATTGTTTACACACTCCTGAGGATGGCTTTTGTAGTTCTGCTTCAGTAGAAACACTAAAAAATATGATTGATAAAAACAAAGCTTTCATTGGTAAATAAATTGTGTTTGAAGCTTGAATAAAAAGTATGATTAAGTTAAGAGAAAAAATAGGGTATGGATTTGGTGATATGTCGTCATCTATGTTCTGGAAATTGTTCGGTTCGTATTTGATGATATTCTACACTGATGTGTTCGGCCTTTCTGCCGCTGTGGTTGGAACAATGTTTCTGGTGACGCGTTTGTGGGATTCTTTCTTTGATCCGATAGTTGGTGTGATTGCCGACCGCACACAGACGCGTTGGGGGAAATTCAGACCTTATATATTGTATTTGGGTATTCCTTTTGCACTTATCGGTATTCTTACTTTTACAACACCTGATCTGAGTAATACGGGAAGGATTGTTTATGCCTATATTACCTATTCACTGATGATGATGGTCTATTCGGGTATTAATGTACCTTATGCATCGCTACTCGGAGTGATGAGTTCGGATGTTAAAGAACGCAATATCCTTTCTACTTATCGTATGACATTTGCATATATCGGTAGTTTTATTGCTTTATTATTGTTTATGCCAATGGCTAATTTCTTTGGAGAAGGGCATAGTGAGCAACATGGCTGGATGATGGCTGTTGTTGTAATAGCCTTGATGTGTGCACTGCTCTTTTGGGGCTGTTTTTCATGGACGCGTGAACGAGTAAAGCCGATCAAACAGAAGCAGGCCTTGCTGAAAGATGATTTGTGTGATTTATTTCACAACAAACCTTGGTGGATTTTGCTCGGTGCAGGAGTGGCTGCACTGGTTTTCAATTCTATTCGTGATGGTGCCACGGTGTATTATTTCAAATATTTTATTGTGGAGAAAGAATATGCTACGGTATCTTTTTTCGGTATTTCTTTTGTACTTAGCGGATTGTATCTTGCTATCGGACAAGCTTCAAATATACTTGGCGTGATTCTTGCCGCACCGGTAAGCAACCGTATAGGCAAGAAGGCTACTTATATGGGAGCTATGGCTATTGCCACAGTGCTTTCTATTATTTTTTATTGGTTCGACAAGAATGATTTGGTTCTTATATTCCTTTTTCAGATATTGATTAGTATTTGTGCGGGGAGTATCTTTCCTTTGCTCTGGTCAATGTATGCCGATTGTGCTGATTATTCGGAATTGAAGACTGGTAATCGTGCAACCGGACTGATCTTTTCTTCTTCGTCTATGAGCCAGAAGTTCGGATGGGCTATCGGTAGTGCTCTCACCGGTTGGTTATTGGCTTATTTCGGTTTCCGGGCCAATGCCATACAAAGTGCGGAAACAATTAATGGTATTAAGATGTTTTTAAGCTTTTTGCCTGCTGTCGGTACGATATTGAGTGTTTTCTTTATTAGTCTTTATCCGTTGTCGGAAAAAAAGATGGAGATTATTACTGCTACATTGGCTGAAAAGAGAGCTTCAGCTGTTCAAAATTAAAATTGATTAGAAGTGATGAAGGAGATAATTACTACACTGAAAAGTGAAATGCTGAATGTTTTAACTACTAATATTCTGCCTTATTGGATGAAATGGATGGTTGATTATGAGTCCGGTGGCTTTCATGGTCGTATTACGGGAGATGAACAGCTTATGCCGGATGCAGAAAAAGGAGCTATTCTTAATGCCCGCATCCTTTGGGCTTTCTCGGCTGCTTATCGTCAACTTGGCAACCCTGAATATTTAGTTATAGCTAAACGGGCAAAGCAGGCTATTCTTGATAATTTTTATGATAAAGAATATGGTGGCATTTATTGGTCGATTGATAATAAGAATCGGATGTTAGATGCAAAAAAACAGATTTATGCTAATGGCTTTGCGATTTATGGGTTAAGTGAACTTTATCGTGCATCCGGCGATTTTGAGGCCTTGACATATGCAATAAAATTGTTTGGCAGTATTGAATCGCATAGCTATGATAAAGAAAAAGGCGGTTATTTTGAGGCGTTATCGCGCGAATGGAATCAGATAGATGATATGCGGCTGAGCGAAAAAGATGCCAATGAGCGAAAGACCATGAATACACATTTGCATATACTTGAATCTTATACCAATTTGTTTCGCGTTTGGAAGGATGAACAATTGAGACAAAAATTACGTAATTTGATTTATCTTTTTATGGATAAGATATTAAATAAGAAAACGTACCATTTGCAATTATTCTTTGATGATAATTGGAATAGTAAATATGATATTGTTTCTTATGGTCATGACATTGAAGCTTCGTGGCTTTTGCTTGAGGCTTCTTTGGTGCTGGGTGAGGCGGACGTTTTGACCAAGGTGCTACCGTTGGTAAGAAAGATTGCCGAAGCGGCTGCCGAAGGTTATATGCCAGGCTTTGGAATGATTAGTGAACAGAACAAAAAAACGGGGATTACCGATCGTGAACGTGCTTGGTGGGTTCAGTGTGAGACGGTGATCGGTTACATCAATATCTATCAGTATTTTGGTGATGAGGTGGCTTTGAAACGTGCTGCCGATTGCTGGAGTTTTATTAAAACCAATTTGATAGATAAAGAGAATGGTGAATGGTTTTGGAGTGTGTGCGCTGATGGTACGATCAATAAGAATGATGATAAAGCCGGCTTTTGGAAGTGTCCGTATCATAATAGTCGTATGTGTCTTGAAATGATTGAAAGAAATTTTGATTAATACAAAGTTATTCCGCTTCAATACAAATTGAAGCGGAATAACTTTGTATTAATATTAAAGATAATTTTATTAATTAGTCGGATTCTTCCGGTTCTTCTGGTTCTCCGGGGCCTTCTTGACGTTGGTTCTGTTGTTCATTTTGATAGGCTTCAAACTTTTTGTATTGTTTGTCATCAAGTACTGTCTTTATCTCAGCTTTGTAATCAGACATTTGTTTGTCCATAGATGCTTTCATCTCATTCATATCGCTTTCTGAAGGATGTTGACCCTCTGTCATCTGTGGATGAAAACTAGCCATCTTTTTTGCAAAAGATAAGTTGATATTCTCAATTTTCTCTTTCTGCTCTTCTGTCAGTCCAGGTACATTCTTTTCAATCTGCTCAGTCATGTTAGCAGCCATTTTAGTAGGATCCATTGAGCGCGGTCCTTGATCCTGTGCGACTATTGCTATGGTGAAAAAGCAAAGTCCGACCATCATAAATGTAATTTTTTTTACTGTTTCCATTTTTTTCTTTGTTTTAAAAAAATATTTTTTTAAATCTTTTGATATACAAAGATAAACAATATGAGATGATCGTCATGATGAAAAAGACAAAGGACCTTATTGTCTCTGCCAATTACCGAAATTTATCTATAACAGGTTATCTTGGAAGTTATTTGTAAATTAATATGGTAATATAAATAATATAGCAAAGTATCATTATACCGCCTTCAACTCTCATAATAGTACGCTTGGCAAAAAAACGGGCGAATAGCCAGAACAGAACTCCTGAAAATATAAGCATAGTGAAATCAAGGTTTGTCATTCCCGTTGCCTTGAGGGGTGCAATGGTAGCCGAACAGCCCAAGATAAAAAAAATATTGAAGAGATTACTTCCGATAATATTTCCGATTGCTAATTCCGGATTTTTTTTGCAGGCAGCTACTACTGATGTGGCAAGTTCGGGCAATGAGGTACCTCCTGCAATTATTGTTATGGCGATGATAGATTCGCTTACTCCTAGTTCGCGAGCAATGCCAATGGCGCCATCAATAAATATCTGGCTACCGTAAATCAATGCGACCAGGCCGCCAATGATGTATGAGATAGATTTCCACATTGGAAGTTGCGGAATTTCGATTTCTTCCGTATTTCCCGTTTGTTCTTTTTTAGCAATACTGAAAGTATACCCCATGAAGATGACGAAAAAACAAAGTAGGATTAAGCCGTCGGTAGTGCTGATTACGTTTTTTGAAGCATGGTCAAAGAGAACATCGTTGGCGCAAATAAACAGAACGATAGAAGCAAGAATACTTAGCGGAATACCTTTACGCAAGATGTCTTTTGTTATGACAATAGGAGCGATCAAAGCAGTACATCCGACTATCATCAGTGTGTTAAATATATTACTTCCGATGATATTACCAATTGAAATACCTGCGTTTCCTTTTAAGGCTGATGATACGCTAATGGCAAATTCTGGTGCGGAAGTTCCGAATGCTACTATAGTCAGTCCGATAACGATAGTTGAAACACGAAAATGTTTGGCAATGGATGATGCACCGTCGGTCAGTCCGTTGGCACCGAGAAGTATAAGGATTAAGCCTCCGATAAAAAGTAATATATTCATATTTGTATCTGTTTACCGCAAAGATAATAATTCTCTTCGATGAAAACTTAATAGTTCTGTTTATATTTATCGGGGTGTAGAAGTTTTATGATATTATTAAATGCAAATGTTATAATTGTACATATTAATCCTTGTAAATTTGTCTACCTTCAAAAAAGTCGAAATTTGTTATATTAATCAAGTATGCTCATTTGTTTTTTTGCATCGTATGAGTATCTTGCTGCCGTCGTTCATTTGTGTAGCAAATAAGTAAATATCTCCGCCGTCTTTGAGATTGATGCGTTTTCTTAGTTCGATTACGGAGGAGGGGAAGTTCCGAATAGTCAGGTTGCCCTTTTTTAAGTCGTAAAGTAAGAGCTTTATTTCTTTTTTATTGAAAGAACTATGCCCTGTAATGTGAAATATCCTGCCTGGAAAATTTGCAACTAGTGAATCTGAAGTGTATAAGTGGCTATTGGGATGTAGTTTCTTCACGTTATATATATAAGCGATTCTCCGAAAAGCACCGGCTTTCAGTAACGAAGCATTTGGTTCATATAGATATTGACCGATTTTATCAGTGTATTCACAAGGGCTTTCCTGTTCTTCTTTCCGAGTAAACACGAAATGCTGTGTGGTTTGCTTTTGAAGATTTACGCAATGAATCGGGATGTTATAGGATGTATCTATTACATCTTCTTTTTTATGTAATAAGAGAAGGAGTTCTTTACACTCGTTATTTACTGATAATACATGTGCTTCGAAAACATTTTTTAATTCGTCTAAGGCTTTTGATAAATCAAGCATCGGTGATAATTTGATCAATACTTGTGATGCTTTTGAAAGTAATAGTTCTTCAATGTCAATAACGTTGGGTTCGCAGTCGGCAATGGCAACTATTCGGCCTCCATTTGCATTTCGTCTTGCAGGGTCGATATAGATACTGTTTACCGGTGGCATATCGGTTAGGTAGCTTATACTATCGTCATTTACAACATTGATATTTGCTAACTTCAAAACGCAAAAGTTATGCTTTGCTAATTCGCAGAGTTCCTGCTGATGTTCTACATAGATAGAAGTGAGAAATTTTTGTGAAATAAAAGAAAAGTCGATACCAAATCCTCCGGTGAGATCAGCAAATGATTCACCTTGCATTAATTGTGTTTTATATTTGGCCGTTGCTTCGGATGAACATTGTTCTAGGGATAGATGTTGTGGATATAAGATGTTGCTATTATTAGCCCATGATGGTATTTTTTCAATAGCTGTCTGCCAACCGGCTATTTGAGTTATGGCTGTTTTCAAGTCTATATTAGGGGATTTATTGTCCTGTAGAGCGAGTTTCTCAATATTTTCTTTTCGGTTTATTTGGATAAATCGTAAAGTTTCCGGAGATATTTTTATTGTAAACTTCGTGTCCATATGTGGATGATTTTAAATGTATTAGAATAAACACTATTCTACAAAAATAGGAAAATAGTATCTTAATTTTTTTCTTGTTGATTTTATTTTAAAATTAAAAATGTATGATATGTAAATAAACCAAAGAATATTTATCAAGTGGGTTCTATCTCTATTATTTTAGCTTGTCTTTTTGTAGAAATAAAAATAGGCAGTTATTATTATAACTGCCTAAGATAATAGGTGTGGGCCATCTTGGGCTTGAACCAAGGACCTCCAGATTATGAGTCTGTTGCTCTAACCAACTGAGCTAAAAGCCCCTATAACCGTTTTTGTCTAATGCGATTGCAAAAGTAATATTTCTTGTTGTAATCTGCAAACCTTTTGGCGAAAAAGTCAGATTAGAATTATAAAAAGAGAAACTTTGCCTGTTTTTTACTGATTATCGTCGGTATCGTTCATGATAATAGGAATTTCTTTTTTGATGCTTTGCTCTAGTGAAATTAATGTTTCTGTAGAAACAACGCCTGGGATTTCTTGCATTTTATTATTTAGCAAATCCATCAAATGTTCGTTATCACGAGCATATAATTTAGTCAGCATGGTATATGGACCGGTAGTGAAATGGCACTCAACGATTTCGGGTATTTTTATGAGTTCTGCTACAACGGATTTGTACATGGAACCCTTTTCGAGTTTGATTCCGACATAAGTGCAGGTCCTATATCCCAATTTCTTGGCATTAACTAAATATGCTGAGCCCGTAATTACGCCCATATCCGACATCCTTTGTACTCTCTGATGAATGGCGGCTCTTGATACTCCGCATTCTGCCGCAACATCTTTAAATGGTATGCGAGCATTCTGACTGATAATCTCTAATATTTGTCTATCTAACTTATCTATTTTTTCCATAATCTTTATTTTTAGATTTAAAATGTTGCAAATAGTAAGCAAATGTAGTGATTTTATTTGTAAGTTATGCACTTTTGAAAGAAAAGTTGCTCTAAAGAATAAAAAAAGGTGCAAAATTTAATTTTGCACCTTTCATTTTATCTTATCAATTCTCTATTTTTTATCTTTTGTTATATCTAATAGTTCAACTTCAAAAATCAAAGTTGAGTAAGGCTTAATTTTACCGGCCATTTTTGAGCCATATGCCAAATCCTGAGGAACGTATAATTCCCATTTTGAACCTACAGGCATCATGGTCAAAGCTTCTGTCCATCCCTTGATCACTTGATTTGCACGGAATTCAGCAGGTTGGTTACGCTTGTAAGAGCTGTCAAATTCTGTACCGTCAATCAGTGTTCCTTTGTAGTTTACTTTTATCTTACTAGTATCGGAAGGTATTGCACCTGTTCCTTTAGTGATAATTTTATATTGTAAACCGCTTTTTGTAGTGATGACACCAGCTTTGGTTTTATTTTCTGCTAAGAATTTCTCACCGGCAACTTTGTTGTCAGCATATTTTGTTTCGGAAACTTTTTCTTTAATAGTTTCCATTTTCTCTTGTGCATAAGCTTGAGCTTGTGACATGGTCATCTTACCACTCTTTTCAAGAGTTCCTGAGATGAAACCTGCGAGGAAGTTATCTTTGCTAATTGTTTTGGTTGAGTCACCTTCAAACAATTGTTCGTTGATGCCCTTAACCATTTGGTTACTGATTTGTTGACCGATTTGTAAACCTGCCATATAAGCGATTTCTTTTTTGCTGGTCTTCTTTGTACCATCCGTAACACCCTTGATGAATTCATTTATGTAAGCAGTGTCAACGTTTAAACGTCCGGTTAAATAAGGTTTCAAACCTTGTGTGTTTGCCATACCGATGGCGTAAGACAGAGAATCAATGTCTGTTTTTAAATTTGCTTTAGGAGCCTGAGCCGTGCATGCTGCAAAACTTAAAGCAGCACCAGCAACCATTAAAATACTAACTTTTTTCATTTTTTTCTTTTTGAAATTTATATTTATATTACTTTAATTAGTTCTACATCAAAAATCAAGGTGCTGTGAGGTGGTATCATTTCGCCTGCGCCTTGTGCACCATAGCCAAGTTCGGAAGGAATATAAAGTTTCCATTTCGAACCTTCGCTCATTAATTGTAGAGCTTCCACCCATCCCGGAATTACTTGATTCACGCCGAACTGTGCGGGTTGGTTACGCTTATAAGAACTGTCGAACATTGTTCCATTAAGAAGCTTGCCTTCATAATGACACTTAACCTGATCGGTAGCCTTGGCTTTTTTGCCTTTGCCTTCAGTGATTACTTCGTATTGTAAACCGCTGGGTAAAGTAATAATACCTTCTTTTTTCTTGTTTTCTTCTAGAAATTTATTTCCTTCTTCAATAGCTGAGCTGCTCATTTTTTTTCCTAATTCTTCGAAATACTTATTGACAATTAGATGTGCTTCCTGATCTTCAATGGCTTTAGGATTATCTTCAAGAACATCTTTTATTGCTTGTGCAAAATCATCAACAACGAGATCGTTTGTGCCCATCCCGCGTAAATTCTGACCTATTCCTAGCCCAATTGCATAACTTAATTTATCCATATTTTGTTATTAGAGGTTGATTTAAAGTTTCGTTGTCTCAATCTGTATAAATATTTAAGATACAAAAATACTTCTTTTATTTTAATCTTGTTATATTAATACCATAAAATTTCTTATTGAAAAGTAATAAATCATTTTTTTGTAACTCATCCGAGTTTTTTTGTCGTCTTTTTTAATCATAAATATAAAAATATAGTTTTGAGGGACTTTTCTCCAGAATATTATTTAATTTTGTTATAGATTAAAAATTGATTTATGAAAAATTTAGTTGTATTGACTGGTGCTGGAATGAGTGCCGAAAGTGGCTTTAGTACTTTCAGAGACGCCGGTGGTTTATGGGATAATTATCCTGTTGAACAAGTTGCTACGCCCGAAGGTTATCGTCGTGATCCTGAACTTGTAATGAATTTCTATAACGGCTTGCGTAAACAATTGTTGGTGGCAAAGCCAAATCGTGGCCATGAATTGTTGGCTGAAATGGAAAAAAATTTCAATGTGACCATTGTGACGCAGAACGTGGATGATTTTCATGAACGTGCCGGAAGTAGTCACATCATTCATTTACATGGC